>JABAHP010001492.1_pt1 | contig 76738 bp, 70 predicted proteins | sample 7062081 | NCBI WGS metagenome assembly JABAHP01 (sample SAMN14534357, study PRJNA622989) | marine sediment metagenome | biome: marine biome [ENVO:00000428]; feature: marine pelagic biome [ENVO:01000023]; material: deep marine sediment [ENVO:00002113] | place: India: Gulf of Kutch | collected...
TCATCAAGCGGATCCAGGTTATTGTTCACCTCCCAGCCATCAAGCATGTAGTCATCATCGCTATCGCGGTCACGAGGATCAGTATTATTGGTATACTCATCGAGATTGTTCAGACCATCGTTGTCTGCGTCTTGGCTTACATCGCTATCGTCAAGCGGATCCAAGGCATAAGTATGTTCCCATCCATCGTCCATACCGTCTCTGTCAGTATCTTCGTAGCCCGCCCAGGTTCCAATCTGGTACTCCAACAGATTGGAAAGGTCATCACTATCAAGGTCCTCGTTGGCATCATTGGAATCAGTTAGGTCAAGGCCATGAATGATCTCATAGTCATCCGGCATTCCATCGCTATCGCTATCAAGGCCGCTGTAAGACTCATAAGCGCCCATATCAACATAGTCAGGTCCACCAACACCATTATGATCAACGCCATTAACATCGATGCGGTTAAGACCAAGTATATCTTGTAGGTGGGCGGAATCGCCATCTGCCGCATCAATGCAGAGGCTGTTGCCATCAAGTCGGAGACCATCATCCCAAGTGAGAAAAACACCATCCGCTCCAGCCGGATTGTTAATGTCCACAAAACAAGGATCGCTATCGATATTACCTCCAAGGTCAGTGCCAAAATTGGGATCCCAACTACTACTTCCACCGCATCCTTGTATATCACAGTAGCTAAAGGTCGAATTCGAATTATAGTTATATATCTCGTCAGGTGTATCACCCCAGAAAATGCAGTTTGTCACCGTCGGACTGTAAGTCGAACTGCCCATACCACCACCATTGGTGGTGGCTTCATTACCACTTAATGTGCAGTTTGTGATTTCCACTCCAGATCCAAAATTAAATATTCCACCTCCATAGTTAGCAGAATTGTCGCTGAATACACAGTTAATGATTGACGCCCCAGCGGTATTGTAAATCCCACCGCCTGAAACAGCCGCTAGATTGTCACTAAAGAAGCAATTCATGACTGTTGAAGCCTGGGAATTATACATTCCACCACCCGAATTATCAGGGGAGGAACCATCCGCGTTTCCACGTGTTATCCAGAAACCGTCAAGTATAGCGTTGCTGGCGCCTTTGACAACATGGTAACTATTATCATTCATGTCGTACGTTGTACCTATATCACCGCTTAAAATCGTTGTGTATACTGCCCAGTTTCGCTGGTGGCGGCCTTCCTCCGTACCGACGAAACCGCCGTAGACACCCACGCCTGCGGTCAACTCAAATGATATCGACCTATCATCGTTTACATCATCAGGTTTATAAGTTCCCTCAGCTACCCATATCTCATCACCATCATCTGCATCATTTAACGCATCCTTCAGATCAGTAAATGCGTCCCCCCAGGAGGTGCCATCCCCGTTACCAGCGGAGGCGTCTACATCCACGAACCAAGTTGTCGGCGATTCGTATGCCCCGATGTCTGTGTAGTTGGGGTCGCCCGTGCCGATATTTTCCACATAACTAACATCAATACGTCCCGAGCCACTTATATCTATTGTGGGTGCAGCATCTCCGTCAGCTGCGTCAATGCATGGACTGACTATCTGAAGCCTTAGGCCATCATCAAACGTACCAAATATCCCATCAGGGCCTATAGGATTGTTGACATCTATGAAGTTGGGATCGCTATCAATATTATTCCCGTCATCACTACCATAGTTGGGATCCCAGCCACTGCTACCGCCGCACTCACTTATATCACAGTAGTAAAAGTTCGGATCAGAACTGGCGTCATTACGTACCTCATCGCCTGAACCTAAGGCTTCATTTCCCCAGAAGATACAGTTAGTTAAGTTCGGTTCTGAAGCACCAGCACTGTACATTCCGCCGCCGTCACCATCAGCAGAATTTCCACTGAAGGTGCAGTTAATAACTATAGGGGAAGAGCCGTAATTATAAATACCTGCGCCATTTACATCAGCCAGGTTGTCCGCAAAGACACAACTGATTAGTGTTGGTGAAGAATTAACGTCATAAATGCCACCGCCATAGCCGGCCTTGTTCCCGCTAAATATGCAATTCGTTATAATGGGGGAAGAATTGCAGTCATACATACCACCACCATAACTAGTGGAGATATTGTTCGTAATCACACAATTGCTGATAGTAGGTGATACACCATCACAGTATATCCCAACCTCGCCACCGGTAATTGTAAACCCTTTGAGCACGGAATTTGCATCTTCTGAGTTTTCGAAAGTAATAACATAGACATTGGGATCATCACTATCTATCGTTGTGGCTGCAACTACACTCCAATCATTAGGATCAGTACTGGTTAAAGTGCAGGAAATTCCCTTGAAATCAACAGCTTCATTGTACGTGCCCTCAGAGACTAAAACAGTATCACCATCGATAGATGCGTTTATCGCACGTTGAATCGAATCGACCTCACCAGGTACGTAAATAGTAATATTGAAAGAAGATGAAGGATAACTGCTAGCATTATTGGGTTCACTTCCATGCAAGTATTCACATAAATTATTATAACCATCGCTATCAGAGTCTTCATCGGCATCGGCAGAATTGCTGTCATCAAGCTCTTGATAAAGATCCTCCCAGTCTTCCGGAAGGCCATCATTGTCAGTATCTCCACTTACATATATAATGTAGGTATCTGTATCAGTAAGCTCGTTCGCATCGGTGACCCTCAACCTTACCGTGTAAGTGCCATTAGCGTCATATGTGTATATGGTCTTACCATCAAAGGCACCATCCGGGGCATTATCACCGTACCAACAATCTTCGCTATAATCATAACTGTTGTTATCGGTAAAATCCCATTCGAATTCCCAGATACCATTGATGCCGCCACTGCCATTAGGATCATAGGAATCACTTCCGTCTAAGGTGACACTCCTGCCACGAACTACATATTCTCTGAATCCTGTCAGTATCGCTAAGGGACTCTGGGGACATGCATAGACTATACTGACAGTAATAAAAAAACCGATCAAAATTAAAACAACGGTTGATAATCTTATTTTCATCTTCCTCTCCTTTCCTTATCTATAGTGATGGCGAGTTAACCAGCGGCGGGCATACTTGGCCGCCTTACAATCGGGATACTTTTCAAGAACCTGCTCGTAAACGGCTCTTATCTTCGGATTCGCCTCCGCTGTTGACATAAGCCCAGATTTGTCGAGGGCTTCGTAATTACGCCCTATCCGAAACAGGGCATCCCATGCGAAATCATAGTCGGGCCAATCATCAACCACAGTTTGGTAGTACTCAATAGCTTTTTGGTGCTGACCGAGTCTACGATAGCAGTCGGCCGCAAAATTGTAAGCCCAAGCGGTTGTCATGGATTCGGGTAATTCGGTTATTATTTTTTCCCATTCGGTTATTGCCTTTTGGTGATACTGTGTAGCTTGGATGTGTTGACCTTCATCTTCCCTCAACAAAGCCTGTCGATAATATAGCTCCCCAATCTGAAATACCGCCAGAGGGTATCTCGGACGCTCGGAAAAATTGGCAGGTAGTTCATCATAGGCGGCGAGAGCGGCATCACTATCTTGAAGCACGGTATAGGAAATAGCCAGGCCCATTTGTGACCACAGCGCATGCTCGGCATCAGGCCAGTTGTCGACTACATATTGATAAAGCACTAAAGCCTTCTCGTTTTTGTCCAACTTGCGATATTCATCACCTACAAGGCAACAAACTATTGCCATCCGATCATCTTCAAAGAAATCGGTAAACAATTTATCAACAGCGGCCCAAGCAGAATTAAAATCACCGAGGCGAATATTTGAGATCGCCAAGCCCATGTGAGACCATAAGGCGTGCTCAGCATCAGGCCAGTTGTCGATGACATATTGATAATGATCACGGGCCGTTTCGTATTTCTTGAATTTGCGATATTCATCCGCTACCATGCATACTGCAATCGGCACCCGCTTATCTTCAGAAAAGTCAGCACACAACTTATCAGCAGTAAAGTCTGCATCATCAAAATTACGGAGCCTGATGTTTGAGATAGTCAGGCCCATTTGTGACCATATCGCGAACTCGGCATCAGGCCAGTTGGTTAGGGCATATTGATAACGTTCACAGGCCTTTTCGTGTTTTTCCAACTTGCGATAGGTATCAGCTACCAGGCAAACCGCTCTTGATAAATGTTGATAACCAGCGTAGTCGGTACGCAATTTATCAAACGCTGTCTCAGCAACCTCATTGTTTCCAAGACTGATGTTGGAAATTACGAGGCCCATCTGTGACCACATCCCGTGCTCATCATCAGGCCAGTTGTTGACCACGTAGTTGTAAATCTCACATGCATTTTGGTGTTTTTGCAGGTTGCGGTATGTATCAGCTACATGAGTGACCGCTATTGCTATAGCTTCGTGTTCGGAAAAATCTGTTAACAATTGCTGCAAAGCCGCTTCTGCATTCGACTGTTTATCCCAGGTAACATACAAAATAGTGAGGTTTTTTTGTGCCTGGAAGGCATGATCAGTACCAGGATAATCTGTCAAGATTTGTTGATAAATCTGCTCTGCCTGCGTATATTGCCCCTGTTCCTGATAGGCTTCTGCCTGCTCAAGTTGTTCAACCGGACCTGCCCAAGCTTTACCCGTCATCTCTAAACACAAGATACAAAAAAGAACCGGCAACAACGTGAAAAGTTTCTCAATCATGACTTTAACCTCCAATTAGTGTGACATTTAGCGCACAATCTCTTTATTTTCACGACTTTCCTTTACCGAAATGCAGGCATTACTCCGGATTGAGCCTATTCCCCTCCGTGGGTACATTCCAAACATACAACTCACAAAATAGCTAACATATCTCCGGTGCTTTCTTCAGCGTTGTATCAAGCAAAAGGCTAATAATGAGTTGTCAAAGCATCAAGAAAAAATAGAAAAAATATTTAATAACTCCAAGTTTTTCGGTTTTTTATTCTGTCACTATCAGTTATGCCGAGGTTGATTATCCAAATGTTGATTAGAAAAATCACTTTTTTATTAATTTTTTTCTCTTCACACCCCCAATTCCCCCATCTTTCCTATTTTAACTTTGAGGTGGTGCCTATGTGTTGTTCTAACCAATTTTTTCAATTGTATGTCCAGCATACGAAGTTAAGTTCAATTGAAGATAGGATGATTTGAGATGAAGCGGAGTGCAGGTCTTATGGCAGAATTTCGGAGGATTGACCCGATGATTACGGAATGATAATGAAATAATTGTAATTTATTAGGAAAGGTTCATAGAAGGTGTGAAGTCTAAACCTTTATTACTCCAATGGAAATCTCGTTTACAGTCTCATACGCCCTTTATATACGGAAAAAGATATTCCCAAGCGTTCCCCAAGGATTTTTAGCTTCCGTGCCTTCTTTGTAGGTTTCTTTACACATTTTGACTGCATTATAGCTATCGTTCTTAACTATCAAGACGTTGCTCTATTACTGACAGTCGTTCGTCAAAATCCTCAATTTCTTTGTGTCGGATTATAAAGTCGATTATGTCTTTGGCTACCTTCAGACACTTGTTATTAATTTCCCTTATATACACCCCGTTTTTTTGAGCATTATTAATGGCAATCTATCAAGCCTTTGCTCTATAGATGCTAACAAATATTTCTACTGACGAAAACCAGCTATTTTAAAACTCAGATATATCAATATCAAAAACGATCAACGGAGGAGGTGAAAAAGAGAGTTCCTCAAAGCTATCTCCCAAATCCTTGACGAAAGATTTTGCCTCTGTGGTAGCAAGCAACGTTTTGTTTGCTAATCGTGCAACCATCAGCCTCTCAGTGAGTGTAGTCAAGTTGTGGGCGGCCCATTTCTTCTGTGTTGGTAGTGAAGCCTTAGCCTCTTCCAACTTCTGTATTACCAAACGTTGGTTAGCTATTAGTTTTTTTATTGCTTGTACTGCTGTTTCACTGAGACCCGATTTCAACCTTTTCTGACTTTCTTGCTCCAATCCTTGAAATCTCTCTATTAGGCGAGCTATGTCTGGCTCATATTTCACGTCAACATTTTGAATAAACTCATCGTGCATTTCTACAAGCGTGGCAAGACATTCAACGTGGGCATTGTAATACTCAGTAGCCAATTCTAAATTAGTTGTATCCTTTAGGAATTCCCTGCGACCTTGGAGAACCATATTTCTGAGATTCTCAATGGATAACATAAGTTCGACAATCTCAGCATTTGAGGTGGCTGCAGCATGGTAATCCCTAATTAAATCGGTCTTCGCCTCATTCGAGTCAGATGGCGTTGAGGCCAAGAGGTCCTTTAGTCTATCCTGCAACTTCTCATATTCCTTTTTCGCCCTTTCCCTCGCATTATAACGGAAACCCCAAATTCCTTTCTTTTTATTGTAAGGCGTTGTCTGCCAAGTAATCCTTGCTTTCTTCACTTTTATGGATTGTTCCACAATCTTGTTTTCAAGTGAAGTAATCAATCTCGTTATTTTGGAAGGTGCCAGATCTGGTCTTTGCCCCGGTATGCTTTTCGCAAGTAAGGGAGAAATTAGTAACATCAAAAATAGGATTGGAATAATCGACCTCTTCATTTGTTCACCTCTCAAGAGAAATACTAAAAACTGATCGCAGAATAACAAGTAAAAGAATACTGCAAGCTGACCTTGTTGTCAAGTGATCATACAATCTTTTACTATAAACTATGTACTACCGAGTATATTTCACAACACGGTTACGGTTGGCAAAAAAGCCGTTGCTTTTATACACGATTGTATTAGGTTGTATTTGCGTTTCTTCTTGCTCGCCTGCCCTAAAATGCTTTACGATAGATGTTACATATTATTGACCTATGTGGATCGATATATTTAACGAAGAACAGTTGATGTGGTACCTGACAGAAATAGTTAACTACTTACATTTATACATTTTTCTGAAACCTGCTCAGAAACATGATCGGAACTCCGAAATCTCCCAACATACGTCTAAAATAGGCAATATGGGCAACCTAGGCAAATATAAGGAATTAAATTAATTAGGTAGCTGGCCAACATGAATGTAGTTAAGGGCCGGCCGTGGGTGAAAATGACGATGTAAAGTCAATAAAAGGCCTCTGTCTGTTCTTTCAGACGTTTTCGATTAAAAATTTAAGCCTAAAACAATAATATTAGTCAACATTTAGCTTCCCAATTTCGGCATTCCTAAGGACAACACGCTTTCATAATAATTCAGATAGATTTGGATTATTGAGATATTAAATTATTACCGTAATCGGTTGACTGGCCCAGATGGTTCTGGTAACATGGCAATTAATTGGGGATAGATGCGAAATGGAAAGCTATAGAAATTGATACTCCCCATTATTCGAAAACAAGGAGTATAAGGCAGGGATTGCGTCTAGCAAATATTGGAAGTTCGAATCAAACATTTTTCCATTCTGCTAGTGGCTATTGTGTTTGATTGGGAAGGTGTTATTGCGCGTGTTTAAGCCAATGAATTCTCGTTTATTTGGTATCGCATCTTTTTATTGAGGAGGTCTTATATTCATTATCAAAGGAATGTCAACGATTGCTGTGAACAGTATATATGTGTTTTTAGATTGTCTTTGCTCTCTTTTGATGTTTGAAAAAGTTGGCATACAGAATCCTTTGGAGACCAGAACTTATGTTGGTAATACGAAGCTTTGTTACACTGTTCGCTGTTGTTAGTGCAGCAGCATCTGTATACTTGGGCACGTCTGAATGGGCAAAATCCATTCATTATGGTTTATCAGTTTCCACATGGTCCTTGTTTCTGCCAGTCGTAGTCGTCTCATTTTACAGTATATTCGGATATCATAAGGGAAAACGTGATCCATCCACTCTAACCTGGTATGCCAGCCAAACATATCTTCTTGGGTATCTTTGCACTATCACAGCTCTTGTGACCTTAGTATTTTTGCTCAGACTCAAACCGACTGATACAGGATTTACTGATCCAAGTACTGTTGTCCGCGCAATAGGAGTAGCTTTGTCCACCACGCTCGCCGGACTCATTGGCATGAGTATCCTTAATCATGTTCGTGGACCTTATGAAGATCGTATTCCACCTGAAATTGCGGCACAAATCAGAGAGGACACATTCGATGCATTTGAAGGAATCAGGCAACTAAGTGATATGTGTACAAAAGCGAAAAGTTCAGTTGGCCTTTTAGACGAACATTTTCGAACCCTGTGCACAGCAGTCGAGGAATTTCGTAGCCCTATAGAAAATGGGCAAGCAAAAATCGAGGAATTAACGGAGAGTACTACGCGACTTATAAAGTCCCTCGACAAGCTCAGCAAATTTAATCTTTCGCCCGATGTGCTCGAGGCTCTCGAAGAGGGAGTGGTGGGTGTTACAAGACTCGATAAAGCCTCAAAAACAGCAGAAGGCTCTTTGGGAAAGTTGGAAGAATCAATTAAAGGATTAAATACAGAGGTTAAGGGATTGCAAATCCCCCTTAAATACGGAAAGGAAGAGATGACGGAGTATGTCGAAAGTGTCAAGCAACTCAAAGTTGTTCTTGATGATTTTGTTGATGTTACAAGGAAAAAAATTACGAAAATTTGACTAAGTTGATCAGAGAAGCCATGAAACGAAATCCTTTTTCCACCTCTGTATTGATGTCATTTAGCGAGTTGGCGTTTATCGCCCTGTTATCAATAGCATTACTGCACAGTTTGTATGTTGGAGATTCAAACCGCAAGTTTAAGGAACTTCAGGCCAAGGTCATCAGCCTTCAGAATAAACTTCGCAATATCACAGAAGAAAAGAAAACAGCAGAGCAAACGAACGAAATAACCGAGGAAATTAAGGATTTGAAGGAGGAGATCGAAGCCATCACATATGGAACGCAAAATAAGGACCAAACAATACGGAAACTTCGAGAAGATTTAACTAAGACCAAGTTGGAAATAAACACGCTAAAACAGGCTATAGCTAAAGCATTGAAACAGAACAACAATTACATAGCCGAAAGGGATAAAGCCAATATCCAGTTAGAAGAATTAGAAAAGCAGTTAGCCCTCGCGGTGAAAGAAGAATATTCCATTCGCAAGGAACTGGTTGGTTTAAAGGGTGCTCTCGATCATGTCATTTTCGTACTGGACTGCTCAGGAAGTATGAAACGTAGTGGCCGGTGGGAAGAGGCATGTAAAACCACCGAAACTTGGCTGCAGCATTTAAGCGTGAAAGAATGCGCTCTGATTACATTTAGCAAGTATGTTGATGTTTTTCCGCCGAAAAATGAAGACCAAGAGCATCTGGGATTTCTCGATATGACGGGAGACAAATATGAGGAGAATCTCAGGTATCTGAACGAACGCCTCAAAAAAGTTGAGCCCAAAGACAGCACGAATACTCTTGCTGCACTTCAGAAGGCATTCGAATATGAACAAGTTAGTATGATTGTTTTGTTTACTGACGGAGCGCCAACTCGTGAGCCCAGTCTTTCTGGAATTTTTAAAGGGAGTGTGGAAACTGAAATCTTAGAACTATGTCGCGAGCGCAAGCGGACAGGCCGCAATGTACCAATAAACATTGTTGGAATAGGTGACTATTTTGACAAGAAACTTGGTACTTTTCTACTTCAATTGACTGAAGAAACAGGAGGTACCTTCATTGGCCGATAAAGCAATTCGTTCTATAATTTCCTTGCTTTTCCTAAGCTATAGGGACGCTCGTGTTCTCAGGAGGTACCTAAGAGTGTGTGAGCACGAATTTGGACAACAGCAAAATCGTATCTTCCTTCTGCTTCCCTTACTTTTGCCACTATCAGAATATATGCGGCTTTTCCGACCACTGGAAGGGAATATTATCGAATCTGGTAACAATGAAAAACTGAACAAAATCTATGGAGAGATTGTCTCAATGAAACCACCTGATCCGTTGACCGTTCCGCCTTTGAGTTCCCGTACCGCGATTGCAATGCAGAGGACTCTTGTGACACACATGTTCAGAGAGGTTTTAGCTATTAAACTGGAGCCTTACGAGGCCGACGTGCTTCAGCATTTCAGTGGGGTAAGCCTTGCCCTTATCCATTTCCTCGAATTTTGTGGTTGCCCCGGTGAAAAGACGGACCTTATGCCGCTTGAAGTCAAGCTTGAACTCTTTGTTATGTATGCGGAGGGACAACTCTACAAGTCGGGTGAGCTTGATGAAATCAGAAAACATCATGAGAAACTCAGGTTGTTAGTTGGGCTCAAACGTTCTATATGGTTGCGCATACGAAACCACTTCTTTCGGCGGCATTTTCGCAATGAAGACAACATCAACCAGACTTTTCTCAAGAAGCAGCAATCACGTTATTATGGATTGTTAGACAAATCAGCAAACGATGCAATACTTAAATTTAATGAAATACGACAAAGAAGCACGCATATAATTTTGGCTTTTAAGATTCACTTGAGGGCTATGAAGTTGCTGACCAGAATTGCATCCGATCAACAGGAAACAAATGATGAGTCTTTCTTCCGTAACACATTAGATAGTTTGAAAAGTAACCTAAAGTTCACAAATTAATTTAAAGGAGATTACCCATGTCACAAAATGAAGAAAATTTAGACAAAAAATTAGAGGAAAACTCTGAGCAATCAGTCACCAATTCAGAGAAAGTTCAATCAGTTCATAGAAGACCTGTAGATGAATCGGAGTCGAAGGACCTTGTCCCGACTTCAGAATTTGCTGATAGCCTTCAAACTAGCTCGCCGACTATGGATGTAGACACAAGGAAGCAGTTAGATCAAATCTATTACCAAATAGAGCGCATTCGCGATAATAAGACCGTTGGTATTCGTGGAAGGCGAGAATTGCTCACAAACCAGGTTAAGACTATTATCGAATTAGAGAAAACGAGACTTACCGCACAGAAAGAAGGCGCGACAATGGCTATCCTCATGCAGCTTGATGAATTTCAGTTGCGTCTTCGGGAGAGATATCAGGAAATGTTTAAAAGGCTAGGTGCACGCGTAGAAATCCAGAAATTAGAATTTCTCCTAGATTTTGGAAAAGAATTGACGAAGCATCATAAGAAGATCCAAGAAGCTGACTTGCTTCCGAGTATGCGTGATGCTCTTTTAAGAGAAGCAAAAGAGGCCTTCGTTACTGTCGAGAATAAAATTGCTCAAATGACCGCTGACATAATCAATACTACCAGTTATAAGCGATTGACCCCATAATTTTTGGCACCCCTTTTAGTGGCCAGGACAACGAAGAGTTTTTAATGGTAAGTTTTATTGATTTCCAGTTGTTTCCGTCAGCTTTTGAAATAAATTATATAACTTCAGCAGGACCCTACAACGGCTTGGTTGGTTAGCTGCTCGTGAAAGGAAACATAATTATGGGATGGGTATTCTTAATACTGGCAGTCATTACCATCTTACTTGCCGTAGGTTACTATCCGCTGAACTTCTGCCAAGTCTTCGTCGATTTCTGCCGTGAAGCAATTGCACGGTTTTTTGCCTTTGTGGCTGATTTCTTAGAACGAGGGAATCCATTAGTATTTCTCATAATTGCATTCATGGTGTTTTTAGCGATTTCTATCTACACGTTCAAGATAGGTGCAACTCCTGATAGAAAAGATCAAAATGAAGGTACAAAAGTGACGGTAACTATAGTTGATCCGCCTCCTCCTCCGGTTGCAACGATTTCTGTTCAACTGTTGGAAGAAATAACCAAAAAACCTATTAAACATGCACAGATAAAAACAGGACAACATATAGCTCATCCAAATAGCATGGGGGTAGTTGAAATCCCTGTAGATGACATGGTATTGCCGGGCGCCGTTGTAAAGATAACAGAGCCAAATTATGTCACAATATTTTTAACCAAAGAGAGTATTGTAAAAAATAAAATTTTTTATTGTCGGAAGAAACATCGTCTCATTGTTGTCGACTGGGAATATCCCGCTAACGGCCTCCTAAAAGAACTGACTAAATCAAAACTAAGATCGTTAAGAAGCGGCATGGAGAGCCATTTTTCATCTTGTCAAGAGCTCATTCTTCTTGCTGAGGGTGATCGCAACAAAATTGTCGAGGAACTTTATAAAATTCAGGCAAATAGATCGCTATATGACCCGGAAACAATTACTGAAGTAGGCAATTTTTGGGGAGCTACGCATGGTGTCTTCGGCGAGATACGCAAACTCAGTTCCGGCAAAATCGAACTCAAAGGATACTTGGTGGATTTGGCTACAGCGAAGATGCTGACAAGTCAATCAGTGGTTGTGCCAACACTTGCTCTAATAGATGATGCAAGTACTTATCTGGCTGATCTACTGATTTCCCATTTCACCGAGATTAAGGTGCTCCAACCGCCTAGCGGCGTTCAATGTGGCAGCAGCTTATGTGTTGATGGATACATTCTATTTCGCCCTCTACTTTCACGTGTTTGGTTGTCCGTTTTACCAGAAGGGCATCATCTGCACTATCCACAATTGCCTATCACTGTTGAGAAGGATGGGAGATGGACAGCTCCAAGTGTAAGTGTTGGCGATGACCGTATTAAAGTTCCAGCGGTTTTCCATATTAAACCAATACTTGCAGATATGAGAGTTGACAAGGAGATTGAGGATTATTTAAAGAAAGTCAAGACAGATAAGGGGGCAAGCGCAGGAATGGACTTAACAGAATGGGAGAGGCAAAGAAAGTGTCGCATTTATGAAGGGATACAAGTAAGAAGGTCACAGTGAAGTTAGGCATTTTCATATGTTCAGGGCAAGGTACAAAGAGGAATCGTAATGGATGCAGAAATCCTAAAAATAGTTGGTCAGATTGCAGGTATTGGTGGGCTTGCTATAGGCATGATTGTCATCATTTTTCGGCGGCTAATCGACAAACTTGTACGTCATAAACTGACCAGAGAACAGACCTACAAATTGTTGATGACTATCGTGGTCTGTAGTTGGAGTATTGCAGTATTGGGAATTGCAGCTTGGGCCATTGTAACTATCTCTGAAACGTCGACAGAAGGTTTGGCAGGAGACACTGTACCTGATGGAAATGTCGAAAAATGGCAAGAAACTCGTAAGAAAATAAAGTATCTGAATATCTATAAAAGTGCAAAAGAACGAGGTCCTAAGACTTTTGTGAACAAAAATGGATTTCTCGTGAACTTGCGGGCTCTCAATTTTCCTGATAATCCTGATATTGTTAAAACGCTTGATGAGTTGTTAATTATGCTCAAGAATGCTCCGATTGTAGAAACAGGACTGCAGCAAGACATGGTAATAACAAAAGATATGGTAGATGCTTTTGACAAGCTCTTTTACCAGATACGTCTTGAAGCCAATAACCAAGGTATTCGTGACTGGGATCTTTGACTTGTTTTCAGGCCAAAACAGTCTTGTATTTTGCAATTGGAACATGTTAACCGTTTGTTTAGCCAGTTTTCGTATATAACAAACAGCGCCTAAGCGGTTTCTAAGGCAGATGTATCTGAGCATGGTTAATATTTGTGGATTTTCCGAAGAAATGAACTAATAGGTTCAGGTCGTGAGGACCGTGTTAATATCGGAGGAAATGCAATGCGAAATATAATAATTATCCTGGTCATTTGTTTCTACATTTCTCTGTCTTCTGTCGGTCACGCGGAGGTAGATAAGGTAGAGCTTAAGCAATCTGTCAAGAGCAATTCGGTAGGATTGAGCTGGCAATTTGAATATGACGACACAGGGCGAATCATAAAGTCTGTAGATCCAGCAGGCAGGCAAACGAAAATCCACCATGAGTTTGATAATAACAAGCAAATCAGGGAGGTCATGAAAGAACTCCCTGATAGCTCAAAGGTAACTTACAAGTTTGATGACTTTGGGCGCCGCATTAGCATGACCGATACCTACGGCACGGTTCGCTACAAGTACGATGGCTTCAGCCGTCTAACAGAAGTTCGCAGGGATGGTCAGCAGGGCATTTCTTATACTTATGATACTATGGACCGGCTGAAATCAGTAAGTCTGGGAAAAGGATTGACCATGAGCTATTCCTACGATTTCCTTGGACGGCTGGTGAAGATTAATACACCCGCGGGCGGTATTTCGTATGAGTACCTGACGGGCCAGGGAATGGTCATACGCACTCTGCCCAATGGTATCCGCACGGATTGGAAATATCGGTCTGAAGGAAACCTCGGAGAAATATCTCATGTAAGAAAAAATAACAAAGTTATAACGCAATTCAAGTATGATTTCCGCCCGGACGGATTGATCAGTAACATGATTCATTGGGATCCGCGATGGGGCAGTAAAAGAATAGGTTTTGAATATGACAAAGCCCAGCGATTGATTTCCGTTAAAGACACCAGACGTGGCGAGGCCAAATCCACCTATGACAAACTTGGCAACCGGACTGCTTTGATTGTAAACGGTCAAAAGAAAGATATCAGCACCTATAACTGGGCCGGACAGTTAGTAAAGTTTAATGGGCAGGACTGCACTCATGATACAGCTGGAAATCTCACTTCATACACCAGCAGAGATAGCAAATGCCGTTTTGAATATAACGCTTTGGGACAGGTAAAAACCGCGACGTTGAATGACATATCAGCTACATATCAATATGACGGGGATGGTTATTTGATAGCCCGGATGGCAGGCGAGCAGAAGAGCCTGTATGTTCCCGATCCCCTAACGGACAACTGGTGCCCATTGCTGGCGGTTGATGGTGAAGGGAAAAAAACATTCTACGTTTGGGCAGGGGGAAGCCCGCTAGCTGCTATTACTGGCAAAGAGGCACAGTTTTTTCTGCACGACCACCTCGGCTCGATACGCTGTATTGCTGATAAAAGGGGCACAATAACAAAGCGTCTCGAATACAGTGTCTTGGGTGTACCTCAGCAGAATTCTTCAGAAAAAACACTTGTACCTGGATTTGCCGGTCTTTTCTTTGATGGCCAGATTTCAATATATCTTACCCGCGCCAGGGCTTACGATCCGCAAACTGGCCGGTTTCTGCAGACAGACCCGCAAAAACGTGTTCCATTTGGCTCTCAAAAGGACCTGACGCTATATGCGTATTGCGGTGGAGATCCAGTAAACTTTGTTGACAGGAGTGGTTTGTATCCACAATGGGTTTGGGGGCCAGAAAACATGCTCTGGCAGGCAACTCACAATCTGTTAGATACAACTTATGCAAAGCAGTGGTACGCTTCAAAGTCAGAATCGGCAATTTCATCAGCGGGAGGCCATGGGATTGGAGCTGGTCTCACAGCTAGCATGTGGGATGTGATTGGCGGGTATATCCCAGGTGAAGCGGCAAACCAAGGACAGAAATTTGCACAAGTAGCCTGGTCTCTTGCATTACCGGGTGCAGTAGGTATCGCCAGAACCATTGGTTCTCTCGGCATCAACACTGCTGAAGGTAACGCTGAAGGAGTTTTCTGGGATATTATGGCATTGGGCGGTACTGCCCTTCAAGCAAGCGCAAAAAATATGATGTCCGGCACTCATGTATTACCTGGCGGACAGCTGGAATTCGATTTTGTTAATCCGGATATCGTTAAGACATCGACATTAGTACAAAGAGCAGGAGAATTTATCAGCACGTTTAGCAATATCGATTCAGTTAAAACTGTGTGGGAACCGTTTCTTAATGAAATTGGCGGTGGCGGAGGTTCTTCCCCCATGTCACCAACGAATGTCGGAGGTGTATACCTTCTCGGGGCAGGTGATTCGCTCAAAGATTTAGGTATGCTGTCGGGAATCGCTATTGATGAGAAGAACGGTCGGCTCGTCTTACTTGCAGAAGAGGGCCGGAAAATCGAATTGCCACCATTGCGAATGGATGATGTTGTTACCATATTCCGCAGTGTATACGAACATGGGAAAGCGCCTTTTGTCTCTATCGATCCCGATCCGAAGAAGCCAAAGGGACCATTGATGCTTACACGTCACGGCAAGGCCACCCAGAATACCTATGTCGGCTGGGTTCTGTTTGAGGCTGACAGGGTCATGAAGGCCTACAGTCTGGGCACCGATAACGTTTCACGAAAAAAGATCGAGTCAAAGATTGAAGGCTACCAGAGTCTGCTGGATGCAGGTTTCTCTGATTCCAACAAGTCTGATTCAGAGCCAATCTGGGAACGGTTCTGGATTGTGCCAGCAAGCGTAAATCAGCGGGAGTCTACAGAAGGAAAACTTATACTTTTAGACATCCCACTAAAGGTGATGACACAAAGGATGGTGATAAAGAATGGAAAACTGGTTCCGGCTCCAGATGATACGCCTTCACCTCAGGCAAAAGCTTTTGCCAAATGGTTTACTAAAAACTATGAGCAGTTGTCAGAGGAAGCACTCTCTATTCCTCCTGAAAAAGTGGGAGTAAAAGTTCCAGTACCGTTTTTCCAGGAATTGCGACGTGTAGCTCTTATTACTGCCATAGCAGAACGCTTGCGGGATCGGGGAGTGCCCATGCCACATTGGATGCGCAATATCAAGGTCAAGGAATGCCCTCTCGATCCAACCACGCCAGCAATCACAGTAGAAGCAACCAAAACGGAAGACACCTATGAGACCAAGAATGGCCGGACTGAAAGAATCACCATGACACAAACGAACAGTATCTACGGCGGTGTCAATCTTGCACCAGACAAAAAAGATATTCACATTGTCAAGGCCGATCGAAAAGAGGAAATATTAGCTGACGAAGTTCAGAAGAAAGTAACATCTGTTCCTGTATTATCTCCAGTTACTATAAGCTCTGGTAACAAACGATATAATGCTGTGGCATTACCGGGGAATGATACTGTCGATGTTGGTGCCAACCGGTTAGTGGAAACCGACCTCCTGGTGCCGATACTCAGGGACAGGGAGATTTCGCTTGTGCGGAAATACAACTCTTTTTTCAGCCCTGAAAGTGTGTTTGGCGGGAGTTGGACACTGGACTTGCCGCGGCTGGAAGAGCGACTTCAACCGTCGAAGCGTACCGGCGACAAAATTACCTACAGCATAGCTTACCAGCTCACCAGCCCGCTTAATACTTATTCAGGATACTTCAGAAGACATCAGTTTGTCCCGGTGGTAAATAGCAAACTTCTGGTTCCTGAAAAGGCTGGTCTGTTTCATGGTATAGCTGATGTGGAAAATAAGAAGATCGGATTTGCGACTAAAGTCCTACTGTTCCGCGATGGTCGTGATTGGCATTTTGATGACTCAGGTAATCTGGTTGCCCAGGTAGATGGACCATCAACTGTTATTTATCGCAGAACCAACGCGCACAGTGTTGCTCGGATCGAAGGGTGGTATGGTAAGAATTTACTTGCCGACGTCAGGATTGATTACGATAAACAGGGTCGATTAATATCAGCTCAAGGCAGCAATGGCAACGCAGTCAAGTATACCTACAACAAAGCAGGGACGTTGATTAGTGTTGAGGGGCCAAACAGCATTATTGGCTATCAGTATAAGGATGAGCTTGTAAGAACCATCACGCAGAATGGCCAGACTACTCAGGAATTTGAATACGATGAGCGTGGTCGGCTACTGCGTGAGAAGCGAATAGGCGGAACTGAGATAGTATACAAAGTGACTTCAGAACTAGAAGGTGTCAAAGTATCCACTTCGAGAGCAAACAAAGCTGCAACTGCAGAAACCGCTCTCTATGATACTGCCTTTCGTCCTGTTAGCCGTATTTTCGAAGATGGCACGCGAATACAGTGGCAGTACGATGATGCCGGTTCCGCAGAGTCAACAGTTACCATCCCACGAGGTGAACGATATATTTTCAAACGATCGGCAGATGGACAGAAAACCACATGTCAGTTGCCTACAGGTGGAACATACTCGGCAGAATACGATATAGCTGGCCGCCTTGGAACTTTTCGTCACAGCGGACAAATGAGCCTGCATCAACAATGGTGTAGCGACGGCAAATTAGCTTCGGCCACCTACGAAACGGTTGTGGTGCACCCTGAGTATCGCGAAGACGGTGTTCGGACAGGCGTTTTTGTCACTGGCCCAGAGAAAGGCCCTAAATTCAGCCGTTGGCTTCGTATTGAATACGATGAGCTTGGCCGACCTGAAAGAATAACTGACTATTCTGGATCTGAGGTTACAGTCGATTACGACCAAGCTGGACAAGTTTCAGCTGTGATTTCGAAGCGTGGTGGCGTCAGGATAATCCGAGATAAGCAAGGCAGAGTAGAAAAGGCCCAAACATCATGGGGCTATAATCAGTACAACAAATACGACGCCAAAACCAGCGAATTGAAAAAGGTTGAGCTCACCAATGGCCATAATAAGGCGGTTATCGAATTTGACAAAGGCAAACCAATTAAGGTAAGGCAGTATGATGGTAGCGAGTTCAATCTGTCTTATTATGGCAAAGGTATATCCAGAGATCAAGTAAAGGAAATTAACGCTCCAAACAATCTCAAATTAGCCTATGAGTACGACTCCAATAATCAGCTTGTGGCTGTCAATTGTGGTAGTGCATATAGATTCGAGTATACGTACGATACCCAGGCTAACCTGACTAAATTAGCACAAGTTCCAATAAAGAGATGAGCTATTTATGAAGCTAATCGCATGAGACGGAAAATCCATGGGCTTTAGTCCATGGATGTAGAGCATGTTATTTCTGCTAACAGAGCAAAAAATGAACTGGGATTTGATACCATGAAAACTCTGATGGCATTTAGGTACCGGGTAGCGATATTGGCCCTTCTATGTCTTGCAAGTATCTTGGTTTATGTGATAGTGAACGTGCTGACATTTCTTGGTGATTCCACTACTAGTGCTCGTACCGTAATACAATCTGGCCATACAGACAAAGTGATTGCGCTAGCTTTCAGTCAGGATCAGCGTATCTTAGCAAGTGGTTCGTTAGACAGAACCATCCGACTCTGGGAGGCCTCTGGTGGAAACTTACTTAGAGTTCTTCGAGGTCCTATTGATACAGTGCGGACTATCGCTTTTGCCCAAAAAGGATGCGTCCTTATTGCTGCTGGAGAACAGGGAACCGTGAAGGTCTGGGATTTAAAAAGTGGCAAATTACTTCGATCTTGGAATGTTTATATTTCTGGCAGGAAAACTGCAAGGTCCTTCTCTTATGCTTTCAGTAATGACGGCCGTTTTCTGGCCAGCGGGAGTGTGGGTGGCAATATCTGCGTGTGGGACACCAAGTCGGGATCCCTCAAAAAATCGTTTGCTAGCGACATCATCCAAGGTGGTGGACTCCTGGGTCACAACATAGATATAACAGTACTAGCGTTCTCACCCTCGGGTGATCGAATTGTTTCTGGGGACAGAGACGGGGGGATATTTATATGGTCTCTAACTAAGCGCAGAAGCCTATTCGAGCCAAAACCAAGAGGACCTCAGCCTAGGGATGTCCCCCAAATTGCGATCCGTGAACACGAAGCCCCAATTGCTTCCATAGACTTCAGTACAGATGGTAAACACTTCTGTGTTTTCGACATGGATAAACTTCTGACTGTATTCTCACAAGACGGGAGTGTGGTGAGCCAGCGCAGGTTCGATCCAAATAGGACACCAGGATTAGCATACTATTATGGTGATAGGATAATCCTTACCAATTGCAAGAGTGGTTTTGAACTTCTACACGGTGAGCAACTTAACCAGATTAATATCTTAGCTTCCGATCTACCTGTATACTGCGCTGCGTTTCCGGAGACAAGAGAAAAAGTGGCCGTTGGACTGGGGTCGCGGGTCTGCATATGGGACATAACCGCTGATGAACCGATTTGGCTTTCGCCACCATCACTGATGTCACTAAAAAGCATAACCATACTTAGGCCAGGTAACAAACTTGCTGCCATGTATGAGAAAGGAGTAGCTATATGGAGCCTTACAGAATTAGCGCAAATCCAGTGGCACTCGCTGGGCGAACAAACAACAACCTTGTGTGTCGTTGACACTGATGATGGTCCTAAGTTGTTGAGTGAGAAAAAAACTGACAAGAAAAATAGCATACGTTTGCATCCTCTCTTGCCTAGCAGACTGAACAAAATGGAGAATATCTTACAGTTCACAATAGAAGAAAGCATTGAACCCATTCTCTTTTCGAATCGGTTTCTAATGACCCCAAGTCTGAGTGGAAGTGAGGTAAAGATATGGGATCTACGTAAATCACCCCCAACTGCACTGAGTTTCAGAGTCCCCGAAGAACGCAAAATCATAGCTGTTGGACCAGACGGTAAGCTTTTTTGCGTCAGAGAACCTGAGATTATCGATACAAGCGTAGAACTTGGTGTCGTCTTCCGGAAAGGAAGAGTTTTCTTGGTACATATGAGAGATAACCTGGAGGAAATTCTAGATCCTGTCTCAGGCCTCGTATTAGCTTCTGAATTTCCCAGTCGAAAAGAGAATCCTTTGTACTGGATGGATTCCATGGGGTGTACTCTCTGTCGCGGTGGATCACCACAGGGCCCTACGCAGATTGCACTTTTTTCACCAGATAAGCTCCAAATGGCTTGGGCCTGCCAATGTTTGGAAAATTCCCATGTTGGCCACGATAGATTTTCTGGCTCCGATCTCTTTGGGCCCACGGACAATGGACTGCAAATATGGGATACAACGACCGGTAAACTTATTTGTCGTCTTGTTGACAAAGGGATTGAACGGTACGGCCTCAGTCTGATAACAACAAGTGCCCATGCCGGAGGAACGTTGGGTGTTGATTTTAGCTCCGATTGTAAGATGATAGCCTCTTGTGGATATGATAGAGACGCGAAGCTATGGAGTTTGCCAGCGGGACGACTAGTTCGGCGGTTTGATACTGCACACGATAAGTTACAAGAAATTTATTTTGCTCAAGACGATAGTTTCTTAGTTACCAGAAGCGAAGATCACATAATTCACGTATGGGATATACCGAGTGGTAAAGAGACGATCCTGGCTATATTCAGAGACGGCCGCTGGATATCTGTTGGCTGGCACGGGATTCTGCATAGTTCAAAAAGCGAGAGGAGCAGTGGAAATGTTACGATTCAGTGCGACCCTCTGGCTACCAGAGAAGAATAAAAGTAAACTGGTTTAAATATGTACTTAAATAAGATGCTTATGACAATCAGAGAGGGGAGTCCCTTAGTGGTACTCGACGAACTCTGCCTAGTCAAAGGCGCATGGATTATTCAATTTCAATTGTTCCTTTGTTGTATCTATAACACAAGAACTATCAAATCCTACATGGAATAACTAAAATTTGAAAGATGTTGATATAGGAAGATAAGCCTTTAAGAATTCCTAGCAGTGACGACGGAGAATCCACAATCTAGGTGCGCTTAGGTACGTGAGGTGTGCAGATAGGTTGAATACATACCTTGCTCGGATAACGTGATAGGTATTTAGATATGCAATCAATCAACAATAGGAAAGGAAAGAAGATGAATGAAATTAGTTGGAAAAAATCTTTGGTCGGAGAATTATGTTTTGATGCTTATAAAGTCGATCGTCGGGCCGAAGGCAAGGAAGCATCAGAAGATGAGTTCGAAATTTATTGGCAGCAACTTAGATCAAGTGGCCACGCGGGCCATATGACAGCACCCAGTATAGAAGAACGAGCGGTAGTTGCAGGAGCTACAGCAATTCCTCTTGTCGTCAGAATTACATGGAAGATCATTATTCCAGTTCTTCGACAAGCTTGCGATCTAATTATGACTGCGAAGTTCACAACCACAAGATTGACTACTATTATTCGCAAAGAGGTCGATAAGTATGGTGGCGAGAAACGTATTAAAGAGGAACTAGTTGACGTCTTGGCGACAGCCGTCGCAGCAAATTTGGCGATGAATTAAATGGCAACGTGGTGGCAAAAATGTCTGTTGGGTCTTTATTGGCTAATTTCTTGCACCACTTTTTCCACAGGAGCAAGTGTCAGTGACCAATTAGAATTTGGGCTGAGATTCCTCAAAATGCTGCCAAAAGATGAGGTTACTACCGATGCGCTTCTTTGCACGACCACGGACAAGGTTTATCTGATCAACATGAAAGACGGTCGGTTGAATACTAAGTGTCTTATTCAAACGGACCAGCCAATCTTCGATTGTGAAATCTGTGACCTTGACGGCAATGGGGATATTGAAATTCTTCTTCTTACAGGGAGCGCAACATTAGAGAACCATGGTGTTTCTTTCCTGGGGGATATCAAACTTCAATCCTTACCGACGTACAAGCTGATTGGCTTTGATTCTGATGAACAGGAAAAACTCCCAGCTCATGAATTAGAACCAAAGGGAAAACTCTACTACATAAGCAATCCTCTGGGACGGGAACCAAAATGCACAGTCTTCAATTCGCAATACCCTCTACTTCATATCGCAGTGGGCCGCTTACTGAAGCCGAACCAACAAGTAGTTTGTTTAAGCAGTCATACTGGCAAAATCACAGAGAAAGGGCTTTTCCGTTGGACTGCGCCACAACACCTTCATATACTATATCTCACTGACCACGAAGGACAGAAAATCCTTTGCCACCTCTCTTCTCCTAGAATCGAAGATGATTTCGAAGCCATTTTTACAGCTATGACGACTTCCCCGCAGGGAGCAACACAGAGGGATAGTTTACTTGTCGCTACGCACAATATGCGCAGTAAGCTCACGGTATGGGACCTAAGCGATGGTGAGGTCAGACAGCTATGGAGCAGCGCCCCACCCTTTTCGAGGATAGTTGATTTTATCACCTCAGATTTCAACAGAGATGGACTCTGGGATATAGTCGCGTTACAAAACACTGTATCAGAAAGCTATCTCGGCTTGCCTCTACTTCAAGGAGCCGATCTCTACATCGCCTCTAGGGGGAAATTCTTGAAAGCTTCATCTTGGTCCAAATGTTACTCGTTTATAACTACAGGTATAGCTACTGATCTTAACAAGGATGGGTGGCAGGATCTTATCATAGCTGACGCATCTGGAAGAGTTCACGCATTATTAAACGAGGGCGGTCAGGTTCCACGTTTTATCCGGGCTTGGCAGTGGGCATTAGGAGCTCCTGCCATACGGCAATACCGGTCAAGGAATAGCATTACCTCTATTTCGGTTTGGAATACCAAAAATGGGCCGCATCAACTTTGTGTCTCTACCCTTGGTGGCAATTTTGTTTCCATTGCTATGCCACCAACTACTGTCTCACCACAACCAGTGTGGTTAGTTTTGGTTATAACAAGCCTAACGTTCTTGTTGATTTGTCTACGCAAAAGAAACTTGGGGGCCCAAGATATTTATCTATCTTGGAGTAGCAGCCTTCGATCCATGACATGTGCAATACTAGTCCCGACAATGGTTGGACACTCTATGCTCGGGCTTACCCTTATCACAATGGGTTCATTTGATGGTGCTTGGGATGTCTGGCGAAAATCGCTAGGAGCTTTTTTCATCTGCTGTCCTTTCGTAGGTTTTGTTGCGCCCTTCTTTTCTCTACTATTAACACGTTGCCGCTTGAGGCCTGATGGCTTAAGCAATACTGCTCAAGCTAAGCTATTGGTAGAGGAATGTGCTCGTAGCCTTCATATTGAACCACCGGTCGTGTTTGATACACGTTCTCCTATTCCTTTCGTCACTGGCTTGCATTCAAAAAAAGCAGTAATAGCAGTCAATTACCCCTATCTTAAGGCAGCATCTGTTTCGGCTAAATCTGGTTCGCATCTTATCAAATATTGGATCTACGAAGAACTCGGTCATATAAAGAATGGTGACGTCGGTTTTGCCAACTGGCTGCGGGGATTTGTGCCTTTGCTCCTCGTCACTTATTCTGTTTTGGCTATTTGGCTAACGAGGACAAATGCCTATAAGTTCCTGCCTTTCCAGACAATAGATCTTGGTATAGCCACAATGATATGGTGTGCCTTATTGGTCTTGTTGTCACGCTCTTATCTTTCCGAGCGAGAAGCCGAAACGGCAAGGCTTGCAGGCGACATGACTTGTCTTAAGGCAGACGAACAACTTGACCCTGTAACTGGCCTACAGATGGCTATGTTAAGCATAGGGCGAGAAAGAGGAGTACAACCTATGCGATGTCTTGACAAATCCCAAGGAAGACTTACTGTCACTGTTCGCTTGCAGCGCAGGATTCTAGGATCGCTTAGGTCTTTCTGGAACAGCATCGTGGTCGACTGGTCTTATCTTTTTGGCAGGACAGATTGGCGAGCCCTACCACGGGTAGTTCCCACCTTTTTGGGCTTGCTGGCAGGGCATCTTATTGATGCCACAATATCAGTTCGCCACTTATCCAAAGAAAAGATACAGCACAGACGTTGGAGCCTTTGGCAATTACTACTAAGAGTATTCATCACTGGCATAGTGGCCGGAATTACCTCTGCTTATAGTATTTTCGTGGTGTCATCTTTACATATAATTCATGATTCAGTCCTGGGCTTCTGGCCATTTGGGGTTGCACATGATCAAGGTGCAGTTTTTTGGTACCGGCTTTGCGCAGCTTTTATATTTGTCTTTGTGTTCAGCGTATTTCTGCGGAGTGTCCATTGTGTTGTCTTGGTAAGCAGACGTCAGAGAGTCATGCGTCTAACCACATTGGCTTTTGTCGCTATGGCAGCATTAAGCCATGCTTTAGTAAATGTGTTTTGTGCCAGGTTAGGGAGCACACTTATTATTGATTTCCCAAGCATGTGGCCCTTTTACGTAGTTGCATCGCTGTGGCTGTTAATTGCGCCGTTTTCTAAACTGTAACGGTGAGTGTCTTTTGACTCGTTTCTTTGCAAGAACGGCAAACTTCAACGTATAGACAAGAAGGTACGGCAATCGCCCCCAATCGTTTGAAGTTAACAGAACACAGGTTTAAATAGAAGAATAAGGCGGAATAGGATGTGCGTAAGATTATGAATCAAAAGGTTCGTCCTTGATGCGGAAATTGAACCTTTCTTCTTTTCCTCGCTGCGCAGGGAGACTTCCCCAAATATCCCTCTCGGTAATGTCTTCAACCATTCTTTCGGCATACACTTGTCCAACTGTTCAAGCATTATTCAAAACCACTTAGACTCGAGACCTTCAGTTATGTAAAGCAAAACATAGGTGCTCTATACCCGCGGCTAAGAACCGGAAATTCCTAAGAGATTCCGATCTCAAAGCCTCTGTTTGCGAGACACGGGCTATGAAATTATGACTAACGTAGCCCACGGAATGGCGATGAGTAGGAGCCACGGACTGATCGTGGGGAGCACGGCGAGCATCACACTTGTGGTAATCACTAGGAAAAGCCAAGTAATCCTTTGGGCACGGAGTTGACGGGCCGTTGGATATAGTAGGTTTGCCCCGCGCCAGTGTGCGATGAACTCTGGTATTAGGACATTCGTCAGAAAGAAGCACACCAGCACAATATCGAGAGTCCAGATAGCGACTGTCAATCCGGCCGATCTCGCTACCAGAGAGAACAAAGCCGGAAGCCCAACAAAGGCCAATACTGTCGTCAGTATGAGAGGGATCCCCTTACGAAAGACATGTTGTACAATCACCAGAAAGATGCAAAATACTGGCACTGGCCATCCCCCGTATGCTTGCAGGTAGGTCAATATCTCTTGCGGCCCAACAGCAACTAGCGTGGCCAGCCAGAGCAGACTTCCCAAAAGAGACAGGACCGCTGTCAAACCGAGGCTTTCCCAAAGCGGAAGAGGCAACGTAGATAGAATCTGCCTTTCGTGACATTCTTTTCGGGGTCTGCGTATCGCTCGGTTCGGCCGAACCATCTGCCCCGCTGAAATGGCCGCGTCCAAGAACTTTCGATCTCCCATTGTCTTCAAGACAGCAGATAAACGATCCCACACTACACCCTGACGTATCAAGCGGGGCAGAACAGGCCCAATGAAGTTGGCCAGATACGGGTCGTACGCACCTCTACCAACACAACCTGTCTGGACAACATGCGCGGCCAGCAAAGCCGATGCTATCCGGGCTGCTTGCCCTGTAGAATAAAATCCGGCTCCCAAGGGCTTCTGGATGGCCTCCTTGATCAGGCGAACGCGTTCGGCTGGCTCAATGTCACATGGCAACCTTGTCAGGCCGAATGGATCGAATCCGCAAGAAAGGATATCCGGCAAGCCTAGGAGGCCAATGACCGCAGGCATCGCTAACCCGATCACGATGCCTGTGAGCGCGAAGAGAGTTGCCGGGGCATACAGTATCACCCACCACAATGGTTCCAGAACCGCTATGGGTTGTGCGATCGTTCGGTTACAAGCTATCCGCAGCCGTCTAAGATTTTGGCTTGTTGTCGTGACAATACCCGTCAGCATACTTCGCCTGAATCTCTTCTCCCACTCTGAGGTCAAACCCGCAAGGAGTGCTTTGGCAAGGCAAACAGGTTGCACTGCTGTCCGCAGTTCATTCACGAGGCGCTTGCGATCCTTGAGACCACACCTGGCTAGATAGGAATGAAGGCTGAGTGGATCCAAGTCTCGACCAAGAGCAGCGGTAACGACTCGGAAAAGGTTCTTTGCATCCTTTGCAAGGCCGGGTTCCACTAAAAGTTCGCGTGCGAGAGCCTTGCGCTGCCCTTCCGAGAGTCCGAGAAGCTCTGCTGCCACGGCTGCACATGCACGATCTCCCATCCCCGTTGCGACTCTAACCCAATATGCAGCTTGCTTCGGTTCGCCCGATCCACGGACCATTTCGGCAACCATGCCAGCCGGAATCTCTTCCCACATGTGTTCGCCAAGTGCCCTCCAGAGCATTCCCTGGAAGCGTGCCGCGCGGGCGGCCAGAGACGATCGCTCCCGCCTATGTGCATCCACACGAAGGCACGACCAAGGCCGCCAAGAATTTGCCCAAGCCTCGGCAGCCTCGCTTGAAGCACTCTTGAGCAAACCTTCGCAAATCCCAATCGCAGTAGACACGCCACCACAAGGGCGGGATAGTAGGCGATGAAGAGCCAGACAACGCCCATGCCGAGGCCCCACTCCTTGGCTCCCACATCCCTAAGCACATAGACAGCCGTTAGAATAATCCCTACAAGTGACCAACCCCAGAATCCCAAGAGCGGGCCCAGAATATCATAATCCTTGGTAGCGAGCGACGAGCGGAGAGTATCTCTCAGAGGCACCGTTCTTCGCGGTGGGACTCTGTAGAGGATTGGCAAGGGAGCATGCAGAACATCGAGAGGGGCACCGATGGCGTCTTTTGGATACTGCATCCAGCCGTCACTGGTATCCTCATTTTCTGATATCAAAGCTGACACCAAGCAACTACAGGCGAAACACACTTGGGAATAAGCAGATTGACGAACGATCTTAAGCGCCCGTGTTCGTAGATCCTCTCCGGCTCTTGTATTTCCTGCTTCCAAGAGCAGTACAGATGCAGCCAGCATCAACCGACCCCGCGCAGGTTCAACAAGCTCTCGCTCGATGGTTTCAAGCAGAAGAGCGACGTTTCCATCCTGGATAAGCGTTTCCAAAGGGCCAGCCGATCCACCTGCCCGCTCCGCGAATCCACAATAAGCATAGGCGCATGGCACGAGATCATTCCAGTGACAGTCACCTGCTTGGGCCAATGTCTTGGCGATATCTCCCGCGTCGAGAAGTGATGCAGCATCCCCGAAGGCCTTGGCTTTGACTTCAAGGAACTCGCTCCGAACAAGCTGGCCTAATTTTGGAAGGTCTCTTGACTGCAACAGATGATGGGGCAACTCCTGCAACGCGAACCGTTGCTTTTCGGGCAGCGCACTAGCTGGTCTTTTGCTGAGATTGCTCACCTGTCATCAACTCACGCAAGAGATTATCCGGGGTATCCTATTGAGGCCCTCAATTTCTACTCCACCTGGCTTTGGATTTTTCGTAATGCTCGACGGCCTCCTGGTAGTCATACCACCAGCAGGAATTCCAGAGGCACTGAAATAATGCTTGGGAGTAGTCATTTGCATGGCGAGCGATGAAATGAATGTCTCGTCGGATGGCTTCGTCCAATAGGCGCAGAATTTTGTGATGTGGATGGTCATCTGAAATAACCTCCAGAGCACCTGTGGAGTCGGTAGCGAGGTCGAAGACCGAAACTGCCTGAGTCTTAGCTTCCAGAAAAAAGATGTCAGTGAGCAACGAATACAGGCGATCGAATTCTTTCAATTTCACGAAATCATCAGGCAGATGCCGAAGCACATAGGAACGTTTCTCAACAGTAATTCTATCAAGCTGTTGTCGAAGATCACTCATATGCCCTCCAGGCGAAGGAAATGTACTCTTCCTGAACTTTCTCCTGCAATAACATATAGGCCGTCTTGGAGTGGCAGAACAAGGCATCTCCAGATAGTACTCTCTCCAGTGAATGANNTGAATGATGCTACAACCACATTACTTTCTAAGTCCCAGACCCTTACTGTTTTGGCCTCTCCGATAGCTGCATGTTGCCCATCTTCCGAAATCGCGACTGCCTCGACGTTATCTTTGCAGTCCCAACGCCGAACGATTTTTCCGGTTTGCAGATCCCAGACGTATACCGTGTTCGTTTTATATTTGGAATACGCGCGCAATCCTGAAATCGCAAAGTGCGCATCCTTCGTGAGCGCTAACCGTTCTGAATAACCATCACCATACCGAAGCGTGTGTACGACCTCACCTTTATGGAGATCTCGTACTCTCATTGTCCCGCTTAGCGTTTGGTAAATCGCAATTCGTCCATCTCTTGTGACCACCAAGTTGCCCATGTGACTCTCCCGGAAACTGTAGAGTACCTTTTTAGTTTTCAACTCTGAAACTTGCACCTCCGTATACTCTGAATACCTCTTATGCGAAACAACAAGCCAAGGTTCCTTAGCCGCTATTATGCCATCGATCCAATCTCCGTAGCCGTACCAGCGACGAAGTTCTCTGCTTGTCTCCAGATCCCATACCCGAATTTCGTTTTTCGTAGCCGAAAATATGAACCGCTCATTCTCTGTGATCGATACTATCCTCACCAAATCCTTATGTGGTCCAAGAGTAGAAAGCAATTCACCAGTCTGCACATCCCATATTCTCAAAGTTCCATCCCACGATCCCGATACTATTCGCCGACTATGAGGCGCAAAAGCAAGTACGCTCACTGCGTCCTTGTGACTATCTGAGTGTAATACTGGGGCAGTTGCGTCCAGGTTTAGAAGCTTGATCGTCCCATCCCATGATCCAACTATTGCGAAATGACCATCTTTTGAGATTGCGATGGCACATTCTCTCTCGATGTAACCCTCAATACTACGAAGCAGTTTTCCCGTTCTCAAATCCCAAATCCGTAACGTTTTGTCCCATGATGATCCCGAAATAACATGTTGATTATCTGCCGTAACCTCAACTGTGTCGACATAGTCTGTATGCCCCTCAAGTCGCTTCACAGTTGTGCCTGTTTCCAGATCCCATATCCTGACTGTCGTATCTCTTGACGCGGAGACAAGAAAATGGCTATCATTTGTAGCAGCGATTGCCTCTATGTCTGAATCATGCCCAATCAAGGTTAGGACATGATCGCCAGTCAGGAGATCCCAGCCCTGGATCCAGTGATTGCGTGAACCGCTGAAAACGAAATTCCCATCTGAGCTTATCGCCAGAGCAGTAACTTCGCTGCCATGTGCGTAAAGGCGGTGAAGCAATTCTCCGGTGCCGAACTTCCAGATTTCGAGCGTCCCATCCTCACATCCAGCAACTAAGAGCCCTCCGTCTCGTGCTAATACAACAGTCTCGGGGTGTGCAGAGGTTTTGAGGTTACGGATGACTTTACCTGCGTTCAAATCCCAAATCTTGATAGGTCCATCCCGCGCATTAGAGGCAAGAAACCTTCCATCATCTGTAACTGCGATTGATTCGACAGATGCTGCATGTCCCGTTAGAGTTCGAATAACGGAACCTGTATCCAGCGCCCCAAGCACTATGGAACTGCTTTCCCCGATTGCTATAAAGCGATTGGGTGGCACCACTACGACCATCTTCATTTGACGGGGATAGCCCTCAAATAGACGCATTAGAGGGCTCCCTGGCGATGTCAAGCTAGCTCTTAGGGGCCGTAACCACGGCTTATCACAGCGAACGACAATTTGATTCCGGAGAAGTCCTATGTAAGCATTTCGAGATGGTGAAAGCCGACCGAGCAGCTGCGCAGCCAACTGTGTCTTGTCTTTCTTCAAAACATGTACAGACAGGTAAAGGGCCTCTTGAAGAGAGCGAAGTTTAGAACCTCTTGGGAGGAAATCGTAGTCAGAAATCAGTGATTGTGGTCCAAGACTTGAGATTTTGATCTGCATCCAATCGAAGTCCAGCAGAAGTTGGCGTAGCTCTTCTCGTCGCAGTGCATCTGCTAAATGGCTCGGCAGGCTTTGCAGGGTATATAGCTTTTTTTCAGCATACAATTTTCCCAAGCAGACTCTCAAATTCATTATAGTGTAACCACCTTCAACTCGGCCAGCCGAAAATCCTTCTGTCGTCAAAACGTGTGACGACAGTCGGATGCTTCGACTCACATTGTGTTATCCTCATGTGGACATAATTGAGTATCACAGATTTTCCATCCTTAAGAAATATACTCTGCCTAATCCATCGCCAGTTATTATACTGCGACCGTCAGGAGCAATCGCGCAACTAAGAATACCACTTTCTCCTCGAAAACCGGCTACTTCGTCCCCATTATGAAGATCCCATACCCTAAGTGTGTAGTCAGCTGAACCGGAAACAGCATAAGATCCGTCTGAAGTCGCTGCTACTGTGTGGATGCCACCTGTATGTCCAGTGATCGTCCGGATTTTCCTGCTGGTTCGTAGATCCCAGACAATCAATGTATTATCCTGCGATCCTGAAATAACAAGGGATCCACTAGATGCGATTACAACCGCACTTATATAACCTGTATGCCCATGGAGACTACTCGTTGCTTTATGTGATCTCAGATTCCACACTTTCAGGGTTTTGTCAGAAGAACCGGAAACAGCAAAACGACCATCAGGTGTTACAGCTACAGCATCTACCCAACTGGAATGTCCATGAAGTGTACGAACTAGATTACCAGTAAGTAGGTTCCAGACTTGAATATAGCCAGAGGTATGACCAGTTAGCAGATAGGTGCTATCTGGTGTCACTGTAACGGATAATACCTCATCCCCGATCTCACCACCTTCAAGGACAATGGCTTCCTTGCCCGTTTGCAAGTCCCAGACTTTGGGTGGGTTGGGACCAAAGTGAGAAATATTGGACACTGAAACAACAAACCTGCTGTCTGGTGTCACTGCGATGGCATTGACGAGGCCAGCATCATCTACAAGGCAGCAGATTTCCTTGCACGTCTCGAGTTCCCAGATTTTAATAGTCCGATCCCATGAGGCTGAAAGTCCAAATTTTCCATCCGGCGTCACAGCGACTGAAGAAACATTGTGTTCATGGATCTGTAAATGTTGGGTTTTTTGACACTTTTTAAGATCCCAAAACTTCAGCATTCTGTCCTTTGAACCGGAGACTATATTGTAACCATTCGGTGTTATCGCTACTGCCGTCACAGTCGATGCGTGCCCTTCAAGGCTGGCAATTTCCTTGTAATTACGCGCATCCCATACTTTCAACTTATTGTCTGTGGAACCCGATATTGCTAAGCGGCCGTCAGGCGTCACGGCTACGGCACTCACACAAGATCTATGAGCACGGATCGAATGATCCTTTCCCGCTAAGGTCAGAAACTTTAGTTTCCCGTATTTCGACCCAGAAACTATTAGTTGGCCATCAGGCGTCATGGCTTTCCCAGTCCAATCATAGTACCATTGGTATCCCCGAATAACTGAGATAGTCTTATCTGTTGTATGATCGGATATTTTAAGGGTATCAGCATCCGATTTAGTGACTGCAAGCAGGTGGTCTGGTACTACATCTATAATAATCTCTCCGTTTTCATTCCACTCATAGTATTTGACTAACCTTCCAGTTTCTAGATCCCATATCTTTACAATGTCCTCATACTCCGCCCAAGAGATTGCAAACTGACCATCGGGAATTATATCGACTCCTTTCACACTGTATTTGTGGCCTGCAATGCTATAAATCTCCCGTCTTGTTTTCAAATCCCATACTTTCAGGATTCCATCGTCTGAACCCGAAATGGCTAACTTTGCATCCGGCGTCATGGCGACTGTTGAGATCCTGCCCTTATGGCCTTCAAGAGTGGCGATCATAGGTCCACCCGGTGGTGTCAGACATAAGTTAAGCGGATGGAGCCACGGTCCTCTCTGTAAGATTCTAGCTTGCTCCAATAAGGACTGCACGCGCTCGCTCTTCTGTTGCAAAAGGCGCCCAATTAGCTGTCCAGCTATTTGTGTTTTTTCTACATTCAAGATGTTCGCTGATAATCGCAGCGCTCCTTGAATCCGGGACATATCTCTTATGGATGACAAAAAGTCATAATCGGCAATCAGGGCATTCACTCCTGTCGTATTGAGCTTTGCCTGTATCCAGTTGAAGTCGAGTAAAAGTTGACGCAGATATAGTCGTTGTCCTGCATTTGCAAGATGTCTTGGCAGATTCTGCAATGCGTAAAGCCTCCTCTGGGGTGGCATTTCAGACAGATGTGTCTGCAAGTTTACCATCTTTTTTCTCACTCTCCGCGTTAGGGCATTGTCGTTTGATCTCCATAATAGTCGTCAGACTTTCATCTGCTACTGTCGACAATCCACACTTCTGTGCCAAGCCTTGTGTCGCCTTGGCTATGGCCATCGCGTCCGCCCGATTACCTACTCCCCCCGCCAGCAGCTTCGCTTGATGGCTGAGGCATTCTGCCAGTCCCTTTCGCAATCCTACTTCTCTACAAATCTGTTCACGCTCCCTCAGACAACGCATGGCGCCGTCTACATCGCCAAGGTCGTGCAACACCTGCGCCTGATTGCCAAGACAAAGCTGTAGATCCTCCTTGTAGCCTAGCCTACGATAAATGCTCTCTTGCCTTTTCAGCAAGATCATAGCAGCGTCAAACTGTTTCTGCCTCGCCAAGACGATGGCACGGCCCCCGTATGAACTTGCAACTCCTTGTTTATTGCCTTGCGAAGCAAACGTTTGTTCGGCCTCTTCGTATAGAATCTTTGCCCCATCTAAGTTCCCTCCTGCATCAAGAATCACTGCCTGATTGTGGATTGCTATGGCCCTTCCTTCATCGTTACCCAGTTTTCGGCATAACTCAGCCTTCTCGTGCAGTAACAACATTGCTTCCTTTAAGTCCCCCATATCCTTTAGAACGACCGCCTTGTTCCCGAGAATCCTCTGCAACCGATTCGCGTCGCCTAGTTTTCGACAGTGGTACTCCTGTTCAACCAGCAACTTGAGTGAATCGCTCAACTCCCCTCGCTTGCCAAAGATCACAGCTCTAGCGGCATCGCAGCTTGCGACTCCATCATCATCGTCCCGCTGACAGCAGATCTCCTCCTTTTCTTGCAGAGCAGTCAGTGCATCATTCAATTCAGCTCGGGCAGAAAGCGTGACAGACAGATTTCCCAGCGCACTTGCCAGTCTCCTGTGGTCACCGATCCTCCGACATTCTCCAACGCAGTACTCCCGCAGGGATAACGCTTCCGCCAGGAAGCCTGTGTCATGGAATAGGTTCGCTATGCTCCAGACTTCCCCTAAGGAGTGCTGATCCGGCTTCTCGACGACACGTTTGTATGCGCCAGCAATGCTGAACTGCGACTCACTCTCGAGTTCTACCCAATAAGCCTTGATGGCAAAGTCATTGTGAGCCCATGCAGCAGCAAAGAACGACGGATCTGCAAGCATCTCGTACAAACGATGCCAGGATTTCAATTGCGCTAAATGCGCGGGCAGGCTCTGCAGGGCGTAGAGCCATCTTTCCTGAGGTATATCATTCAGCCTTCTTTCCAGATCTCTCATCAGACCTTCCCCATGAGAAGGAAATATCGCCAGTTAGATCCCGCCGGCAGTAGACTCACCTGACCCCTCAAACATCCAACTGTGCCGTTTTGTAGCCCGCCATGCCTCCGCAATGGGTCTCCAATTAGCTTGAATAGTGAATTGGTCGAGCCGGACCGCTTTCTGGCAGTGTGGGCACTGCACTTCTGCACCTAAGGTAAACTGGTGACTTCTCAAGCCTAAACGATCCTCTTCAGTTAGCGCTGAATCACGAACACCCGACCAGTTTAGGCAGTAGGGATAGTCGAAGGCGTGGTCTTCTCCGGCTCGTGAGTACCAGGCTGTAACAAATGCAGGACCGAGTTCATAATTTTCTAACGTGAGGATATGAATTTCACCATTGTAATCCGCGACCACGAGGTAGGTTCCGGCTAGGTTTATGGCACAAGCGATAACAGGGCTCTCGAAGGTCATGCGTACTGCTTCTGTACCTGTCCGGGCTTCCCAAAGGCACAGCACCTTATCATCGTTTGTAGAGACTATCAGCTTGCCGTCGGGGTTCACAGTTAGTGCATTCATTGAGCTATAGTGCCAGTTGAGTACATGAAGACATTTGCCATTAGATATGTCCCACATCCGTATAGTCTCATCATGGCTTCTCTCAGTAGCCCGGCAACCTGAGACAATCCAGCGTCCATTAGGTTCCGCAGCAATCGCGTTGATCCGTGCCGTATGGCCTTCGAACTTGAGCCTGCCCAAGTTCGAAACGAGCAAGTACAAATCCTAGCTCTTTTTGCGCTTGCGGGATCGCTTAGAGGAGTTTTGGGGGCATTCGGCCGTCTTTCGGGTAGAACGCCGCTGTGTCGTCTTCTTCCGCTTCTTCTTGGATTTCTCACGGGGGAAGAGCTCTCGCCAGAGGTTGTCTGCGATCATCTTGTTAATGCCCCTGATTGTGACACCAGCAGCCTTCACAATATCCTTGCGATGGAGGAAGTCACGGAAGCTTGTGTGATAAACGCTGTAACGTGGCTGTTCGTCCCCTGGCTGGATATGGAGGAACTGTCGCCACTCATCCAAAACTTCTTGTATATCAAGCTCTTCCAGCTTTGCGTTTCCTTCTCTGGCAAAATCCAAGATTAAGCTGCGGGAGGCTGGCTGTCGTACCTCACACAGAACATAAACAATATTGATCTTGTCACGTGGTAAAGGCTTGGCTCGCATACCCATGCGTTCCCAGTGGTCCTCGTAGTATCCCTTCAAGCCAATCGGTAGCTTCTCAATACTCAGATCTTGATATGCTCCGTGCTCGATCTCGGGGAGGACGTAGTACAGGTACATGAAGTTGCGTTCACTCTTTTCGGAAAGAATTTGAACAAATTCATCTTTATCTAATTTCCGTGACGAAATCCATGCTCGCAACTGAGGTTGCTTGGATGCCTGCCGTATGTATGTCTGAACATCCTCGACACATTCATCCACGTAGTCCTCAAGGTCAAATATCGTCAGTGGACACTGGACAAAGAACGGCATGTCAGCAGGAACTACACGACGACGAGTCATGATGAAAAACACGCTTTTTGGCAGAACTGAAGGCAGATACAGGATATTGGCGCCAGCTGTCTGACCCGTCTGGTCGACTTCGTCAAGTGCGTCCACAGCAATTATCAGGCGGTCGCCCTTCCTAAGCTGTGTGCTTGCATCCTCCAGGAGTCGCCTCAAGCATCCTCCTTCATTGCCCCTATCAGCGGTGGCTGGAGCCTCAGAAAGACTGTATCTGGCAATAAGCTGTGAACACACACTATCCAGGAAATGGCCCGGTCGAGTTATACCTTCGGCACGAATGTTGAAATGCGCAATACAACCAGTCTGTTTCACATACTGTGCCAAGATAGCACTCTTACCCTCACCAGGATCCCCTTCGACCATGAAATACCCTTTCTCTTCGTTGCTCAAGAATTCGTCAATAGCCGAGAAGACGTAATCCCGGCCAACGAAATCTACTGTCCGTGATTCAACAAAGCTCTGGAACTGGTCCGGGACGGTTGGAGGTAAGCCCAGCTCCGTAGCGACAGCGTTCAGTTGAATAGCAAAGTCTTCGTGGTAGGGGAGCATCTGGAACTGCTCAACAAACTTCTTGCCGTGATATCTTCCGAGTGTGCTCACTACGAGTGGCAGGACTTTAATACTCGAGTCATGGGTAAAACGTTTTTGTGCCAGTTCAATCTCCTTCAATACCCATTTGGCCTTGATAGAAGATGCGGATAAGATCACAAGGAAGTGACTGCATTGCTCCATAATGCCGGAGACGATCTTCTCCTTCCACTTGGAACCGGCCGGAATGCTCTTTGGAGCTATCCAAACCTCTGCTCCTCTTGTTCTCAGACCGTTCGCAAGATTGAGGGCGAGCTTGTGATCACGCTTGTCGCGGGTTGTATGAGAAATGAAGATCTTGATAGTACTAGCCATCGAATATTCTCCTTAGCCGGACTTCCATGACAGCTGGGTCACTGCGACCTAACATGGTTGCACAACAGGAAGTCTATAACATTGCCTACCTGTTATCATTAACACAATCATCTCGAAAAGACAAGAAAGAGCCAGAAGCACCCACGTGGCGCTCATACATAGCAAACCGGACTTCCGAATCTGGCTCCTATTCCACTTGTCCAATGGTCTGTCGGCTGAGTCCCAAGATTGCCGCAACGGCAAACGAAATAGTATTTCCATAGACTCCGTCCCCGTCGGCGTCATATTCTGGCCGTCCCCTCCCCGATAATGCACACTCAGCGCAAATAAACCACTTATTCCATTAATATGCCGATTCTGAGTCACAAAAGGTTGATTGTTTTTTTCGATTTTTTTGAAACCGAGGAAAAAACCTTGAGGATTCTGAGCAATGAGACAAGATTTTACTTGACCAAAATAGACCAAATGGTACAATAAATTTGAAAGGTTCATAATTTGTGCAAATTCTGAACCTTTCTTGTTTACGCTAACCAACATTTTCACACCAATTTTTTTCCTAACCGACTGCAACCGGTTGTGTTACAACCGCTTCGGCATCCTTTTTTCCGTCCTGGCCCTTCAACAATAAGCTTTATAAATACCACGGCCCAATATTAACTCATTGAGCGTAACTGCTTCTATACACAGCAGTTACACAAGCAATCTGTGCTCCCAAAGGTTCACACGCTGCACAATTAGTAACCTTTTCGAAAGGAGAACAGAAATGCTTAAAAAAATATGATCAGCTCCAACTGGGTCCTGGATCCCGGGAAGTTCCTCACCCGGGAAGAAGTAAACAGGCTCCTCGAGACAGCGAGAAAAAAGGCAGCAGCGGCAATCATCCGTGGCAACAAGGTCGCTGTAAGGGATTACTTCATCGTAGACCTAGCCCTGTCCACGGGGCTGCGGGTTGCGGAGATTGCCGACCTGAAGTGCAAGGATATCTTCCTCAGAGACAGCTTTTGTGCACTTCTGGTCAGGAACGGCAAGGGAGGCAAGAAAAGGCTGGTACGGTTCAATGGATCATTCAAGAACCATTACGAGGAATACCTCCACTGGAAACAAACAGTTGGCGAATCTGTCGGTTTGAGCGACCCACTGCTCTTGTCCAGCAATACCGGCGTGCATATGACAACGCGGGCCATAGAGAAGGCCTTCAAGCGAACAGCAGCCAGAGCAGGCCTGCCATCCCATTACTCTATCCACTGTCTCAGGCATACTTATGCCTGCGAGCTTTACAAGGCCAGCAGCTACAACCTGCGTCTGGTCCAGAAACAACTTGGGCATGCGCATATCGCTACCACGCAGGTTTATGCTGATGTATTGGAGCCTGATGTGCAATGGGCTCTGGACAGATTATACAGAGCAAAACAAAGACGATACCGAAACGTTCGAGGCAAGACTTAACGTCACAGGGAAAGATAGCCATTGGCGTGATTAAGATAAACTTTTTCTACGAAACTTTTTTAGGAGCAAGTTATGGGAGCTTTCAAGAAGACAATAGTGTTATTGTTGCTAACAGCAATTGCTGTAGCGGGCGGCTGTGGCGGTGGGCACTCCGGTGACTACGAATACCACCGGATACCCACAAAGAAGATTATAGTGGAGCATAGAGATGTGGACTACTTTGGCCAGATTGCAGAGCAGAACTACTGGAATCAACTGAGAAAAGATGAGGAGCATCAGAGATCTCTCGAATTTTGGGATAACACCAAGAAAAGGATGCGAGAGACCATGTCCAAGTTCGGCCGCAATATCAACGAGATTAACCGAATGAGGCAACGCAACAGCGGCGGAAATTGGGGTGACCGGTATCGGTAGTTGTTCCAAGATGTATATGGCCCCCGGAAACACCGGTTAGTGACTAACAATTTCTCCCTTGCGTTCTCGAACAACAACAGATGTATACGCAGACATGATAGGGTCTGATGTGCGGTGGACTTGGAATGAACATGCAGAACATCAAAAGCACGATTCAGCAACTTTTAAGGCAGTGATGACAAATAAATCAAGAGGAGAACAGCACACGTGGGAGATCTAATGGTGGTTGCATGGCCCTGGCCGGGATTCTGAAGAAGCTCCTATTCGGAAGGGCTTTCGAAACAGAACGAGGGAGGATAAAGCTTTTTGGCAAAATGGACTGGACCTTGTTTCCTTCCCGAGCGCTTGCTTTGAATCTGCAAACAATCGGTGAGAAACTGGGTCAGGATTTCGTCTATAAGCTGGGTTACCAGGCCGGCAAGGATGCTGCCAAGGAAATGGTTAAGTATATGGGATTGAAACCAAAGGGCGGATGGGTGACACAGAAAGCAGTAATCGCCATACTCGACTTCATAGGATTCGGAAAACCGGACTTCGTGAAAGTAAATATCAAGAAAGACCACCATCACATCATAGTTCATGTGCAGGACAATCCCGTCATCGAGCACGGTGCGAGGATGTTCGGCACCAAGTCGATGGTATGCAAATGGTTCATGGGCGTATATGCCGCCCACGGCGAGATGGAATTGGGCGTCAGCCATGTGAGGTTAAAGGAAAACAAATGTGTGAGGTTGGGAGCCCCATACTGTGAATGGGAAACGAAGTGGTAAAAAAACCAGAAAACCTAGCGGGCTTGCCGCTCGCCTGATTGCTAGGCTGGGCAGACCAGTTATCCAACGACTCAGCGACCTAGCGCACGAGTCGCTGAAACAACCAGGGAGTTGGCGGTGCCTGGAGATTGTCTATCGAAACGAACCCCAGACATGGCTTGACCGTTTTTTTCTGGGTAGCCGTTCTGCAAGGGGTGCAAGAAACAGACTGAGAATTTTCCAGGAGGAAATCTGCGAGTGTGTTGAGCATCGTAGCCAGATTAACAATCCTGTCAGGCTGATAAGTTTTGGCTCAGGGCCGGGGCATGAGATTCTTGGATGCATCGAGACGTTCCGAGGCAATCTGGACATCGTGGCCACCTGCGTAGATAGAGAACCCAGCGCCCTCGAATATGGAAGGTCATTAGCTGCATCGAAGGGACTGAGCGGCTGCGTCGAATACGTTCAGGGGAACGTCCTACGCATGAATTCGATGAGTACTTTATACGACATCGGCATCCTGTCCGGATTGATTGATTATTTCGATTCTGAAACGGCCGTATCGGTTCTGAAGATGGTTAGGAAACAACTCTTACCGGGTGGGATTGTCTTGATTGCAAATATGAGACAACATTATCTCGCCTCTACAATGAGCATCCTTGGAAACTGGGATCTAGTGTATAGGGAGCCGGAAGATGTCGATAGTATCCTGGCAGAGAGTGGATATGTGGGAATTGAGATCTGGTTGGAGCCGGAGAAGGTCTTCTGCGTCGGCAAAGGAATCAACCCATGATTAACTTTATAAAGACTGGTTGTATATGTCAAGATAAACGGTGGTAATGTGGCTCAACTTGTAATGATAGAAAGGAAAATCCTTCATTATCCACAACTGGATACCGTGCTTATGGTGGAGGAATTTACAAAGCAACACAGTGGAGAATTCAGGAAGAGACAGCTCTGGGAACATCTGCCGCGGAAAATTATGTACCAGACATTCTCCATTACATTCGATTATCTCGTGGCTTCGGGAAAACTGGCTACTGACAGAAAAGGGAAGGTTGCATGGATTTGGAACCCCGAACTCGTTAAAAAACTCCTGAAGCCCGCATTAGTGGTTAGATGAATACATGGGTGATTTTCGCAGAGTAGAAGTTAAGACAAGTAACATATCTAAGAGACCAAAACCAAATAATCATTATAGACTGCTGGGAAAACTAGGTCCTGAATTCATCCTGAAACGGTCAAGTTCTGCAAATTTTTAAATAGCCTATCGATAACGAATAAATCCTCAGTGATCGTATGAATATGGATTATGAGTACTTCATGACCAAGGACCTGAACAGGTACGCAGGCAACCGGGTGATTATAGCCAAGGAAAAAGTGGTAGCGCATGGGCCAAGAACAAGGATGAAAGAGATGCTGCAACAGGCCAGGAAAGATTGTCCGAAAGAATCACTTTTCATCGCTAAGGTTTAGCATCCGGCGGCAAAGTTCTGTAAATGATATTATGAATCTCAGCTTAGGATAGCAATTTTCAATTAGTTTAAATTATATAGAGTTAAAAAATTAAGCATGCCAAGCTACAGGATTCCGGATGTTCCATACATATCACAAGATGAACAATATCTCTGCGTGCCAGCTTCGTTCCAGATGTGCTTAGAGTACCTATACAAAAAAGGAAGAATCTCCAAACAATTAGATTTCATCGCAATTTGTAAGTTATTGAAAACAACAAACTTAGGTTCAACATGGAATCCACCCATAACACAAAAGAAATTTAAGAAAGAAATACCAATTTTAAACGTTGTTCAAACAAGTAATTCGAATTTACCCATGATTGAATCAGAGTTGGGAAATAATATGCCATCGATAGTACATTTCAATCTGAATAAACTGGAATTTGACGTTCGCGGAACTTCTGGTCATGCTGCGGTAGTGGTGGGAAAAACCACCGAAAATTTAATAGTTCACGATCCATTTAAAAAACAAAACAATAAAGTTTACACTGAGGATTTCATGGAGGCTTGGCGTCTCGAAAACAAAAGATTAACAAGATTCAAATTTGAAGTTCGAGCCATGAGTTTGGATAGATGGAGTAAAAATGCCCGAGATTAAATCGCCACCTGTCGAGGTGAGAGAGAAATTCTATAATTTCATTAGGCAAAGGTATGGGGAAATACCAGGTATTAAGCAAATAAGGTTATCAGATAATGAAAAATATTGGATAGCATCAGTGGCCGCGGATATTGGCAAAGTTATCAAGGATGAGGTCTTAGGTCAAGTTAAGAGCAGATCCTCTCACTTTGACAATATTGGTGAGATTAGAATAGAAGTCAACACCGGCCGTGTTATTAAATATACATATAAACGACAAGTTATATCGAATCTTGACAATCAGCTTGTGAACATACGAAACAACGTAGAGAGGGCTCTAAGGGATGTCGCTTCTTTGCAGCTAGCAAAACTGAGCATAAGAGATTTTCAATTCTCGAAGATAATAAAGATTCTTGAATTGGTAAGTGAAGAAAACTGCTTCAAAATAGCTGATTACTTTGATCCTAGAAACGAAAGGTACATCAGGTATCTTCAGCTTCTCTCGGATTTGAAAATCATAACGATCAAGGAAGGAAAGGCTATGCCAGGGTCAGTGTTCAATGAAATTGAAAGACAGGCGAATACTGAAGGTCATGACATAACTAAAAAGACCATTGCATATTTGTTACGATATAACTATACGGAATTGAGAGATAATTTCCATTTGATTTTCCTAGATCCCTACATAAGAATGGGTACGACGTATTATAACACAGCTCTCGAAGCGGGATTTTTGTTTCATTCAAACACCAAGAAAATACTCAGAGAGCACAATTTACTATACCCAAAGAAATCAGAGATTGATGCAGGACATTATTTGGAAGGTCTTTGCACGGTGGATATCCTCCATAAGGACAGGGGCAGTTACATAGGTGAAGATAAAATATTCAGTGAGATACGCGAGTCAGCTGCGATTCAGAATATTACGGGTTAGTGCCATTTCCAGTTACTTACAGCCGGTTCCTTTTGAGTAACTCTGACGTGGTTATCAGTTCCACAGCATGGTGCTTTGGCAGCAATCCAGAGAGTTTGTCGCAGATCCGGGTGGATGTAGCCACCACAACCACTCTACTCAGCCCGGCATCCAGACACTTCCTGACATTGGCAGCAGCATCTGACTTACCAGTCTCAATCTCAAAGGCAATTTGTTTGCCGTCGCGGGTAGCCACAAGGTCGATTGTCCTGCCACCGCTGACAGGAACCTCTTCGGCAACCCCATATCCATTAGCCTGGAGATGGTCTGAGATACGTTTTATCCAATATCTATGCTCTGGACCACCATGTCGATCTGATTCGCCCGGCTTGATCCCTAGTACTTTTTTCCCTTTCTCCGTTAATTTTAATATCTTTATTCTTCCTCTTGGAAGATTAACAATTGAATAAGAAATAAAACCACGATTAAGAAGTGAATTCTGCAACTTATTACCAAAATAAGAAGAAAAAGAAAGACGATAGTATCTTTCTATAACTGATGATGTTGGATTTTGCCATACATCTTCCAAAAAACTTCTTTCTTGCGTTGTTAGCCTAATTGTGCACATTTCATTCTTATCTTTTATTCCTCTTCTTTTAGCTTCAGATAAAAAAGGCAGAATACCTTTGTCTTGGGTGTTTTTCGGCTTGGAAATCCCGCCTTGAGCCAAAATCACTGAAGAAAAACTCCCAGACCGGTTCAAAAGGCAGGAAAATCCCTTTTTCCTTTCTTTCGTTATTTGACTGAGTCTTGCGTCGGTTATAGCACCCTTTTTCATTTTGACCAACGGCAGCTTCACAAGGAACGGCCAAAACCATCGAGCCTGAAGCTTTACAACCGCCCAGCCCACTTCTAATCTTCCAAGGTAATCGGTTTGCTCCTTGCCCAAAAGCAAACAGTCTTGCATCATTGCAAGGTCTCCGCGATGCTTGAGATTGAATGCAAAAGTTGTATAGGTATTTCCGAGGGCAGGTTTGGATATGAGGCTTGGATGCTGGTCCAGGCAGATAATCGATTCTCCTAATTCTCTAATCTCTCGAAGCAACACGTCCGTGACAGTTTCTTCGCCTGTCACTTCCTGTTTCTTGCGTAACAGTATATGGTGGGCCTCCTCTATAATGATGGCATGCTTGAACTTCTCTCTCTGGTCCTGGGCCATCCGGTAATGATGTACCCAGAGTAAAAGGGCCTCGATAAGAAATGTCTTATCCGCATTTGTTAAGGCATCAAGCTCTAATACCACTCTCTTATTTAAAAGCCTCGAAATATCAAAAAAAGCCCCATCATNNCTTATCCAAAAGCCCTGAAATATCAAAAAAAGGGCCATCATTTAAGACATTTCCCACCTCGCCGAAACATAGTGTCTCCACAGCACGCACGGCCGACTCCATCCAGCTTCCCTCTCTTCCCTTTGCCCCGTAATTATTGAGCCAGTTTCGCACATTCGCAATGGTTGGATAGCCTTTAGGCTTGCCTGTATACAGGCCACACTCTCTATAAAGGGCGTCAATAGCCCGAAGCAGTAGTATTGAAACCCCCTCGCCAAGGAAATACGCATGGCACATAATCTCTATGAGCTTCTTCAACCATACCTTGCCCGGTGTGCCCGGTGGTGGGATAAGTGGATTGAACCTGAAAGGACATATATCTCTTCCTACTGTAAAGATAAGGATATCATTAAATTCCCTTCTGCTTAGCAGGTCTCTGTAGTTCCTCTTCCAGTCAAAGACCAGGAACGGCTTATTGGCTTTGACAAGCCCCTGCAGGATTAGATAGGCCAAGTTTGTTTTGCCAGAGCCGGACCGGCCGAAGATGCCTATATGCTGGATAAATTCTTCTTCTTTAAGACCGAAGTCATAGTAGCTGCTGCTCCCGTAGTGGATAGTACCTACGGGATATCTGCCGTCCGCCAATTCCTTGGGCGGTGGTTTCAGAAGCACCTGCTCGGATTCAAACGTCTCTCCAAGCTTCCTGGCGAGTTGGACCCGGAGGATTTTCTCGATGGTCTTTCTCAAAGGAGGATCAGCTACCAAATACTCCTGCCAAAGCAAATCCAGCTGCTTTCCTGATATTGGCCTGAGCTTATAAAAGACGTCCTCGATTTTCATGGTTGCATCAGCCTCTTTTTAGCCGCCAGCAGTTCCTTGTACTCATCAAGGAACTTCCTTCTTTCCTTGGCAAGGTTGACACCGTTTTCCCAGTACTTAAGCTGCTCGCCGCGATGTTCCTTGGCCCGGCTGGTTAGACTCTTGTGAAAGCTCAACCGCAGGAACTCTACATCAGGATGGAATCCCATCTTCCACGGTTCCTGCAGCATATTGAGATGGTGCTTTACCTCTTTGGCCTCCCGGTTGATCTGTTCCAGAAAGCGAACGTTCAATACCTTACGATGTGCCAGTGCTGCATCGATTTCCTCGATGGCCTCGCGAAGGTTGTGTATGCGTTCATCAAGAATACCAGTTATATCTGGAGAGGTAGAATTTGAATCGGTCAAGGTTGTTTCTTCGGAGCAGCTGTGGCTGGCAATATCTTTGTTCTCCTTCCTGCTCTTATCATCTTCATTCATCTCAATCCTTCAACAAGCCAGGGATTGTCAATAATCCCAGGCAATGCCACCTTTATCAGAGTTGACACACCGTGCTTCTAACACCGAATTAGCAGGTAAGACAATAATGCGCCGTGGTTCTTGTAAAAATCCAACAACAAGATAAGCAGCTTCCTTTTCCCTTTTTGCTTGCTTTAAATTATAGTGTATCTTCGATAGCTCGGATTTGCTAAGCGGACGTTTCCTGTTTTGTCCTACCAGCAATAACCAGCGATATCGAGTTTTTCTATCATTGCGGCTTTTAATTACAGGCAGGCAAGTTCTGGTTCGATAAATGAAGTGTCCCCGGTTCTTGAGATATTCTTGCCAGCTGGTTTCCAAATAACTCCGGATGTTATTTAGATTCATGATAACAATTTTGAAGACTACTTCAAATAGACTGCGCATGACTTGTGCAGAACTTGCAGATATCAACTCATTATCCACACCGGCAACGTCTATTACATAAGTCTTGACAAGTTACAGGCCGAATACAACAGCGAATTTCCCCTACTCACAACAAAAGATCTTGGTTTCCCATAAATGTTTAGCAAAAGTACATGTAGTAAATATTTGAATTGATTACCTTCAATTTTGACTTAAAAACGCTGATTTTTTGTGAGAAGATTCAATGGACGCCTCGAGAACCATCAAAAATAGGGAGCATACTCTCAAGAGTTCCCTTGTTCATCGAGCCGTATAGGAAAATCCATCCACTGAAGAGGGTTTTGTTGAAGTATTTTTGCCTGGAGGTATACTATTCTCGTCTTGATTATGTGTTGTTTAATTTTTTATGAAATGGCCCTTGGGCTATTTTTCAGTAATTTCAGCACAAACAACATAGGCTCCTCGGCACAATTGATTGAATTAAAATGCCAAAGCGCGACCAGGATACAACTATAGGTGGGACCAAAGGCTCGTTTCGAACGACGCGATGGTCCGAAGTTCATGAGGCCAGGACGAACGATAAGGAGCATCGAAGGTCAAGTATCAACAACCTCATTAAGAAGTATTGGAAACCAGTATATTGTTACTTAAGACGCAAAGGATACAGCAACGAACACGCCAAGGACTTGACTCAGGGTTTTTTTTACGAAATCGTTCTCGGCCGCGATTTGATTCAACAGGCAGATCAAGCAAAAGGTAAGTTCCGAACATTTCTTTTGACGGCTCTAGATCGATATGTGACTAGTATATACCGCAAGGAAACTGCAAAAAAACGGTTCCCAGTGAATGGATTTTCCCTATTGAAAGATGATACCCTGCTTGATTTGTCGACATCGCAGCCGGAAAAGACTCCGGAGCAGGTTTTCCATTACGCATGGGCAACAGATCTCTTGGACGAAGTGCTAGCTAAGGTTAAAGAGGAGTACTGTAGCACTGGTAGAACAATCCACTGGGAAGTATTTCGCGTAAAGGTTCTGGCTCCAATCCTAGACAATGCCGAAGTACCGTCTTTAGCGAAACTCCGTAAGAAGTACAGGGTAGGGAGTGAGCGGAAAGTTTCCAATATGGTTATCACCGTGAAACGTCGATTTGCCACGGTCCTGAGACATCACTTGAGACAATTTGTGCAATCGGATTCAGAAGTTGAAGAAGAAATTCGTGAGTTGGTTAAAATTCTTTCAAAATGTGGCGCAGCGTGATAGTTAAATTTTCGTATCATATTACAGACAAACAAATGAAATTCAGATCTGTTTTGAAGAATGTTAAGGATGTTGTCAGCCGTCAATCTTGATTTTTCAAGAATTGACTCCGGTTACACATTTGTTCAGGAATTGTATGGATAGGGAATCGAAAGCTTTTGGTCTAAGCCCGAATAAAGTGGTCGACCTTCTTCGCATAGGATCGGACACTAAACCGACGTCTTGTGATTCAATGCGAGAAAAGGGCGAACTTTTATGTAATCGCCTAAATGGAACATTGCCCGTTTCTTTCTCATCTTCAAGGAAACTGACACAGAAACAGAGCAAAATGAAACTCATGATTGATACTTTGTCAGCTGTGCCTGTTGGCGAGTTATTACAAAATCCTGAAACAGATATTAATCTGCTCAAACAAACGAAGGATTATGGCAGGAAGCTCTCTGAACAAGCAAGAACTGAATCTGAACACCATACGGCCAATGTAATCTATTATGCAGCTATTGCCAGTGCTTTGATATTTCACGACCAAAGAATAACCAGCTTTTCCAGCAAAGATTTAGAAAACTCTTTTACATTTCTCGGGAAAGCTGAGTGGATACCTTCATATTTAACCGATCTTTTCAGAAAGGCCGTCCAATATTACCAAAATAAAACATAGAACAAAATTATCCAATGACCAAAACATCAGACAACGATAAATTCCCAACACTTAGCAAACCTGGGGGAAAGGAACCAAGCCGAAGTGATGGTTCTCCGGTAGAAAATACCTCAGAGTTTTTGAAAGGTGACCGCATTGATGATTTCGAAATCTTGGAAAGAGTCGGAGAAGGTGGTATGGGTGTTGTTTACAAGGCTTATGAGACATCTCTTAAGCGGATAGTCGCTCTCAAGGTTCTTCATCCAAGTATTGTCAGAGACGTTTCTTTGACAAAACGCTTTCGCCGAGAAGCTATATTGACAGCGAACCTTAGTCATGCAAATATTGTTCCTGTTTTTTACATCGAAAATAGTGAAACACCTCGATATTTTACAATGGAGTTTGTCCAAGGTATTTCACTTGAAGAAAAAATAGAGAAAGAAGGTTTTCTCTCGGAGAATCAAGCCATACGGATTGCGATTCAAGCTTGTGAAGCCCTACAATATGCTCATGAACACAATATCATCCATCGGGATATCAAGCCAAGTAATATAATGCTGCAAAACCATGTCGAACGCGTACGGATCACTGATTTTGGAATCGCGCAGGATGTAACCGGTAAACTTACCGATGTAACTCAAACAGGAATGTCAACAGCAGGAACACCGGGATTTGAGTCACCGGAACAGAATCTTGGGCAGAAGTTAGATGAACGTACAGACATCTTTTCTCTGGGCATAACGATATATTACATGCTAACTGGGCGTCTTGCATACCCTGTTGAGAATCGTGCGCAACTCGCAGTAGCCTTCAGAGAACAAGTCCCTTCCCCACCCAGTCGGTTCAACACGGAAGTGGGTAGCGCAATTGATAAAATCGTACTGAAAATGATATCAGTCAATCCGGAGAAGCGATATCAAACAGCCTTGGCAGTAGCAGCAGACCTACGCAAAATCGCTATCCGTGATACACAGAAACGAACGCAAAAAAACAGAGTACTAAACATCCTAAGAGTCATTCGCAAGTCTATCAACAAGTACCGTACGCCATTGCTTATAGGAATATCATCACTGGTCTTGCTAATAATATGTATTTATGCCTTTACCTACTTTCAGAAGGGAAATGATCCGACTACTAATGATGTCCTCATAGAAGATAAACAGGAGAAGCAACAACGTGATAAGCTCACAGACAAAAACGTAAAGTCAGTTATCGTTCAGCAAGCTTGGCAAGTGATCTATCAGTCAAATTTTTCTTCGGACCCTTGCTGGATAACAAAAACACCGAGCAAAATGTATTGGGACCAACATAGGGGCGAATACCATTTTGAAATAACTGGCCACGGTGAATTTGCTTACATGCCGATAAAGTACACTTCAGATTTAAGTTACAAGCTGGAATTTGATATTAGGATTGTGCACCTCGAATACGACTCTGGTATTTCCTTTGGCTTGTATGACCCAAATATGCGGGATCAAAAACCTGTCAACTGGCAGGCACACTACGGACGTGGTGATGATGGCAACGGTGCAAGCGTCCGCTACAACGGAGACAGCTCATCGGGCTCTTTTCCTTCCGATTACGACTTCCTTTACGAAGTGAACACCGACTATCACAACGTGATATTATTCGACGCGATCGCACAGAAATTCACGTGGCAAGTCACTCGAATTAGCGATGGGGCTTTAGTTGTCGATTACAGATCACCTGACGGTATAGGAACTTTTACTGGGATTGACCGCATTTGTGCCACACGGGTAACCCAAGGTGCAACAACTGAAGGTTACATCGACAACGTTGTTTTATCAGTATCCGAACCAGGATCTTTGACTGGAAGAATCGCATTTATTTCGCCTTATCTTTATAGTGAAGGTGGGAGGCTTTGGGTAATGGATGCATCTACGGGTTTATCATCAAAAGTGAAGGTGCCTTTGGCTCCAACACTTCTGACTATGGGCTTTCAAAAGTGGTCCTGGGACGGCAGTTGGATTACTTTTCATGGAGTAAGACGTGGAGAAGAAACTAAGGCTGGATTATACATAGTCGAGCCTAACGGATCAAATTTTTGCAAGGTTAGTCCGGATAATTTAGACATCGCGCATCCCAGCTTTTCGCCCGATGGATCACAGATAGTAGGTTGTACCTCCTCTTACTGTCTGTATATATGCACCAAAGTTGGAGAAGGTGATTGGCAAACGAAATACCTGACAGATGGAGTGCATCCTCAGTGGTCACCAAAAGGCAACAAAATTGCTTATAGTAATTGGGGTCAAACCTACGAAAGCGACTTCTTCCTGTATGATTTAAACACTAACACATCTTCACAGATAACAAATCACGCTCCTGGAGGAGCCTTCTATTTTGCGGCATGGTCACCTGACGGAACAAAACTTGCCGTCGTTGATGTTAACCATCACACAGACAAGAATGATATATGGGTAATGAACGCAGACGGTTCAGAACCGCGGAACCTAACAGTCGATTGGCCCACATCTAACGAACTCTATCCATCGTGGTCATCTGATGGAAATTATATAGTATTTAACTCAGATAAGTCTGGCAATTGGGACATCTGGTATACGCCCACCGACCACTTTGCTCCAATAAACATAACTAACAGCTCTGAGAACGAGACACAGCCAGCCATCGGATTGCCCGAACTAAGTTACACTTATTCGGACGATTTTGAAGATGGAGTAATAGACTCAAGCATGTGGCATACACAGGGCAGGAAAGGTGGTGGAAGATTGGGCGCAGGTAATTGGCAGTACTCGTTCAATGAGATTAAAGATGACGATGGATATTTGGAGGCGAGGGTATGGGGCCCCACTTCAGGAATGACCTACTTTGGCGAAGCCAGCGTGAGAACTACTTATAACTTCAATGATGGCCGCACATGGTTGATTAACTTCACATGGGAAACCACTGTAGGCTTCAGTCCGGCCTTTGACTGTTTCGGAATCCAAATAACAGACGGTGGCTTTCCTCAAAACGCCAATTGCTATTGGATTTGGAATGAGAATCCACTTGGTACGGTGACTTTGTGGTACACAGTCCATTGGGGGAGTCCGCCGTATCCTCCTGGCTGGCAAGAACCAATTCCACCGTTTACCAAAGTAAGCTGGTCTATCAGGATAGATCCTGAGCAAAACGTTGCATCATTTTACAGGTCACCTAACGGAGAAGGTACTCCACTGACAGAGGTTCCGCTAGATCCGTCACTTGAATGGTATATAAGGTTTGTGGAAGTTGATGCAGCAGCTGCCGGTCTTCCTCCAGGCGACAATACATTCAAGCTTTATGATTTTTCTGCTGTCTCCGTGCCTATTTACCTAACTGAGCGAACGTTCATACAAGGAATTGAGGTTTCAGGTCAACGTCCCATCCGGGGTGTTGCATTAGGACCAGATGAATCAAAGTTATATACGGCTTACTGGACATACCCTCCAAGTCCCGTAGTTGTATACTCGACCAAAGATTTAACCAAGCCATTGTATTTAGAGACTGACCCAGATTATCCTCTGCTGGATAAGATGTCTTATGGCCATTGTCACGGCGGTGTCGCTGGCTCTCGTGACGGCCAGTATCTTTTCACCCCAAGCTACTATCAGGACGATGTATCGCGTTTTGATATAAGTGTTCTTGATCCAAATGTCGAAAACGCAAGGGATGGCTTAGCGGCGGGTGATTGGCCGTGGGGTATGGGCGTTTCTCCTGATGGTTGCAAGCTTGTGGTTCAGGCAGGATGTGATGGCCGCAGCTATGATATGAACAATGATGCCCTATATGTCTATGATATCTGCGATGGTAATTTCTCCCCTTTGTGTATCGTTCCTTTAGATGATGAACCAGGGAGTAGGGGGCCTGCTTTCTCAGATGACAGCCGATTTGCATATATAACTACCCGTAAACGTAAGTCTTCTCAGCCACGACTGTACGAGGTCTCGATAACACCGCCGTGCGCAGTAACCCGATACCTCGAGTTTCCGAATCCGAGCAATCGGTTAGGTTCGGTTACAACTAATGGACAAAATCTTTTTGTAAGCGATACTGACAATTCCAGAGTGTGGGTAGTTGATCCTATAAGTTGGAGTGTCACTGACTACATTGAACTCTCTTTTGCGCCTTGGGGAATCAGTATGCATCCGGATGGTCAGCACCTTTTTGTTCTTCCATGGTATGAGCTTTTCGCGGATTATATTTCCGTATTTGATGTGAGCACAAAAGCTTTAGTGGGACATATAGATGGTATTCATCGCGGGGCGGAGCTTATCGTTTTTACTCAAGACGGTCAAACGGCATATGTAGCGCACTGTCATGCAACCGAAGGTGGTATAACAGTTCTTGACATCCGAAAACTGTATCTATTAGCCCCTGAAGGAGGCGAGAGCTTAGTCGCAGGCTCTACACATACGATCCGCTGGGAAACATGTGCCTCAATAGACGTGGACTATATCGTCATTGAATATTCCACTGACAGTGGACAGACATGGCAAGAAATTGATACAGTAGCGAATAGCAGAACATACGAGTGGAATCCTATCCCAGCGGTGGATTCAAACAAGTGCCATGTGCGAATCACAGATATAAGTGACCCGACCGTTACTGACACAAGTGAAGCATTCACAATATTCCAATGTCGACGGTCAGACGTAATTTACTCACAAGATTTTTCATCTGATCCAAGATGGTCAACAGACACTCCGAGCAAAATGTTTTGGGACCAACAAAAGGGCAAGTACCATTTCGAGATAACTGGCCATGGTGAGTATGCTTTTGTGCCGATAGAGTGCTCTTCGGCTCAAAGTTACACGCTCGAATTTGATATTGAGATTGTGAACCTCGAATACAACTCTTCAATTTCCTTCGGATTATATGATCCAGATATGCGTGAGCAAGAACCTGTTAATTGGAAGGCAAACTATGGACGTGGCAGTGGTGGTAATGGTGCATCAATCGGCTACTATGGAGACAGTTCGTCGGGCGTTTTTCCTCCTGGGTATGACTTTACTTACCAAGTGAACACCAATTATCACAATGCGATAGTATATGACGCAACTGAACAAAAAATCACTTGGCAAGTCACTCGTATTAGCGATGGGGCTGTAGTTGCCGATTACAGTTCACCTGATGGAATAGGAATTTTTACTGGGATTGACCGCATTTGTGCCACGCGAGTACCTCAAGGTGCAACAACCGAAGGTTATATCGACAATGTTGTCTTATCAACTTCATATATAGGAAAACTTGTGAGTGATTTGAACAATGACTGCTATTCTGATTTTCGCGACTTTGCTATATTTGCCGGGCACTGGTTGGAGTGTGGTAATCCCTTCGATCCTGATTGTGGTGTCGATTAATATTGTCTTATTCCCAAGCTGTGTTTCGACTCAAAAGGGCTGTGAGCATCATGCTTGCAGCTCTTTCTTTTTGGCGACAGGCACAGAAAGGTTTTTGATCGTTTTATCAATATTACAATCAATATCCGCGCGTTTTGACCGAAGCGTTTAAGTAAGAGGCTATACCACAAGACCCCCTTCTCCTGAGTTGCAAAAGGTCAGAAATCTTCGAAAATTATGTCACCGTTTTGTCATCACAAATGCTGATGTTGCTTGAATCGAGTCCGAATGTATATCATTTTTGGGTTGAATATTGAAATTTTCAAAAAGTATCAGGCCAAAATTAGATTAAATGTCCGCTGCTCACCAATTTCTAGAATAGGCCGTTTTTCTTGAGTTTGGCCATCTCCTTGGCCATATTTTCTGGAAGCGTATGCTGGAAAGTGTAGAATTCATGCCATCTAGTGTGGAATTCATACCATCAAGCTTAGAATTTACGCCATCCAGCTTAGAGTTGATACCGCCGAGCTTGGAGTCCACACCATCGAGTTTAGAACCCACACTCTCCAGTTTAAAGCTCACACCGTCGAGTTTAGAACTTACACCATCAAGTTTATGATTCATACCATCGAGCCTAGAGTCCATGCCACCTATCCCGGCACTCATGCGTATCAATGGAGCTTTTCATATCCAGGCCAACACCAACAAACTTCTCCATCTGCTCACACTGCAATTTATGGAAAAACCGGTCAGTTTCTGCAGGCGTCGTCGTTGTCACTGCCGGTTCTGAACAAGTTGGATTTTTCGCCTTACCTAGTACGTGCCTCTGGAGTTCTTCCCAGAATTTCATAACGTCCTCCTTATGGCCTCGCACTATAACTCTGACCGAACCGTCAGACTGGTTGTCGGCTCTGATGTCTAGCTCATCAGGGACTAGCTTAGCTATGGCCAATCTCAGGCCAACATCTTGGACTTTGTCCTTAACGAAGAACCGATAACATTTCTTCTTTGCCATCCTATCACTAATACCATTATGTCCTAAGTATTTTTAGGCATCACAAGTTTATATATTTTGCGCTGCTGCCGTTTGTGTTGTTTCAGTTCAGGTTAACCAAACGCCGAAGATGTCCGTAGAAGGTAATTCTTATAACAATCGTACTCCCTCATCTTGTGCGTTAAGCAGAATACCACGCTTGTCCTTCAGTCTGTGCCATTCCTCGGGCGTATAACAAAGTACTTCCAAGTCGAACTTGCTGTGCCATAACTTGTAAAGTCGCGAGGCCCTTCTTATGAAAGGTTTGCCTGAGAATACTCTGGACACCAGAACAAAATCGTAATCACTGGTGACGAAGTTGTCTCCTCTTGCCCGGCTGCCAAAGAGTATCAAAAGATTTACCTTCATGTGCTTCTTCAAGGCTTCCGCAAACTTTCTTGTGGTTACAGATGTTTGTCGATCCATTCCACTATCTCCTTTGCTGATGTGAGCGTACGGGAAGCGATTGTCCGGTCATACAGTACTTCTGGTGGTTCTTCTGCCGCAATAGGATAACGTGTGTTTACATACTCTGATGTCAAGTCACGTAGAAAGCTGTGAAATCGCTCCGGCAGACGGCATGTCTTGGCTATATATATCAGAGAATGGCTGAACATCTCAGGTGCCTGGGGATCACGTGTTTTCTTGAGAAGATAGGCTTTTAATGCTTTTTCTACGGCTTGCTGGCAGAAAAACACGGATGCATAGTATCGTTTTGTCTGAAGATTTGCTTCAGCAGTACAAATATCAGCCTTTGCTTGCTCCTGCCAGACCTTTACTTCGGTCCTCATATGAAATGGTTGGAACGGAGGCTTAAAAAGATTGCGCCAAGGAATTCACATGAAGCTAAAACGTACAAGCGAAAAGCAAACCGCAATTACATGATATACACATCAACAGCAAGCCTTAAAGAGCCTAACCTTCCCTCTTACCCTTGCTCGCTCACAGGTTACAAGACCAGCCTGGACAATTCTATTGGTGTGTTCTGAAAATGTCCTGGGAGCCAGTGGCTTTCTCCTGATTTGCGAACAGCGTTGCAGATATCCTTCCCACAAATCGCCCGAGAGAATCGAGCCTTTACGCTTAACTATCTCGTATAGGATTCGATGGTCTTCAGTGAGATTTCTGAGAATAGATTCCCTCCTTGTTTCCCTCGCTTTCCTAATTTGTTGTTCGAGGCTCTTTGTCGAGACCTTGTCCATATGCTGGTGGTCAGCCAATACGGCTGATCTGTGCAGCATTCTGATGGCTGTTCTGGCATCACCCTTGGCAGTTCCGGCGATCCGATTGAGCAACTTATTTGTCCAGCTACCCGGAGATAGTGCTAATTCTGCCCGGTGCGTGAGAATTTCCAGAAGACTTCTGCTTGAGAAGGGAGGGAAAAATATCGTATGCGGATTGAGCCTGGACCTGACTCGTTCCTCGAGTCCCAGCAGCGCCTGCGTGGAATTTGATATACAGACCAAGCCGGCATTCAGTATGGTGTCGAGGTTGTAAAGGATCATCGACAATTCACTGGACTTTATCTGGTCGATCTCGTCCAGAATTACCACAAAGGGACGCCCTTCCAAGTGCGAGCGGAGCTTCTCGAGCTTAAAGCTTGTGCGGTGTTCTTCTGCCCTGAGGATTCTGAATCCTGATACCATCTCGTCCAGGATTTCATAAAAGGTTCGCTTTGCAAAACAGTTTATAATAAGGCTTTTGACACGAGCCTTTTCCTCCAGACACCTCAGGGAGTGAATGGCAGTGGTGGTTTTTCCGGTCCCCGTTTGGCCGTGCAGCCATAAGTGAATGGGTTTGTGTTTTTGGGTGATTGGAGACAGACAACAAAGGATTTGCTCGATCTGGGATTCCATTCCCTTGAGCTTTTCAGGGATGTGGCTCTCTTGCAGCACCTCGGCATCGACAATGATAGAAGACTGACTACTGGAATACATACGCACCACACAAGAATCCCCCCCTGCAAGATTGGGATTGGTGGGAGGATTTAAAAGTTTAACGTATTTATGTTTATACTTTCGGGGCAAATGTTTATACAAGCGACTAAAGTACATAGCCGCGATGTTTGTTGGGGAAAGACATATTTAAGCCTAGTTTACGTGGATTGCAAATCATGCCATTAATGATAGAAAAACCGGGATTTACACAGGATTGCCCGATAAGTTGACAGGATAAAAGGAAGACCCGAATCTGATGGCCTTCCTATTCCCCAAAAGGATAGAGATTACCCAATCTCTAAGACGCTGAATTCCGAAGCCAGCAGATTCAACTGGATATCTGGATCAATAGGAAGTTGACGCAGATATTTCGTGAACTGAGCTATCATCAGGCCAGCTGCAATATTGGCACAGTAGATTGTCGCCTTTGCAGTGCACGAGCCCACGAATGCTTCATTGGCACGAAACAATGTTGTAGGGTAATGTTGTCTGGATTCGCAGTCATAAGCGGTCAATATTCTCAGCGTCTCCGCGGTCATGCGGCCGTCACAAAAGCAGTTCACTTTGTCTTTGACAGAATCCCAGATTAGCCGTCTCGTATCGATGCTGTCAACCGCACAGAAAACCACATTCCCCACATCTGTACTCCGCCGAAAACGTTCCGAAACCACATGAATTTCAAGGCCACTGTTGATTTTCCGGCATAAATCTGTTGTGGCATCAACTTTGAATTTGTCTAAATCGTCTTCAAGATATCCCTGACTTGCTAAGTTGCTTGGCTCGACAACATCAAAGTCGATTATTTGCAGCCAAGGGATGCCCATAGCTGTAAGCTGCAAGACAACCTGCCGCCCAACGGCACCAACGCCAATAACACTGGCTTTGCACGCAGCAAGCCTATCAGCAGGAATGATGTCTTGTTGGCGACTGTAACGGTTTTCAATGTGTTTTGCATTCATAGCGAAACCACCTCCTCCTCTTCATCCCACAACTCAGATCTAACAGCCAGCTCGTCCAGAATAAACTGACGCTCAGTTGGATCCATCTTTTCAAGTTCGTCAACAAAATCGTACGATAGACCATAACGGCTCAAATCATGCTTTTTAGAATCGTCTTCTCTTCTTTCTCGGGAACTAAGCCATTCTGTTGCTTTGACGTTAGCCGCATATTCGACATCCCAAGCCTCCTGTTCACTTGGTCCAAAATCATGAGCATAGTCTATCTCAACAGGAATCAACACTTGCCCACCCGGGCCGACATTAAAACTCAATTCAGCGTATGTTTTATTGTCCTGGGCCAAGATGAACATTACAGCCCACTGACAGTTACCAAAGACTCTTGTGAAGGTCTCTTCATCTGTGATGCTGGGCTCAGGAGAATCGCCTGGGTGACTATGCAGCCAAATTCTCCCGAACTGTTCGGGCTTTCTGCCTAGGTCAACCTGAGTCTCAAAGAAATCTGCCACTGCCTCATCGTCAAATTTCACACTTACTGCAGTTACTTCCTGCTTAACCGTAATGAACTCTCGTACACATAACAAATCATCAGGCTCTGTAATTCCAAAACCACCGACTTCATTGTCGGATTTGTCCCGGAAGTACAACAGCTTGGCCCACGCTGTTGGGCTAAATCTCAATGCTAATCGATCCGATTTTTCCATCTTCTTCCTTTCAGCTCGCGAGCTTGATTTCTGTCGAGCTTCCTTCGGGTTGGCTTTCATTCCCACTTTGTTTGACCTCGGTAGTCTGGTTTTCTTGTTGTTCATTGTTAACCTCCAATTCTTTTGTGCAGTCTGGGCATAGCTCTTCTTCAAGGCATGAACTACAGCACAGAGAACCGCATTGAGCGCATCTGAGCAAGCAGTTCCCGCAGATATATTCTTCACAGAGGGGACATTGCTGGGAACAACTCAAGCAAATGGTCTCGTCGCAGCAGCGGCAGTACGTGGAACATTCTTCGCAGTAATCGTGATCACAGGAGCTGCAATAGTAAGCGTCCTCTGAGCTCGTCGTATATCCACAGTCATAGCAGGGTGTACCGTCCCAATCGTGCAATGCAACGTATGGGCTATCAGGGTTGTAGGTATTCAGAATGCTCCTGACCATTGTGAAAAAGTCGGATAGCCTGCCTTGCTCCAAGGACGCCCTTATTGCCACACAGCCATCTCCCTCACAAAGTATCTCACTACTGACATGTGGATGAGTAACATTTTCATCTGTACCTGCAGGATTTGGATCGAGCGCAATTACACGATAAGGGCTATCCTTGAATAATTCGCTGAGATTGTCTATTGCCAGTCGAATTGTGAATGGCCCCAGATAAATATCTTCCAATGTGACAGGATCTGTTACCACAGAGATTGTGTTTTCAGTCTTGTCAAAATCAACGCTGCCGAATTCCTCCTGTAGCTGATTCAGTTCTTCAACGAGCAGGGATAATTTGGGAATCTTATTCTGCGGGCCTTCTCCAAGTTGCTGGATTTGCGATATTGAACAGGTTATCTCATTGAGCAGTCTGCTCGTTCGGCTGCAGCACCGACCTGCCGCTGAGAACCAGCCGTGTACAAGCGATATTCCCATTTTTCGGGATTCAGCAGTAAGTTCTTGAAGCTTGCCTGCAAAACCTGTAAGGCGTTTCATCAGTTCCAAATAGCGGTTGTTCTTCAGCTTCATCAGTGATTCCTGGATTCTATTCGCTACTTGGATTAGGTTCTTCTTGTCCTCCATAGCAAAGCCCTTTCTATGAAAAAAGGGCATCTGCCCATCGCTAAGACAAACAGATGCCTTGGTTGTCATTCGTGCTGTGATATAGCGCCTACACGGCACCCTCAATCTTTGTGGGAGTAATCGTAACCCGGTCTCCTTCCTTTAAAACATATTCACAAGGTACGGGCTGGCGGTTTACCCTGATCAGATAATCTGAAGGCTCCCTCCCGGACATTTTGATCTTGAAAAACTGTTCGATATTCGTGTTTTCAGCAATGTCAAGGTAATCTGCGAAACCCGCCCCATCGTTGTCGATAAACAAAATTCTCATTTTCAATTCCTTTCCGTTGTATGTATTAAAAAATTGTTCTTTGATACCTGTGGCACATCAAGGAATTCAGCCTATTGTTTAGGTGGACTGCGCGCGCAGGTCTTCTTGTTTTGCATAAGATCTCCTTTCATTCTGTGGTACTTGGGGATTTACTAACGATTCGGAATGTTAAAGCAGTCGGATCGAATGGTTGAGGGCTGCTATGTTTGCTGATTGTCAATAAAGACGTCGGTCAGGGTGAATTCCTCGATTATTCGCTGTCGCACTTCTTGCATACATAATGCACATGTATAGCTTCGATACCGAGGAAGTCCCTGCTTTTAAGCTCCCGCTCATCGGAGCCAGCCCCACACTTAGGACAGTCATCCCTGGGTATCGGTCCTGTGCTGAGAGCCCTTCGCAGTATCTTAATTTCCTCAGCAAACGCTTGGGACTGCTCGCCGCCAACATCCAAGGAGCTCAACACTTGCTGGCAAGTACGATGCAACTTTGCGTTAAGGGGCCTGATTATCATTAGCTCGTTTTCCACAAGTCTCGTGCAGCGATTTCGGTCCCGAAGGTACCTGCCTCATACGGCGTACCTAACTTCAAGTAGTGATTCCTGTCTTTGTCGACTTCTTCGATTTGGATCCAGACCTTGTAAATGTTCATATCACTGCTCCTTTCGCTCTTCCTCTTCCTTCTCCAGAATAAATAACGGCACCACATCGAGGTTTCCATTTTCCGGATTATCGAAACCGTAGAATTCGAGAACCTCTTTTTGTGTCTCCTTATTCAGGTCATCGAACATTATTGTTAATGTTCTTGCCATATTGCCTCCCTTCTGCTATGCAAACTGATGTAAAGGGGCCTCCATGCCCACGTTATCGCAATCCTTTGACAATACTTTTTAGCGAATTCCGCGGCCCTTCGGTGCCGTGGACAAATTCACACAGTTACCATCCATACCTTGTGAATGGCTTCACTCTCACTGAAAGCTTCTACTTCTAATGATTGAATCCATACTTCTCTTCTGAATTCTCTGTATATCGCCATTTCCTTTGCTCCTAAGCCCATAGGGGGACACTCGACTTAATCCAAGCATATAAATCGAGAAGCCCATCTCATACCTTCACGCTTCTTTAACCATCTTGAGGAAGGCCTCTTTCTCAAGGTTTACTTCACTCAATCCGAATGTCCACTGCCTTGCCTGCTCGTAGCCTTTAATGTTAGGAGGGACACGAAGTACGTACGTTTGCCTGGTAGATGGGCATATTACTTTGACCATCTTGATAATCCTGTCCACTTGTTCCGTATCCTCGTCAGCGTGCGTGTTTATGGCTATCAACTGGCCCCCATCTTCGGATCGGTCTAAAACCCTGCCTTTTACCTTCTGCAGAAGCCTGTCATACCCCATCCTGTTCAAAAGACCGCACCGCAGCTGGGCATTCGGTACCCTCAATATCTCACGGCCGTCCCATTTCTCGGGGTCGCCTTCACAGAGCTTCCTGCTTACCTTCACGCCGGAGAGGTAATACCTTACCTTGCCTTTTTCGAGCCACTTGCCCTGTTTCTGGCGTCCTTTGACCTCACCTTGTGTGATAATGCTGGTTCCATCAACGTCATAAACAGTCATGCTCCAGTTCCGGCTGCGCATAAAGCTCCAAACTCCAAGGTCTGTGGTGTTGGGATCCAGCTTCTGGGCAAGAGGAGTTGTATCCAGACGGACTTTTCCATTTATAGTTAGCCATTGCTTTCCATCCGGGCGGTTCACCTGCAATTTCTTTCTCCATATTGCTGCTATATATCCCGGAATTCCATTGTCGTAAGTAAATACTTCTTTGCCGTAAGCACCGCTGGAAGTCGAATAACACTCCACAGTGCCCATACCAGTGCAAAGTGGTATGCCTGGTTGCCTTCTCCACAGACCGCATCTTTTTATGGCACGCAAGGTTCCGGGCTCGAAAAATTCATCTTTCACAATCTTGCCTCTCTTCCGAACCTTGAATCCCTTACCGTAAGTAAGGGTCGTACATACATTCGTCTTCCGGTTCAGTTCCTTTTGCTCGACTATAATTCCACCACTAAATTTGACTTGCAGATGCATGTTTTCAGTACGAATGTTTACTTTGCCCTTACTCTCACATATCCAGAAGTTCCGGCCCTAACCTGCGTATCGTGACATCAAAAGCATCACTGCACCTCCTTTCATGCTTCACATACGAACTCCAGCTTCTCTAGCTGCTTCGCCCGTTCCACCTCGTTCTTCATCGTTTGCTGCTGTGATGGAGATAGCTCCCGGTTTCTTCCACCAGCCTGCCTCATCCACCTGTCACGGATGTACTCTTCTTCGATACCTTCGATATCTACACCGCACAGCCACTGCCTGGCATGCTCCACTCTATTTAATCCCGGAGGCACCCTCAGGTAGTAAAGCTGTCCTGTCGATGGGCACTTCAGCACCGCTATGGCTATCTGCTCGTCAAGTCTGTTCCTTGCCCTCATCTGCTCTAACGAATCATTGTCCAGCGTAAATATATTCTTCATCTCCGCCTTTAATAGCTGATTCTCTCCGTCTGCATGGCAGACCGTGAACGGCAGTTTCTTGAGCAATCTCTCTGGCCCAATCTTTCTCATCAAGGCAGTTCTTAGCTGCATGTTTTCTGTCTTCAAGACCTCACATGGGTCCAGGTCATCAGGTCCTGCATAGTAGATTTCCTTTTTTACTTCCACGCCCAGCATAAAGTAGTGTCTGACTTTGCCGTGTCGCCACACACCTACCCTCTGGCGGTTCTCCATCCTGCCGTAGCCGTATTCTCTCCCTTGTCCATCGAACAATCTTATCTCGTAGTTAGGCTCGCTGCTCCATCTGTTTCCATCGCCAGCTATATTCCCTAATGTGGCCTGTACTTTGTCCAATAAATCATCTGTCCGCTTGTATGGTCGCCTGACCTTCGCCGTTACTTCCATCCACAACTCACCGTTCGGTCGAAACAACTGAAACCTCTTTCTATACGGCGTCCATACGTAAGCTTCCTGACCGTTGTTATATACGAACTCTTCCCGCACGAACCGTGATCGCCTGCTTATCTGGCGGAGAGTACCTTTATGCTCGCCTATGCGAAGCCCTGCGACCTCATAGAACGCTCCCTTAGATAGCAAGGTGGTGTAGGCGTCATACCTCTGGGTAGTCTTTACAGCACCTGCTTTTATTTTCATGGATCTATTCCAAGCCTTGGTAGTCACAATCCTGTTACTTACATCGTGAGTAGGGTACTCTATGTCTTCTACCTTTACTATCTGTCCATCTTTTATGCTTAACGTAGTCTCTGGCTCCAGTCCACCTCTGTATATTCGTACTTGCCCATTTTTGATCTCAAACCGCCGGTTCCTGCCCCATCCACCCTTGAACGTTAGTAGTTCCATTGTCTTACCNNCTGCCCCTGCGCTATTCTCAGTCAACTACTCTTCTTGCCATCGTCTCATCGTACTCCCGTTGTGCATAGGTTACATAGTTGCCTGCCGGTATCCCCAACGCATTGTGCTCAGGATGCCGCAGTGTTGCTGCCTTAGTTACTTTCAACAGAATCACAGGGCCAGCTACTGTTCCAATTCCAAGTGACCTGAGAAAACTTCTTCTCGAGACATACCCTGTAGTGTTTGTGCTCCTTGCCGTTGCGTTGTCATCGTCTAACGTCATCGCATCGACCCGGCCTCCAGCAAGCTCGTGCTTGTGGCCCGTGATTTCTCCTTCGGCTATCACCCGCGGGTTGTTCATCTTCTGGGCGACCTGCTCATACAGGTCCTGCCACTGTTCTTCGAGTTTCTTTGGTACAGGTATTAGTACCATTTCACCATGTCGGTACGCTTTCATAACTTAACTCCTTTCGAACTTTAGAGTCTGCGCAAAAAAATTGCCTCCTGCACTGTGCAAGAGGCTGTCCAATACAATCTCATGAAGTAAAATACTCACACAATCATAGGCATCACCTTACTTTCAAATTCGTAATGTCATATTGTATGATCTGCCCCCGCATCTCGGAGGGCCTGCAATACCGCTGCTACGTCTTCTTTTGCCCGCTCCAGAACCTGGATCGCTCCGTCCGGGGTACTGTCGCCACCCTCGATGATTTCAACTACCATAAACTTGAACAAGCCGTCTCCGATGTTTTCACCGGTGACTCTTGCCAACAACGTTTGCAGGGTGCGGCAGTCTTGCTCAGGATCGATGGGCAGCAAATCAACATGTGGATAAGCGTCATAGAGTATCCTGGCGATATTGATCTCTTGTTTGGTTTTGGTCATGATTCTGCTCCTTCTGAACTTACAGGGCGTTTCCTGTTTATGGATTAAACGAGCAGGATAGGTATCAACGATTGTTGGGTATGAAAGTAGCACTATCAGGTTTGATGTGAACTGCATTTGTGGTTGTGCCCATCAATGGAAAGGTCCACGGTTGTAGTCTCGCCTTTATGACCGATGATGTGCAATATCGGTGGTAGAGAACTCGGATCTGACATAATCAAGTGGGTATATTCAGCCGCCTCATGAACATCAGCTGCATTAACGTCGATAATATACACAACACGGAATAGAGGTTCATCTCCTTTTTCTTCAGGCGGTGGGGCAATAGTTAAACCCATCAATGATGAGATAGCGGCTGAATAATCCATTTTCATTGGACAAATCTCTACTTTCAAAGTCTAAGTCTTGCTGTGTTCGGTAACCCAGTTACGGACCTCAACAACATTATCCTGACCGTCATAGCCATAGTGATTCCGCAGATACTCCAGCATCTCTTTCTTTGCCCGGGATTTGCTGTCGTATGCATGGATATAGACTGCAGTACTCTTATCCATTACAACCAAAACCCACACTTCTTTATGCCGACCAACATATGACTCATCACAGACATTGATCCTTTCGCACAACCTACTAACATCATCGAAATTTAACGGTTTCAACGAACCACAGTTGGTGGCGATATCCTTAATTGCTTGGTCGGCAATATCAGGGCAAATTCGAAGATTTTCGTCCTGGTGGAACCTCAGAGCAGCCAGAATGGTTGCCAGTTCACGTTCATCGACGAATAAAGCAAATCCCTTCTTAAAATGTGACATAATAATATCTCCTTTAACTTAAATAGTGTCATTACTCAAAACGAGCGTGTGGGGTGATAAATTTTCGTTCTCTTGCGGACTATTTACTATCTACAACTTCATAGTCAGTGATTTCCACTTTTGCTCCGCATCAAATCCACAGGCCTTCATAAACACCTGCGGGATGAAGAAGGGATTTTGAGACCGGAAATAATCTGCCAGTTTCTCTCCTATCCCCTTGACAGCATCGTGCCAGTCACTGTCGTAGTCAGCTCCGGTGAAGCCATCTCTAATACTGGCCTTCACCAACATTATAATTTTTCAAACATAATAAATCTCCTCGGTTAAATTCTAACTTTGCCAAGAAATTCCCTCGCATACTCTCTGTCATCCTTTGCACGTTTGACACAGGCTTCGAGCAAATCAAGTCTGCTGGTAATATCATCTTCAGCCTGTTTCTTAATTACATCCCGATATTTACTGTAAACATCCCGCATTGCTGTGTTGAGGTCATCGTAATCAATATTTGCACCATAGTTTGCCGCTGTGTAAGTACAGAAATGCTCAAAAAATCTTTCAGTGTCTTGGCCTGCTTCAAAATATGTTGAGTAAAAACCAAGAATATTGTAATGTGCGATGAATCCACAGTGCAAATGCAGATGGTTGTACAGCCTTTTTGTAAAGTGCTGTTTCTTTAGGCCGTGCTTAAGGAATGTCTCCCAGTTCTTCAGTACAAGCTCTTTCTCTTTTGCTGTCATAAATTCCGCATCTTTAAACATATCAGTCTCCTTAAAAAAACACAGTAAGGTGCTTCAAACCGCATAGGCGAAGTGGACATCCTGTTGTGTTATCTCGGCACTCAGGCGTTCATCGTGTTGTGAAAGGTAAAGATAGGCAAGATCGACATCGTCAGAGTAATCGTATTGTTCGTACTCTCGTAGATATTCGACCATGCCTTTCTCGGCTTCGGCCTTGCTTTTATGTGCCGTGATATGTGCTATTATCCCCTTGTCAGCTATTGCCAATATCCACACTTTTCTGTGCTGGCTGACTTTCTTGCCGTGCTGCACGCCCCAGGTATAAGCCTCTTCGCAGGTTGCACAGACCGCCCTGACTTGGTCAGACGGCTTGTTCACGGATACAGGCACTTCCCTAACAGACGGGGTTTCACAATATGGGTTTTGACAAAATTTTTCCATACGAATGCCCCTTTTGCTTCAAATGGGATTGCTGTTTCAAGACAAACGTTAGATTTGACGGTAGGACAGATGAACTACTCGGTGGGTTTGGTAGGCGTGAATAACTCGGGTGCTATTTCCTCTAGGGTCTTCGGCTGCCAGTGCAAGTCCCTCTCAATCGGCAGGCCCATGGGCCCTCTAACTTCTTCAAGCTCCTTCAGACTGAAATAACCCAGTTCCTTGCAATGACCATCCACGAGGCCGAAGAAGTGGAAATCAATTTCTTTGCCTTCCTCATCTTTGATTGGACTGCCTTCCGTTGCCCACCAAGTCCAGGAGTTGCTCGGTGTAAAGAATTTTACATAGGCAACTGCCTTACCACCTTTACTATCCTGTGAGTAGAGAGGTGGTAATTTCCTGCGGATCTCCTGTGTTAGCAGCTTCATACCACGGATCTTGTTATTTTCAGCCCGCTTACTGGCCTTAACAACTGCCTCTCCGCCCAAACAAACAGCATTTTCTGCTGGTATATTCGCTGCCTGTGCAAGACCAGCCAAAAACTCTGCCATATATTGATCCTGCTGCTCGCGGGAGATTGGATCAGACTCGCAGATTGGTATTGGCTTGGTAAGCAATTCAATCTGGTCATGCTCAAGCTCTAGCACGACACGTCCGTTTTCCGAACCATACCATTCGAAATACGGATACTTGACATAATCATGTGGGGGCAATCCTGCTGTCATATCGCCCACCTGCCCCGTTTGATGCGGAGCAAAACCCCGCATGTAACCTTCCGCACCTTGCTCGGTTTCACTTGCACCTCCGGTTAAGCGAACTTTCGCTCCACGGATGTCCCTGTGGAAATTACCCTCCAAATCAAAAGTTACTTTTTCTTTCTTACCGGCGAACTTCATCCAGCCTGTTACCTTGCCAGGATTTGTATTATCGAGTTCGCCTTCAATTAAGTACTCTGTTGGTCTCCAAGCCATTCTCATCACCTCCATTTCTTTAAATAGCGATGGAACGTTCATTCGAACGTTATTTCTTGGTTAAAATAGGACAGTTCAAACTTAGACCAGCCGCGGGAAACTCAGCTCGAGTTCTGGTCAAACTTCCATATCCTAATCCGCTGATACTGCTTTGCGTCTCTGGCGATGTTATCTATCGCCTCATCAACATCTTCCTTACCGAACAGGTGGAATAGAACATTCAACTTGCTGGGTATCAGACGGCACGTTTTGGCCAGAAAGTAATCGAAATCACGCAGTTTCATGTCAAATCTCAGGGGATTCTCATCCCTGTCGACCGTTGCGATCTCAAGAAGCAGATTCTGCAAATAAAACTCAGCCTGCTTTTCGCCTTTTTTGATTGAAAAGATCAGTTCGAACATCTGGCCTTTTTCAATGACTTGAAAATCGAGTGTTTCCAGGATTGTTCTTACAACACCAGCTACCATAGGTGTCACCAGTGAGAGAAAAGCGTTTATCTTTGTAATTTCATTATGATTTTGCATTTTAGTTCCTTTCAAATTGCGGGTTTCAAGCGTCGTTAGCACCCGAGATAACTGGAGACTAACAAAAGACAGTTTCTGATGATCTGGTTTACGAGACTGAATAGAAGGTGCGATAGAAATGACACTAACAGAGATGCAGACCTTGCCCAAGCGAGTTCAGGTGACTTCCTTTCTTATTTCAGTCGGTTATTTCGTAAAGGAAAGGTCTCGGCTGTCTTGCGACAGGATGTATGTTACCGCCTATGCGATTATCGACGGGCCTGATTCGCCTTACGAACAGGCCTGAGGGTGATTTTTTGTATTTGATGAGCATGAGCTGGAAGGTGTAAGGGAATTTCGCTACGATGGCACATTGCCCAGCAATATTTGCCAAAAGATAGAAGGATTTAATTGGTTTACATGCACGTTGGGCAGAACGTGCTATTAAGGCCATAAAACCGGGAACTTACTTATTCTCCTGACCCTGATGTTTGTAACTTTGTCATTGTCATTGGTGAATTATGGTTTAAAATACTCAAAACTCCTAAATTAGTAATAGCAGGCAGAATTATGCTTCAACAACTGGTAGTTAACGGATTGATAGCTGGCGGCATATACGCCCTTGTCGCTTTGGGCTTCAGTGTTATTTATAGAACGGTGAAGTTTTTCCACTTTGCCCACGGGGCGGTCTATACTGCCGGTGCTTATTTTGGCTATACGCTGGCGATCCAATTGAAGCTGCATTTCGTCCTCGCTTTTTTTCTTGCGATGTTATTCGCAGCAGTGGTGGGAGTGGCAATCGACCAAACAGTATATCGTCCACTTCGGAAGAAAAAGGCTTCTAATCTTATTTTACTTCTCGCATCTTTTGGAATATTTGTCTTTGTTCAAAATCTCATACAGCTTATTTACGGTGCCCAGATTCTTTCCCTGCGAACCGGTCCCGTAAAAGAAGGATACCATATATTTTCAGCAGTTATAACACCGACTCAGATTCTGATTTTGACTGTCTCGGTATTTTTGATGTTTCTATTATGGGCGTTCATCAAAAAAACTAAGCTCGGCAAAGCCATGCGGGCGGTGTCCGACGACCCAGTTGCGGCCAGTGTAGTTGGTATAAAACCAGAAAAAACCATCCTTACTTCCTTCGCTCTGGGCTCGGCCTGTGCAGGTGCAGCCGGGATTCTGATAGCTCTTGAAACTAATCTTGAGCCAACCATGGGTTTTACTGCGATATTCAAGGGTATTATCGCTTCTATAATCGGTGGTATCGGAAGTATTCCGGGAGCAATGTTCGGTGGATTATTTCTGGGCATTGCTGAGAATTTGGGGATAGCCTGGATACCCTCAGGCTGGAAGGACGCTATTGCCTTTGCTATTCTGATAATATTCCTTTTAGTCTGGCCACACGGGATCTTCGGAGTTAAAGGCAAAGAGGAGGTGGTCTGAGCTATGGAATATATCCTCCACATTCTGGTTATCTGTGGAATTTACAGCATCTTGACTCTTAGCCTCAATCTTATTGTGGGTTACACCGGCTTGATCTCCATCGGACATGCAGCATTTTTTTGTGCAGGCGCTTATATTTCTGCGTTGCTTAGTTTGAACTTCGGAATGCCACCTTGGATCGGGCTAGTCCTCGCAGGATGTGGAGCAGGCATTCTCGGCTTGGCCATAGGAGCACCTTCGCTGAGACTTAAAGGCGATTATTTGGCTCTGGCAACAGTGGGTGCTGGGATAATTGTCTATCAAACCGTTAAAAACTTGGTTTCAGTGACACGTGGACCTATGGGCTTGCCAGGTATTCCGACTTTCTCGACTTTTGGCTTTGCCATGGATTCAACATGGTCATACTTAATTCTTGTTATTGCAACAGTTGCAATTTCCGTATTCGTTATCAGGCGACTCGTAATCGGCTCTTATGGGAGAGTCTTAAAATCCATTCGCGAAGATGAGGTTGCTTCACAGATATTGGGTAAAAACACGGTCGGTTATAAATTGCAGGTATTTGTTGTTGGAGCTTTCTTTGCGGGCATTGCCGGAAGTTTATATGCTCATTACATAACCTTCATAGACCCATCAAGTTTCACTTTACTGGAATCGGTGACAATTTTGCTCATGGTGATACTTGGTGGAATGGCAAACATAAGAGGTTCACTGGTAGGTGCAGCGGTGCTGGTAATTTTTCCGGAGNNGAGCTTTTGAGGTTTCTCGGAATGCCAAGTTCGGTCGCTGCTCCTCTTAGGCAAATGATTTACGGCCTGTTGCTGGTATTCCTTATGATGAAAAGGCCACAGGGCCTGCTTGGCAAATTCAGGTTCACTTGATATGAAAATGCTCGAAGTAAAAAATCTAAAAAAGGAATTTGATGGCGTCAAGGCAGTTGACGAGCTTTCATTCGCTATAAATAAAGGCACCATTACCAGCCTCATAGGTCCCAATGGCGCCGGAAAAACCACCGTGTTTGATATAATATGCGGTCTCTGTCCGCCAAATTCAGGCAGAGTTTACCTAGATGGGNNCACCATATCGAATCGCAAAAGTGGGTCTTGGCAGAACTTTCCAGAATATAAAAGTCTTTCCGCAGATTACAGCACTCGAAAACCTGATGCTCGCTAGCAAAAGTCCTGTGGGCGAAAGTATCTGGGGGACATTAGGTCAGACGAGTAAGGTACATGATGAAGAGGAAAAAGCTCGAAGGCTGGCTTTGGAACATCTAAAATTCGTAGGTCTTACAGAAAAAAAAGACGAGCTAGCAGAAAATCTTTCTCAAGGCCAAAGAAAACTGCTTGAACTAGCAAGAACTCTGGCAACCGGCGCCCAATTGTATCTACTTGACGAACCCACAGCAGGCGTATTCCCGGATACTAGGATAAAAATTCTGAAACTGCTGCAAGAACTTAAAAATAAAGGTAGAACTATCCTGTTTATCGAACACGATATGAAAACTGTTATGGGAATATCGGAAACAATAATTGTGATGAACTACGGTAAAAAAATCGCTGAAGGCGCACCTGAAGAAGTGCTGAATAACAAAGAAGTGATTGAAGCATATTTAGGGAGAGAAAATGCCGCTACTTGAAGTAGGAGATTTGACCGTGTATTATGGCAGCGTTCTGGCGCTGGATAAAGTGTCATTCCACATTGACGAGCGTGAGGTTGTGGCCATAATAGGGCCAAACGGCGCAGGCAAAAGTACGGCCTTGAAAGTGATCTGCGGGCTGATACAACTAAATGGGAAAAACAAAGGTCAGGTCGTGTTTAATGAACAGAAAATCAACGATTTACAGCCTTATGATTTGCTGAAAAAAGGTATTTGCCTCGTGCCTGAGGGCAGACGAGTATTCAGTACAATGACAGTTCTTGAGAACCTGCAAATGGGAGCTTTTACTCTGAATGATAGAGAACAAGTTGAAGAAGCTTTGGACAAGGTATTCGCCCTTTTTCCGAGACTAAAAGAAAGGCAGCGGCAGAGAGCAGGGACGCTCAGCAGCGGTGAACAACAAATGCTGTCTATCGGCAGAGCCTTGATGATTGAACCGAAATTACTGCTCGTAGACGAGCCTTCAATGGGTTTGTCACCAAATTATGTGGAGACAGTATTTGAGAAACTGAAGGAAGTCAACGCCAACGGCACGGCCATTTTGCTGGTTGAGCAAAACGCGAGAAAAGCCTTGCAAAATTCAGACAGAGGTTATGTTTTTGAAATGAGTAAAATCGCCATGGAAGCCCCCAGTAAGAATTTACTCGAGAATAAAAAGGTCCAGAAATACTTTCTTGGTGTATGACTATATATAATAGCTTCTTTTGTGTATGTAAGAAAGTAAGAATATTTCCAGTAAAATTTTGTTGACATTTAGTGCTAAATGGTATATGGGAAGCATTAATTCGATTGGAACTCAGGATTTTACTTAACGTAAGTCTTTAATAGATATTTATTTATAAATGAACAACATAATTTTATTAGGATCCAATTGAGTGTATCTTCGATTAATCAACTCAAAATTCGAGGGATGAAAAATGAAAAAAATATGGGTCGGAATCGGTATCATCTTAGTCATAACTTTGGCTGTTGTGCTGACTATTATACGACCAGTTGGAGAGCCAGAGGAGATAAAGATTGGAGCTATATTGCCTTTGACGGGAGACATCGCATCATACGGAATCCGAGTGAAGCAAGGAGCAGAAATTGCAGTAACAGAGTTACGAACTCAAGGTCTGCCTGTTATCTCAATTGAATTCCAAGACGACCAGAATATCGCCAAGAATGCTGTAAGTATTATGAAGACCTTCGGCAACATTAAACATTATCCGGTTGTAATTGGTGCAGCTGGGAGTTCGGTATCTATGGCGATTGCTCCGATAGCCAACCAATATAAAGTTGTACAGATCTCTCCTCTTTCATCCTCGGAAGAACTATCAACCAAAGGAGGAGACTTTTTTTTCAGAGTTTGTCCTGCTGATGATCAGCAAGCACAGGTACTCGCTGCGTGGGTCGTTGAGAAGGACTATAAGAAAGTTGCAGTTGTTTACACCAATAACGCATGGGGCGAAGGTCTAGCAAAAGCTTTTCAGAAATACTATACCGAGCTAAGCGATGGGCAAATTTCACTCTTCGAAGCAACAGAAGAGGGTGAGACCGATTTTCGGACAGTACTGGCCAAAATAAAAGCTCAAGGCTGCGATGCAATCATGTCCCCTACTTATCCTAAGGAGGGGGGAGCGCTGGTTAAGCAGGCGAAAGAGTTAGGAATTGGGTCTGCTCTCTACGGAGCAGACAATTGGGGTGCTCCTGAGTTCTTGCAGATCGCTGGATCAGCCGCAGATGGCAGTTTTTTCGTAGCTCAATACTCTTATGATGGTCCGGAATTCCAACACTTAAATACAAAGTTCAAAAAACTGACTGGAAAGGAGACGGATGCTGACGTATTTGTTGCATATGGCTATGATACAGTTTACGCAATAGCTCACGCCCTTACGCCAGCAAAATCTCTAAACGGACCTGACATTAGGCAGGCGCTCCTTGAAGTCAAGTTTCAAGGTGCATCGGGGCTTATCGAGTTTGCACCTAATGGCGATTTAAAAACCAGTGCTTTTGTCAAAAAGATTATCTCTGAAGGAAAACCAAGAGATTACGAAAACTAAAGGATTAGAAAATGGTTAAACCAACAAATGTGCGCGACGGGGACGTAACGAAAATACAAACCTTAGAGGAGGAGATAAGACAGATGCTCGACAATCCGAATCCACTGACGGGTATCTATAGCATATATGGTGACTATCCTATTGAAGGAGACGCGCACAAAACTTCATTAGCAAAAAAACTCGAGAGAATGAACGCTGTACGATAACGAGGGAGAAAGATGGACCTTGAGGATAGATACAGAGCTTGGCAAGAGCGTGTCCAGCAATATATTTCATGCCATCCCATACAAATGGTCTATTGGGAAGTTACTCGCAATTGCGACATGTCTTGCGTGCATTGTGGTTCACCCAGTGAAACGTGGGAGCCCGAGAAAGAACTGACGAATAGTGAAATCATAAAGGCCTTTCGAAGGTTGGCAGAGGGGATAGATTGGTCAGAATTCAAATTCGTTTCACTTACTGGGGGGGAGCCTTTCGTGAGACCCAATCTCGTTCCAACTTTAGCTCAGATCAATGCTATGGGATTCACACCTATAACGATTCAGACCAACGGTAACTATTTAAGCAGACATCCTGAGACTCTTGATGTACTTCTTGATATAGGAGTGACCGGACTTGGTACCAATTTTGATGGCCTTCCAGAAACGCATGATTCTTTCCGGAATATGAAAGGAAATTTTGAAAACGCACGAGCCACAATTGAACTTGTTGTGCCATTTAAGGACAAAATCCACAGCACTATTACTACCGTAGTTTCTAAGAAAAATATCCATGAATTGGAACCGCTCCGCGAAATAATCAGAGATATTAATCCTAATCGATGGCGGTTTGCTCCTTTTGATCCGATTGGGCGTGGGGCAAAAGCCAGAGAATTCCCCCTCGATGCTGAAGACTATCGATATCTTATAGATTTCGTGAGGCGGGAACGTCTCGAATACATTGATGACAAGAACCAAACCCAAGTTGAACTCGCCTGTGGAGGTTGGCTGGGAATTGAACTTGAAGGTAGAGTACGTCCCTACATATGGCATTGTGTAGCGGGCATCAACCTTTTAGGAATCTTATACGATGGTTCAATTGCTTCTTGCAGTAATATACCCCGTCATTTCATCGAGGGCAACATCCGAGAGGAGGATATTCTCGATGTCTGGCAAAATCGCTTTCAGAGATATCGCTGTTTTGATTGGAAACGCATCGGAGATTGTGTCGACTGCGACCAATGGGACTATTGTCAGGGTGGACCAATGCACAAAAGACTGCCTGATGGCACTATGTTGAATTGTATATATAAGTGTCTATTCGAAAGCGGATCTCATACGGTCTCCGTTTTGGATAACGCCTCCAAAATCCTTACCGGGAATTAATAGATGGTTAAGTTACAAGGTGAATCCATATACAAGAAAGTATGGATATACTTTAAACACCACTGGTGGGATTTGGTCTTCGGAATTCCTGCGTGCTTCCTTTTCGCAGTTTTTTTCCCTGATCTCTTGATCGCTAGTATAGGCATTGCGTTAGTTTTGTTTCTCCTTAGCCAATATATTGGCATCAAACCTCGCACGCAAGATATGGTGCCCATAATCATTTTTGCCTTTAGTTTACTGCTCATCTCTTATGACGTTACTTCCTCTGTCTTATTTACGAAGTGGAACCTTATTCGGCGGATTATTTTTGCGGTCGCATCAACACTCTTGGCTTCGTACGCTTTTCTGCTCATTGTGCATCTGATTAATCGGTTTAGGAGCGCTCCAAAAATATACAAGTTCCTTGAGCAGACTGTTCTCCCTAGGATAAACGATATAACTGAGACGATGCATGGAATTGACGAGAATATCAATTCCAGCATCCTATCAAAACTTGACACCTTGATGGGACAAGCTTCGGGAATAAGTCGTTTCCAATACCAGTTACTAAGTAGATTGTTGGCATCCCATGCTCTGTTCACAGATGATTGTACTCTGGAGAATATACTGCAGATAATTGGAAAACGCAGTTCCAAAGTAAAGTGGGCTATGGCCCGCATGGTATCTGAAGCGCTATCGAAAGTTTTTGTTACCAAGACGCACTTCGAACTGCCAGGCCAGACATACCGGGAGTTTTCGGATATGTTCAACAGTTGTATACACTTTAGTGATACAGTATGGTTGACGTGTATTTACTCACCGATGTCTTGGTTTCAGAAGCTGAAGGGAGCTCCTCATGACTACTGGCAAAATATAAACGACGAAAGCGACCTCAATTTGGAGATCGACCTTTCAGACCTTAATCTTGATCGCTTAAAACAGTTTACTGATGATGAGACCGATATCTATCGGTATCCAGCACACTATGTGTCTTTTTTGAGAACGAAGACACGAGTTAGGATATTCCTGCTTGAGCCGAATGAGTGGGGGAAACTGAGGAGTGATAAGGATGCATTCGAAAAATTCATGCGTCCGTGCCGGTCCCGTAAGGTGGAAACGCTTTTTGTCAACATAAGCCAGTTCTCATCTTGGGTTAATGGATTCACCAATAAGATCAGCAATAACGATCTACTTCGAAATCAAGACATTTCCAACCTAGACCTTGATATATTTGACAAGCAAGCATGTATGGAATGGGATAAGAGTGGGACTATCAAGTTCGTCTTTGAAGGGCCGTTACTTGACGCTTATGTACAGTTGTTCGATTTCATCCTCAAAAGAGCACACAAAGAACGCAGGAAAGCGGAGGAAGATGGCATATATACATCAGACCGGATAACGGAAATTCTTGCATAGTACACTTGGTTTGTGTAAAATATCATAATGAGTTGATGTCTAATTCTGCTAGTAGAATTCTGTTTTCCATAATCCTCTCAACTGGCAATCAGAATCCAGAAAGACTCGAGTTTAAAGCGTTTCGATAGACACAAAGAAATGAAACGCCAATCCTCTAGGAATGGAGTGTGTGGCGTTGCGGCGTGTATTTGGTTAAATAATTAACTCTCTGAGCTAAAGGGATTATACGAAACTATATAATCATAAGTAGTGGCGCTACAAGAACAGAAAGGCGTGACTTGACCAAATGACTGAAACGATCAACTTCCTGTCTATTACAGGATCGGAAACAAACGCTTGGGAGAACTTCGAGTCCCTATGCGCAAATCTCATCGAGTGTCGCTACGCCGCCAAGACCGTACTCGGGGTATGCCCCGATCCTGGAGATGAGGGTGTAGACATTCTTGTCGGTTCGATCGAAAAGCCAACGCATATCTTCCAATGTAAGTATTTCGTACGTAACATCGGACCTGCCAAGCACCAACAGATCCGCGCATCATATGATCGTGTCCTCCGGAAGTTCTTCCCACGTTCTTGGACACTGATCACACCCATAGATCCGTCACCTAATGAGATACGTTGGTTCGAAGAGAGCTTCGCCGCATTGAACTCAGGTGAAGCACGTCGTTGGTGGGACAAGACTCATCTTATCAACCTGCTGAGTCAACATAAACATGTTGCAGATATGCCGATCGGGTGAAAGGCCCACTAAAGGCTCGCTCTTTGATGTTTTAAGTTAAATTGAGTTTAAGGAAAGAACCGTAGTGGATTTGCTCTCGCGGCTCTGTTAAAATGCGAGACTGCGATCTCTAAATATAGATCGAGCAATCCAATGAATAAAGTTTCTCACTAGTTTCAGAGTCATATTTAGAATAGGCTCGTGTCATATAAGCTTCGACCAGAAGCATCGTGTTGTGTCATCGGATAAAAAAAGCTTCGAAGCAAAAAGAAGAAAAGTGTTGCCTTATTATAGGAAAAGGATTCTTTTATATTAAAATAATCTTGAGTGTATCAGGGGGCATATTTGAATTATGAGTAAGGCATCTGCTTTTGAAATGGAACAGACTTATTGGCAACAAGTCGCTTGCAGTCTGGCTAATGAAGAACTCCATCAATTCTGGGGACTGAAAACTGTTCAGCTTGAGGTCACCAACAGTTGTGACTGTCGGTGCCTAATGTGTGACAGGTGGTCCTGGAAAAGTGACGGAGCTCCTGAAAACGAAATAGAACTTGAAGTAATCAAGGACATTCTTTCGGAGGCGGTTTTCTTGAAAGCAAGGCGTGTTCTTATATCTGGTGGAGAGCCTTTTCTTCGCCCTGACATCAACTCTGTATTTGAAGCCTGTTTAGTCAGAAACCTAAAGCCCTGTGTGTTTACAAGTGGGCTTTCTTTAGAAGATTGCCATGTGGAATATTTGGTCCAGTCTAATACCGATGTGTGTTTCTCCCTTGATGGGAGTAACAACGATACGTATGAAAAGGTTCGTGGTGTGAAGGATGGATTCGACAGAGTAATTTCCACTATAGGGAAACTTTGCAACAAAAAGGCGAAATCTCCCGAGTCAGCGAAATCACGGCAAGGTAAGGTTGGCCTGAATTTCGTGGTACAGCGTAGAAATCTTAATGATGTGACTAATTTTTTGGATTTTGTGGAAGCTCTTCCTATCGATTACGTTCGTTTAGGACTTGTCCACGGTTCAACGACTTGCGCAATAGCAAGCAAGGATTTGCGGCGCCTTACTGAGGCCATTACCCAAGTGGAAAGGCGACAGACCAACTATAAACTCTACCTATCTTCACTGCTCAAGAGTCTATGCAGCTTAATTGTAGCTGCTGACCAAGGCGTGTTCTTTCTACCAGCAAAGCGTCTTTTCAGGCAACAGCCTGTTACTTGTTTCAAAAGCTATTGTTATACACTTGTCAATTGCTTTGGTGATGTTTATCCATGTTCCGCATCATACTTTGACAATGAGCGGTATTTGCACTATGAGAAAGTGCGCAGACACTACACGATGGGAAATGTGCTTAAGAATTCTCTTACAAAAATATGGAATGGCGAGCGTTATCAGCAATTTAGGAAAGAAATGTCCCCAGTAGATATAGAACAGCATCTTAAGGTTTGTGGGCAATGTGAAAGCCACGCTGCTTTCGTCGAGATACAGAAGGCAATTAACGGCGAGTTGGCAAATAAACTGGCCCGACTTGTGTTGTATGAGGTAGATTTTGAAGGACCTTTCGATCATTAAAGCTGATTGTCCCAACTTGTGTCGAATATTTCGATACGGAAAATGTCTCAGGTTGAGCAACAAAGAAAACATGTGAGTATTAAAAAAACGTGCCTAAATCAAGTAATAAGGTGGCTAAGATGAATGTGAGTATACACGCTATTAATTGTTGCTCCTTAGAGGCATCGGATTGTTCTGGCCGAGCGTGCTAAGTAGCTTGGAAAGCATAACCCGGTGGTGGTCTGGACAAGCGAATAACTGTGAAAGTCACGCTGCTGTCTTGGCGTTCTGGATAAGTAATATTATTGAAGTATCTTTATGTGTCAGGATTATAGAATTCTGGATATAGAAAGGTGAAAGCAATGAGCGCTACCTTGTGTATAATAGCCATTGATCGAAGACAGCAGCCCATGTCAATCGCAAAGCAGATAGATACTCTATCATCTGTTGAGTGTATCTCTGATGTTACAGGTGTGGTGATGGGCGATTCATGCGAAATCATGCCGAAATTTAAAAGCCTTCCAATTACTATTGAGGCCTGCAAACAAAGCCTACGCCATAGTATTGAGCACGCAGCTAAAGTACGAGGAATACAAAGAGTATTATTTATACCTCCTTTTGGATACCTTTTACATCCCGATCTGCTTGCCAAGTTACTTGCTATTTCTCAGCGTGAAAAAATGGACTTTGCTACAATTGCATTTGCGGACGGCTGCTTTGCATTCAGAGAAAAAAGGTTTCCTGAGATAATTGACGCCAA
>JABAHP010003189.1_pt5 | contig 76674 bp, 59 predicted proteins | sample 7062081 | NCBI WGS metagenome assembly JABAHP01 (sample SAMN14534357, study PRJNA622989) | marine sediment metagenome | biome: marine biome [ENVO:00000428]; feature: marine pelagic biome [ENVO:01000023]; material: deep marine sediment [ENVO:00002113] | place: India: Gulf of Kutch | collected...
GAAGGGGCGCACGGTGATCCAGGGGACCGAGGTCAAGCCTTGGTCGAAGGAGGTCAAGGAGCTGATCGGCATCGTCCCCCAGGACACGATCTACTGGGAGAACCTGACGACCGAGGAGAACCTGATGCTCCTCTCAGACCTCCACGAGATACCCCGCGAGGAGGGCCAGGCCCGGGCCGCGAAGCTCCTGGAGGACATGCAGCTTAACGAGAAGGCGGACCACCTGGCGAAGGAGCTCTCTGGCGGGATGAAGCGCAGGCTCAACCTGGCGATGGGACTCATCCACGAGCCGCAGGTGCTGCTCCTGGACGAGCCCTCCCCCGGTCTCGACCCCCAGACCCGCAGGGTGCTCTGGGACTACATCGCCTGCCTTCCCGACAATGGTCAGACCCTCATACTCACCACCCACGACATGGACGAGGCGGACTACCTCTCGGACCGGGTGGCCATCATCGACCACGGCGAGCTGCTGGTGATGGACACCCCGACCAAGCTCAAGGCCAGCGTCGGGGAGGGAGACGTCCTCGAGCTGGCCTTCGAGGAGAACGCGGACCTGTTCGCCGCCGCGTCCGACTTCGAGAAGCGGGAGGACGTGATATCCGCCGTCGTGTCAGGGGGCAGGGTCGTAATCCGCATCAAGGACGCCATGAGCCACCTGCCTGAGCTCTTCCAGTTCGTCCAGGACCATGGTAGCAGCGTCAGGGACGTCCGCTACCGTGGGAACACCCTGGAGGACGTCTTCATCAACCTGACCGGAAGGGCCCTTCGGGAGGTGTGCTGATGAAGGTCCTGATCCTGGCCGCGAAGGGCATCAAGGAGTCCCTCAGGGACAAGAAGAACTTCGCATTCCTCATGCTTTTCCCCCTCATGTTCCTCGTGCTGTTCAGGGTCGCCTTCGGATGGGGCCCAGAGGCTACCGAGACCTACGACATCGTGGTCCTGGACGAGGACGACGGTGTGGGACCTTGGATGCAGACGGACCCGGAGTGGCTAGAATTCTACAATGCCATCCAAGGGACCGACTACGACGGCACCGAGTTCTTCCAACAGGAGATAATAGGCGGCCACGAGACCGGCGGCGAGTTCCTGGTGGAGGAGGTGCTGAGAACAGCCCAGCACGAGGACGCTAACAAGAAGATGTTCAGCATCAAGACGGCGAAGAGCCGGTCCGAGGCCGAGAAAATGATAAAGGACGAGCTGGCTGTGTGCATGGTCGTCATCCCGGCCAACTACTCCAGCGCCCTCCAGGGGAACGTCGACCTCGCCGTGGTCGAGGAGCTCAGGGCCCACGGGCAGATAATCAACATGTCATCGGACGAGTACGCCCACGCCCAGGTGGAGCTCTCAGGAGCCCTCGGCAACTTCGACTTCTCCTTCGCCGCTTCGCTGGTGCAGGGCCAGATCTACACCTCGACCCAGGTGATGTACGCCACCGTCAGGTATACCGTTGGCTCCGGCTTCCCCGAAGGGCCAGTCGTGCTCCAGGGCGGGAGCGTTGGCGTGCTGTACGTCTCGGTGGGCGAGACCGAGGAGTTCACCGTCTTCGATTGGCAGGCGCCCGGTATAGTCATCTTCGCCCTCCTGATGACCGCCATCTACGTGACCGTCACCCTCGCCACCGAGATCAAGAACCGGACCCTCCAACGGCTCCGGCTCACGAAGATGTCCGCGCTCGACATGATGGGCGGCACGACCCTCCGGTGGATGTTCGTCGGGGCACTACAGGCTGTGGTGCTCATACTGGTAGTGCTGGCCCTGGGCACAAAGGTGGCAGGGGACGTGGGCTTCACGATGGCCTACGTATTCCTGATTGCTGTGGTGGCCATACTCGCCTCCATCGCCCTGGGCCTGGTGATCTCGTCCTTCGTGGACGACCCGGAGCAGGCGGGCAACATCGGCACCGCCATCATCGTCCCCATGTCCTTCCTGACGGGGGCCTTCTTCCCTATGGACCTCGCGTTCGCCCAGGTGCTGCCATGGACCCAGGCCGCCAACGCGATGAAGCAGGCGATGCTGTACGCGGACTTCACTCAGGCAGGGGTCCACCTGATGTACGCGCTGGTGGGCGCCATCGCGCTCTTCGTGATCGGAGTGCTCATCTTCAAGAAGAAGAGGTTGGAGACAATCTAGGCGTCGACGGGTGTGCCGGTGGGGGGCGGCTCCAAGTACTCCACCTCGAAGCGACGGCGGTACCTCCTCAGCACCCAGAGCACCTCGGTGGCGAAAACGAAGGCGAACAGCACGTTCGAGGCCGCGTGCATCAATTCGAACCAGAAGGATATGGCGTAGATGGCGATGACCGACTGCCAGGTCACCTCGACGAAGAAGAGCTGGGACAGGTTCGTTATCCAGCCGTACATGAAGCCCCAGACGACGCCGAGCACCATGAGGCCGTTGCGCCCGATGTCGGGCCATGCCCTGGCCACCAGCCCCGCGCTGGCCCCCGCAGCGCCCCATGCGAACATCTGGAAGGGGGTCCACAGCCCGTGTCCCAGGAAGAAGTTCGACACCAGGGGGGTGAGGGCCCCCACCATGAAGCCGCCCCGTGAGCCGTAGACGATCCCTGCCGCCAGGATGATGAAGGTGCTGGGCTGGACGTTCGGAAGGGCCGCGAATGCGACCCGCAGGGCGATGGACGTGGCCGAGAGCATGGCGATGATGGCCACCTCGTGGGCGCTGGCCATTCCCTCCTCGAAGCTCACGAAAGCGCCCACCAGGACCAGCATGATGATGGCCGTGAGGAAGTAGAGGATGAAGCCAGAGGATAGCAGGAACGTCAACCAAGGGACCTCGATGGGGGCGAGGCCCACCAGGGTGACGAGCAGGGCGAAGCCGATGGTCCCGATGAGGAGGCCATCCCCCCAACCGATGCCCCGTCCCTCCCCGGTCATCGCGACCCACCCCCCTCATCCGAACGAACGGTGGCCAAGAGGTCGGACGGCACGAGGGGCCTGTCCGAGGCGGTCAGGTCAAGACCCTCCGAGGCCCTCCAGAGCAGAGGCCCGTAGACGGGCCGCTCCAGGAAGACCTTCCAGGGCTCGCCCTCGGCGACGATGCGCCCCTCCTCGAGCACCGCGTAGCGGTCGGCCACCCGGGCCGCGAACTCGGTATCGTGGGTGATTACCATGACGGCCCTGCCCTCTGACGCCATCTCCCGCATCATTTGACCCAGGCTCTCCTTGTGCGAGGTGTCCATCCCTCGGGTCGGCTCGTCGAGGACGATCACGTCGGGCGCCCCCATCAGGAGGGCCCCCAGGGCGACCCGCTGGCGCTGCCCCGCCGACAGGTCCCAGCTGAAACGGTCCAGGAACGGGACGAGCCCCAGGCGTTCGACCAGTTCCTCGAACTGGGCGTCGGACTCCCCCATGTCAAGGCCCCGGTAGGCCGCCGTCAGCCGCAGCTCCCGCTCCACCGTCCGCTCGAAAAGGTAGTCCCCAGGGTTCTGGGTGAGGAGGGCTACCCTTCGTGACAGGTGTACCACGGGGCGGTCCGTGACGTCCTCCCCCTCCAGCAGCACCCGGCCGGAGGACGGACGCAGTATGCCGTTGAGGTGCCGTGCGAGGGTGGTCTTCCCGGAACCGTTGGGCCCCACCAGCACCAGGACCTCGCCGTACCGAAGCTCCAGGTCCACGCCCCTGAGCACCTCCTCCCCGGACCGGTATGAGAACCTCAGGCCCTCGCAGCCGACCAGGGGTTCGCCCCCCCCCGGTCCCGGACTCCGCTCGACCCTCACGTGCCCCTCCTTGACCAAACGCTCCAACGACCTCCTTGCCGTCGGAGGGTCCATCGGGACCTCGCCATGCCCGTGGAAGACCTCGACGGCTGTCGGCGTGGGCACCCTGTCGTCCGTGACCCATCCGTTGTCGACGAACTCCCTAGGCGTTCCGTCGAACAGGAGCTTGCCGTCCACGAGCACCAGCACACGGTCGGCCAGCTGGAGGCCCCGGTCGAGGCGCTGCTCGGCGAGCAGCACCGTGGTGCCCGCCTTGCTCCGCTCCCTCTCGAGGTAGGAGAGGAACTCCTCGGCGGCCTCCGGGTCCAGCTGGGAGGTCGGCTCGTCCAGCGCCAGCACTCGAGGCTCCATGGCCAGCACGTCGGCAAGGGCCAGTCGCTGGGCCTGCCCCGAGGAAAGCTCGGAGACCATCTCGGCGGCCTTCCCCTCGAGCCCCACGGAGGCGAGGGCGGCCTCGACCCTCCCGCCGATCTCATCGGGCGGCGTTCCCATGCACTCCAGACCGAAGGCGACCTCGTTGTCCACCCGGGACATGACTGACTGCCGTTCCGGGTCCTGGAACACCAGACCGACCAGGGCCGCCAGCTCTGCGGTGGGTCCCTCCGAGGTCGGGAGCCCGTCGACTACGACCTCGCCCTGGTAGCGGCCACCGTGGTACCTGGGCACCAGCCCGTTGAGGGCCCGGAGGAGGGTAGACTTCCCGGAGCCTGAGGCGCCCACCAGTAGGACGAACTCACCCCTTCCCACCTCCAGATCGATCCCGTCGAGGGCGGGAACCTCCGAGTTCGGGTACCAGTAGGAAAGCCCCCTCACCTCGATGAGTGGTCCATCATCCACGGGCCTCATCCCCCCCGCCACCGACCATCGCGGGAAGCACGAGGGCCGAGAGGAGCACCATCTGCATGAAGAGGGTCAGGGGACCCGCCTCCAGCTGGATGGTGGGGTAGTACGACGGGGCCCCGTCCCCCCACAGGGCCAGGACCAGCGAGATTCCCGCCACCAGCACAGCGGAGACCAACGCAAGGACGTCGGCGACGCTCCAAGCCCTGCGGACCCATCGGGTCCTCGATGATGAACCGAACCCCCTGGCCTCCATGGCCTCAGCGGTCCCGACAGCCCTCTCTAGCGAGCTGTGGAACAGGGGCATCACCACTGGCATCCTGTGGCGGATGCGGGCCATCCTTCCCCCGGTGTCCAGGTCCAGGCCCCGGGACCGCTGGGCGTCCACGATGGCCGTCGCGTCCCTCACCACCGCCGGGTAGAACCTCGTGGACAGGGACACCGCGAGACCGGAGCGGTAGGCGAACCTGGCCAGGAGCTGGGTGAACTCGTCCGGATGCACCGTGAGGGACACGACGGTGAAGGCGGCCACGACCACGTATAGCCGGAGAGCCATCACGATGCCGAACACGATGCCCTCGACGCTGATGCTCAGCTGGCCGAAGCCCCAGATCTCAGGCCCCACCCAGAGTGTGGTCTCCCCCTTCGAGCTGACCAGGGTGTTTATGAGGACCACCATCAGCGCGATGAACGCGAACAGGCGCATGAAGGACCACCACTCCCTGAGCACCCGGCCCGCCCGGGCCACTATGATGGTTCCCGCCAGCAGGGCCATCAGGTAGTTCGGGTGGGTGAGGACCAGGGCTGCCAGCACCACCGACAGGACCATGGCCATCTTGGCCGCCGGATGGAGGCGGTGCACGGGCGTGTCCCGGTCCTTGTAGAAGGGCAGCATGAGGCGGCTCACCCGAAGGGGTTGCCCAGGTAGACCCAGCGGACCACGTCACCGTCCGCGACGTTCGCCCGGTCGGAGGCTATGCTCCCGTACTCGTCGTTGACGTAGTAGCTCCAGTGATGGTCGTCGCGTCCGTTCTCGATACCGTCGATGCTGTCCACGAAGGCGCCCATGCCCTCCTGGTGATGCTCCACGTCCAACCCGGCGGCCTCCGCGGCCGCTAGGAGGACGTCCAGCACCGTCGTTCCCGTAACGTTGTTCACGGTGTAGACCGTGTCCCCTCCGGTGTCCTGGGTGTCCAGCACCCAGACCCCGTCGTCGCCGGGACTCCACGTGGACAGGGTCCCGGGCCGGGTCTCGGGCTCGAAGCCCTCGAAGTCGATAACCAGGGTCACCCCATCCTCCCTCGCACCGTCCTTTTCATCCTGACCGCCCTGGATGCAGCCCGCGAACGCGGAGACCAGGACGACCACGATGATGGCCGCCACCCATCGACCCATTGAGGTTCCGGACATCTTGATACCCCTACTCCTTGCCTCCCCTAACGGCGACCGCCACGCCGATGAGGGCTATGATCACCAAGAATCCCACGAGGCCGTAGAGCACCACGGGGTTGTCGAACAGACCGTCCTCCTCCGTGCCCTCCCTCTTGACGATGACCTCCTGGACGGACGAGGAGGTCCGTCCGTACTCGTCGGTGATCGTCAGCGTCACCTCGTAGGTCCCCGCCCTGGCGAACTCATGGGCCACCGTCTCACCCGTGATTGGGTCGTCCTCGCCCTCGATCTCCCAAAGGTACCCCTCTATGACGAGGTCGGGCCCGGTGTCGTTAGCCGTCAGGATCACGGCCTTGCCGTCCACGACATGGGTGAAACCGGCGGAAAGGTCGGGCAGCACCACTGTGACGTTCATGGTGACGTCCACCTTCCTTCCGAACTCGTCGTAGGCCTGGAGGGTGACCGGGTGATCGCCGGACGAGTTGATCTGGACGCTCACGTTCCGGGTCTCGAACCAGCCCACGTCCTCCACGGTCCACAGCCATTTGATGATGCTCGCCCCGAAGGATTCGCTGGTGTCGTTGAGGGTGACATGACCCCCCTCGGCGGTCCAGGTGAACGACGCGGTGAAGGACGTGTCCCCCAGGCTGTACACCCAACCCGCGTCGGTGGCCACGTAGATGCGACCGTCGGCGATGGCCACAGAGGAGAGGGCCCAGTTACGGGGTCGGAGCTCCTTCCGCCAGTCCTCGTCCCCGTCCGGGAACAGGGAGAAGACGGAGGTGTGGAGCCCCGCGTCCTCGTCGTTCACGTTGGTGACGAAGTAGATGCGCTCCCCCGCGATGGCGGGCGATGAGGTGACCGGGCCGCTCTCCGTGAACGACCACCGGGTGTTCCCCTCGGTATCGAAGGCGCGCAGGCCTGCGGAGGAGCCCACCACCACGGTGCCGTCCAGGGCGGCAGGTGACGAGCCGGTGGTGCCGATGTCCCTCTCCCAGCGCTCGTTCCCATCCATGTCGAGGGAGAGCAGGTAGCCCTCCCTGGCGATGAAGCTGTCGTAGACCCCCCGGATGAGGTAGATGTTGCCCTCGTACACCAGCGGGGTGCCCCGAAAGCGCCCCTCCTTCTCGAAGGTCCAGACCTCGGCGCCGTCGTCGAGGGAGAGGGCGTGGACCGTCCCGTTGTCGGTGCCGATGTAGACCACGCCCTCGTGCACGGTGGGCTGGGCCAGGTAGACCCAGCCCGATACGTTCGCCTCCCAAACCGTCGTCCCGTTGGAAGTGTGCATGGCGACCACCTTGCCGCCCCCGGTTCCGGTGATCACCAACCCCGAGGCGACCGTGGGCGAGGAGGACAGCCCATCGCCCTCCACGGGTGTCTCCCAGAGCACCGTCCCGTCCTCGGCGTCCAGGGCGATCACGACCCGGTTGGATAGGGTGGCGAACACCTTGCCATCGTGATACGCGGGCGAGCCGATCTCGAACCCGCCCGACCCCTCGAACTCGTGCTCCCACAGGACATCGCCGGAGAAGGCGTCCAGGGCGAAGACGGTGGGGAGGTCGATGAACTCGAACAGGTTCCAGTCGAAGATGCCGGCGGTGATCCCGAACACCCTCCCGTCCGCCACGGCCAGGGTGCTGTCGATGGGTCCGTTCGCCAGGTCCTCCTCCCAGAAGGTGGCCCCAGCGGGCAGGGCCGGTGAGTTGGAGACCCCCTGGACGTCCTTGCCACCCCTGAAGGAGAGCCATGGGTCCAAGGTGATGGGGTTCGGGTCGGGGCCGGGCTCGCCCCAGGCGGCGAACCGCCAGGCGACGGAATCGCCCTCCCCGACGTCCAGACCCAGGGCGCCCATCCCGGGGTCCGACCAGGTGCGGTCGACGTCGGACCAGGACCAGAGGCCCCAGTACCTGCTGAAGTCGTCGGGGGTGTCCACACCGTCCACGGACTCCAGGAAGACACCGTATTGAGAGAAGGAGTACTCCAGCTCGAAGCCCAGGCCCTCCGCCGCGTCGACGGTGGCGCACCAGGCGTTGGACGGGTCCGGAAGGGGGACGAAGCCCCAAGAGAACCTTCCGTTCCCGAAGTCGAAAAGGACTGCGACCATGGCATCTTCCCCGTCTTCGGCGCCGGAGGAAGCAGGTAGCGCTCCCGCGAGGAGGAGGACCACGGTCGCGATGATTGCCAGTCTTGGGAGGGAGCTCACGATATCACATTCTGCAAATCAATTTGACCTTTGGCAAATATACTTTATACCATAAATGCCCTTCGGTGGTCCAGAAAAGGTAATACGGGGACGTGACGATGGCGGGCAACGGTCGGAACATGCGCATGCTCAGGGACCTCAGGCTTTCCACCAAGGTGCTGATCCTACACCAGATGGTCAAGGAGCCCGGGGTCGGCCAGCGGGACCTGGCAGCCATCCTCGAGGTGACACCCCAGGCCATCTCCGACTACCTCAAGCACATGGAGGAGGAGGGCCTCATCGAGCGGGAGGGCCGGGAGGCCCGGCCCACCGTGGAGGGCTTCCAGTTCCTCCAGGAGCACCTGCAGGAGCTGGGGGACTTCACCTACCGGGCCATGAGGGACGTGAACGTGATAAACTCCTGCCCCGCCATCGCCGGTGAGGAATTGAAGGAGGGCGAGCCGGTGGTCCTGGAGCTGGAGGACGGCTACATCGTCGCGAGGAAGGGCAAGTGGGGCCCGTCCACGGGCGTCGCCGGCAGGGACGCCGAGATGGGGGAGGACCTGGCGATACGGGAGCTCCGCGGCATCATCGAGTTCACCAGCGGCAGCGTGGTGCTGATCTCGCTGCCCAACGCCGTGGAGGGTGGCACCTCGGCAATAGACCTTCCCGAGCTGGGGGAGAGGCTGGCAGAGGTGGACCCGGACGTGGTCGCCGTCGCCGACCCGGTGGGCGTGGTCGCGGCGAGGAAGGTGGGCCTGGACGTGGACATCTACTTCGGTGTGGACAGGGCGACGGTGGACGCCGCCCTGCGCGGCCTGGACGTGCTCGTGCTGGGCGGCCGAGACACCCTGGGGGACGTGGTGGACGCCATACGCGCCCACAACGACCGGTCGGAGGTCCGTATCGAGTACTCGATGCTGGACTAGTCCTCCTTGAGCCTTGGCATGATGACCCTGCCCACGACGATGGCGAGCAACACTACCACGATCCCAACCATCAGCAGCAGCGGGAACTCGTCCTCGTCACCGTCCGCCTTCTGGATCTTGACCTGGACCGCATCTGCCGGGTCACCCTGTCCCACGGCGTTGACGGCCACGACGGAGTAGTGGTAGGTCTGGCCCTCCTCCACGTCCTCGTCAACGTATGAGGTGACGAGGGCTATCTGCCCTATCTCCACCATGGTCTCGGGGGTGTCCCCGCGGAGGATCAAGTAGCCGGTCACCGGGCTGCCGCCATCGTCGGCGGGCGCGGTCCAGGTCAGCGTCACCCGAGCCTTCTTGGCCACCGCGTTCAAGGAGGAGACCTGGCCGGGGACGTACAGGGTCTGGAAGGGTGTCGCCTCCACCTCTGAGGAGGCCAGGCCATCTCCCACATCGGTCCTAGCCCGGACCTTGTAGAGGTACGTGACGCCGTTGGTGACATCGGTGTCCTCGTATGAGGTCACGTCGCCAACCTGGAAGGTCTCGGTGGACCCGCCCGCGGTGCGGACGACGACGTATCCTGTGATGGGCGAGCCTCCGTCCGAGGGCGCGGACCAAGTGAGGTCGACCCTCCCCTCACCGGCGACGGCGACCAGATCGCCCGGGATACCGGGGAGGTCAACGGCCTTGGCGGAGACCGAAGGGCTCATCGGCCCCTCCCCCGCCGCCGTCTCCGCGGCGACGGCATAGTGGTAGGTCTCTCCGGCGGTCAGGTCGTCGTCGACGAACTCGGTGGCGCTCGCCGGCATGGCCTCGGCAAGCTCAAGGGCGTCCTCCGAGGGACCCCTGTAGACGAGGTAGCCGGTCAGCGCGGCACCACCGGTATTCACGGGGCCCTCCCAAGAGAGGGTCAGGGTCATCACGCCCACCTGGAGGTCCAACCCAGTGGGTGCGTCGGGCAGCCCAAGGGGCACCACAGCGATGGGTTCGGTGAGGAGCCCGTCGCCCTGATCGTTGAAGGCGCGGACCGCGTAGGAGTACTCGGCGCCGTTGGTCAGCCCCTCGTCCACGTACTCGGTGACATCCCCCAGGGATGCGAGCTCCTCCAGGGGTCCATCGTAGACGCCCCGGAACAGGCGGTAACCCAGGACCGGGCTGCCCCCGTCCAGCAGGGGCTCGGCCCACTGGATGGTTACCATCCCGTCGCCTGGTGTCACCACCAGGTCCGCCGGTACACCCGGCACGCCCAGGGGGGTCGCGTTCAGCACCTGGCTCCAGGGGCTGTCCCCCAGGTCGTTGTAGCCGACCACCGCGAAGAAGTACGTAACTCCGTTGGTCAGCCCAGTGTCCTCGTAGGTGTCGGCGAAGGAGTCGACGGTGGTTATTACCGACAGCTCCGTCTCGGAGGTCCCTCTCAGGACCCTGTACCCTTCCAGGGGCCGGTCGCCCGTATCCAGGGGCGCCCGCCACTCCAGCTCCACCAAGCCGTCGCCGGCGGTGGCCCTGATGAGGTTCGGCGCCTGGGGGAGGTTGGCTAGCACCTCAAGGGTCTCATCCATCACCACGTGACCGGAGGACAGCCCGTCCGAGTCGGTGACGTTGACCCTGAAGGTGTAAAGGCCCGTGGGGACGAACCGGTCGGGGGCGACGGTGACGTTCCACAGGCCGTCCTTGAAGGACATGTCGCCCAGGAGGAAGGTCCTCCAGTCGTCCTCTCCCTCGAGCTGGTGCTCGACGGCTAGTTCCAGGTCTCCCGGTCCGTCGAACTCGTCGACCACCTGGACCGTGATGTGGACCTTGTCCGCCCGGTAGACCGAGGTGTCCGAGATGTTCACCGCGACGACCTGGGGCTCCATCGGGACCCTCTCGGTCCAGTTAAGCCACAGGTCATCCAGCCCGAATCCGAAGCCGGCCCGCAGCCCCTCCACGGCCACCATTATCCTGATCGACGGATGGTCCCTGTACGACACAAGGGAGGAGATGTCCCACTCGTTGGTGTCGCCCTGGAGCGGCTTCTCTGCCAGCTCCTCGCCGGTGGCTGCATCGAGGACGGAGACCGTCCCGGACTGGCCGACGGGGAGGGTCGCTGTGTAGCGGATGGTGCCGTACGCCCCCGGGTCGGTGGCGGCATCGGGGGTGATGGCCTCGCTCAGGTACCCGCCCCGGTTCGGGTCCGATAGGGACACGGGGAGCACGTCCACGGCCCCAGTGGTGGAAAGCCTGGTGGTGGGCTCGAAGGGCCAGGTGGCCCGGGAGCCCACGAACAGCAACGATTGGACGGCGTGACCGGTGCCGTTGTTGCGGCAGGCGAACACCAGGTCCTTCACGCCCCTGCCGTCCAGGTCGACGGTGGCAACGGCGAACGCCCCGTCGGTGGCGAAGCCGTGCATGCTGGTGGTGGTGAGGGAGCCAGAGCCGTCGTTGATGTAGATCATAGGTCCGCTCAGGTACCCGCCGGTGGTGTTCCGGTAGCTGGCGAAGATGACGTCCAGGTCGGAGTCGCCGTCCAGGTCGTCGACCACCACGTCGGAGGCACCCACCGTGGGCAGCTCCGTCGGATTGGCCTTGAAGCCCCTTCCCGTCTGGCCCCAGTATACCTGGCTGTCCAGCACGTAGGTGTCGCCGTCGAAGTGGCTGGCGAAGACCAGGTCCAGGTTGCCGTCCTCGTCCAGGTCCCCGGAGTCCACCGCCATCGGACCCACCGTGGAGAACCTGTGGGACGGGACGGTACCGCAGAACCCCGCGGACTCTTGGTAGAAGAGCAGGCTGTCCCCCGGGTCGCGGGCGAACACCAGGTCGGTCAACCCGTCCTCGTCCAGGTCCTTGCCCAGGACCGCCTTGCACCAGGAGGCGTTGAACGTGACGTCGGGGGTCGAGGCCCATCCGTCAGTGGAGCCCCAGAAGAGCAGGCAAGGCCTCCCCTGGCCGAACCTGTTGTCCTGGGCGATGACCACGTCGGCGTAGCCGTCGTCGTTCAGGTCGTCCATGAGGATGTCCGTCGCGGCGGTTGTCGTGAAGGTGTGGTGGGGGACCCCGTACCAGCCCGCGGGGGAGCCCAGGAAGACCCAGCTCTCCCCGTCGGGAGAGCCGGGCCCGGCCCCTGCCGACGAGAACGCCAGGTCCTGGTAACCGTCATCGTTGATGTCGTACGCATCGACGGCCGTCGCCCCCTTGGTGTTCATGACCAGTGGCGGCAGCATGTTGTAGTCCAACCAGCCCGAGTCCATGAAGGCCAGGCTGCTGGCGTCGAAAGCATTGTCGGACCTCAAGCAAGCGAACAGGAGGTCTGGCTTGTCGGAGGTGAACCACGACTGGGCGAGGGTCTGGCCCATCTCCATCAGGTTGAGCATGCTCTCCGCCTTGAGGTCGCCATAGAACTGGTCCCGCCAGATGCCCTTCTCGTGCCAGTTGACCAGGAGGCTCTGGAGCATAGGCACGGAGTACTCGTCGGGGCCGGCCATCTCAACCAGCACCTGGATCGGGCTGTACTGGCCGAGGTCCCGAAGGTCGATGGCGGGTCCGGTGAGGTCCTCGTAGCCGCTGATGGCCTCGCCGGTGCTGTCAAGGACGGATATCGAGAGGACGGCGCCCCAGGGCACGTACGAGTCAAGGTACAGGACGTCCCAGAGCATCCCAGCGGGGACCGGGATGGGCTCCGTCATGAAATGTCCCTCGAATCCGCTGGCGATACCCGCAGCGGTGGCGACCGTCATGTCGGCGGGGTCCAGCAAACCCTGCTTCGTGGTGTCCGGATTGGCCGGCCAGGTGGTCCCGCCCAGGTAGACCTTGAAGGTCCCGGACTCGGCGCAGAGGATGTCGTCGTAGCCGTCCTCGTCTATGTCGATGAGCTCGATGGGCTTGGGGTCGGGACCCATCAATATGGTGTGCTTGTCGTTATCGGACCAGCCGGTGGCGTTGCCCTTGAATATCTCGATCCGGCCGTTGCGGAGACCCGGGTTGCCAGTGGTGTAGGCCAGGTCCAGGTGGCCGTCGCCGTTGACATCGCCCACGGACATGTCCCACGGGATGGAGTTGACGAGCAGGTTGATGTCGGCGGTGTTGTCGGGTCCCGAGGCACCGCCAAGGTAGATGGGGACCTTGCTGTTGTCGAATACCGCGAAGAGCACGTCCAGGTAGCCATCCTCGTCCACGTCCTCGATGAGGACCTGGTTGATGGCCGTCATAGAGATGCCCCGGAGGAAGTTCAGGTCAGGGGAGTCGCTGGGCCCCGTATCGCTACCGAAGTAGCAGGGTGCGTCCATGACCAGGGACTTGGTGAACACGATGTCGTCGTAGCCGTCATTGTTCAGGTCTCCCGCGTCCACGTGACCGGTCCCGCCATCCAGCTTCTTGTCGGGGGTCTGGTTGAAGGTCCCGTCCCCCTTGTTGTAGAATACGTAAGAACCGTCGTGGACCATCCCACCGACGGCGGAGAGGACGAAGTCCTGATGGCCATCCCCGTTGAAGTCGCCTATGGCCGCGTCCGTTGCCATGTCGGTGTGCGAGAGCTTCTGGGCGTCGGAGGTGGACCACTTTCCAGTGTCGGAACCCCAGAGGATGAGGGAGCCGGAGCTCCCGTCCCTCGTGAGGATGATGTCCACGTATCCGTCCCCGTTCAGGTCACCCGAGTCCATGCCCGTGGTAACCTGGGTGCTGCCGATGGTGGTGCCGTCCAGGTATCCGTCCCTGTTGGCGTTGCCGAAGAAGATGTCCACGTCACCCCTGGCGTCGGGGAAGAGCACGGGCGGGTAGGGCTCGGCGTCACCGGCCCCCACGTCGGTGAGGTCAAGGGTGACCTCTCCAAATGTGATGTTGATGCCGGAGAGCTCGCTCATCTTGCCCGGCCCGAGGAAGTCGTCCATCCACTGCCCAAGCTCGATGAACATGAGGCTCCAGGAGAGCAGGCGCGGCCTGTCGGCACCGCTGGCGTGGAGGGTGACCTGTACCCTGATGCTGGGATAGGACTTGACCGGTACCCGGAACACCGACACGTCGTTACCGGTGAGGTTGACGAAGCCGGGCACGGTGGCGTTGGCGAAGGCCGCGTCGGTGGGGGCCGTGGAAGGGTCCAGGATGCTCACGTTGATCCAGCTGTCGCCCGGTGTTTCCACCTCCAGGACGACCAGGTCGTACCTGTGTCCTTCGGGGCACGTGATGGCCGTCGAGGCGATCCAGCCCTCGTCATGGCCGGCCAGCAGGTGCGCGTCCCCGCCTGAGACCTCCACACCTACAAGGCCGCCCGGCGGTACGTAGACGTTGCTCGAGTCGTCCAGGGGGTCGTACCAAGGGGTCCCGTCCGAGAGTGGCCCGGGACCTCCGTTCCTGTCTTCGTCGGTCCATGCTAGTGCCTGTCCGAACGGCATCGCGACCAGCAGGAGGACCATGGTTAATGCAGCGGCTCTTCTCATTCACACCACCCATTTAGATGCCCCTAACTTTCGATTCATCCTATTTGAACTTTTTAGGACGAGCTTGCGTATCATCGGAAGTTTCTTTTTCCATCGGCACCCTGTCATGACCATGGGCGGCGTGGAGGTCCTGTGGGAGAGACCAGGCCATTCACCCTTCATGTGGTGGCCAGGATGGTCGCCCAACGGCAGGCGCCTGGCGACCGCGGAGATGAAGGCACCCTCCGTCGTCCTCATGCTCGACGGGGACTCGGGCGAGGAGGTGGGCAGGATCCAGGCCCACCGGAGGGCCATCAACGCCATCAATTGGAGGCCCGACGGGAGGATGTTGGCGACGGCGGGGGGCGACGGAAGGGTCACCATCCGCGGCCCCAGGGGCGGCCAGAAGGCGGCCCACCACCTGTTCACCAACGAGTCGGAGTCGGTGCACTGGTCCCCCGACGGGAAGCACATCGCCGTCTCGTCCAGGGACGGTTCCGTGCTCGTGATGGAGCCAATATCCGGCGACGTCAGCTTCTCGTGGCCCCCTGGTCCTGCGGTGCTCAACGTCGCATGGCACCCCAACGGCAAGCGGCTCGCCCTGGCGAGGGAGGACAGGCGTGTGCTGGTGGTAAAGCCCCACTCCTCCGGCTCCGTCATGCTGGTGCACCGGGACGTGGTGAACGACGTGACATGGTCCCCCGACGGCAAGCGCCTGGCGACCGCCAGCGCCGACGGCAGCGTGCGCCTTTGGGCCGCCGACGGCACGATGACCGACCTGGTCCTCCGTCCCCACAAGGAGGGCACCGCCAGCGTCTCGTACTCGCCGGACGGCAAGCGGCTGGCGGCGGCCAGCTGGGACGGGGCGGTCCGGGTGTGGTACGAGGGTGTCCTCGAGCTGGAGGACCGGAAGGGACGCGGTCCCCCCGTGGCGGTGGCGTGGAGGCCAGAAGCCAAGGCCCAGCTCCTCATCGGTCGGTCCAAGGGTCCCCTCAAGTTGATGGACCTCGCACCGTGACCTTCTTGGATGGACGTGAGCAGATGGATGCCGATCAACGCTTGGTCAGGACGGAGGACAGGGAGGACGTCCGGTGGGTCGTCCTCGACAGGCCGGAGAGGCACAACGCGATCGACCTTCCCACGGCCAAGGCATGGGCCCAGGCCCTGGAGGAGGCCTCGACCGACAGGAACGTCAGGGCCGTCGTAATTTCGGGGGACGGTCCCTCCTTCTGCGCCGGCGGTGACCTCAAGGCCTTCCGGGACACCGACGACAGGATAGCCTACGTGACGGCGGTGGCCACCACCATCGGGAGGGGCATGAACCATGTGGTCTCAATGCCGAAGCCGGTGGTGGCGGCCGTCCACGGGAACGCCATGGGTGTCGGGTTCACCCTCTTCCTGGGCGCCGACTACAAGGTGGTGGCCGAGGGCACCCGCATGGCCATGTCGTACATCAACGTGGGCCTGACCCCCGGTGGTGGAGGCACCTGGTTGCTCTCGCGCATCGTGGGACAGTCGAAGGCGATGGAGATGATCCTCCTGGGAGACCCAGTATCGGCGGAGGAGGCGTTGGGGATGAGGATAGTCAACGAGGTGGTGTCACCAGCGGGACTCGAGGCCAGGGCACAGGAGGTGGCCGGGAGACTGGCCCGCCAGGCGCCGTCCACGCTGGCCAAGACCAAGGAGCTCATGTGGTCCGCCCACACCGTTCCCCTCCAGTCCCACCTGATGACCGAGGCCGAGGCCATAGGCCGGGCCGCCGGGATGCCGGAGTTCGAGGAGGGCGCGAACGCCTTCTTCGAACGGCGTAAGCCGGAGTTCTGAGGTCCCTTCCCCGTTGCTGGCAGGGCATAATGTCGGCGGGTGCCGAACAAGAAACTAGAAACCTATTTATCACCTCCTATCATTTCCCACAGGGGACCCGAGGCGACCAGCGAGGAAGCTATCCAGGGTCTCCGGAGGAGGAAAGAGGTTGCTCGAGAAGGTGCTCGTGGCCAACCGGGGCGAGATAGCCTGCAGGGTCATCAGGGCGTGCAAGGAGCTGGGGATCCCGTCGGTGGCGGTCTACAGCGACGCCGATGCGGGCATGCCCCACGCGAAGACGGCCGACGAGGCGTTCAACATAGGCCCCCCACCGGTGATGCAGAGCTACCTGGTCCAGGAGCGCATCCTGGAGGTGGCGAAGGAGGCGGGCGCCGAAGGCATCCACCCGGGGTACGGCCTCCTGGCCGAGAACGCGGATTTCGCCGAGCGCGTCAAGGCGGAGGGGCTGGTCTGGATAGGTCCGCCCCCTAATGCCATCCGGGCCATGGGCGTGAAGACCGAGGCGAGGGGGATGATGAGGTCAGCAGGCGTCCCCATCATCCCGGGCATAACCTCGTCAGTGCCGGACGCCGACGCCGCGCGTTTCGTGGCCCAGGACCTGGGGTACCCGGTGATGGTGAAGGCCAGCTTTGGCGGCGGCGGCATAGGGATGCAGGTCGTGAACGGGCCTGACGAGATGGACAACGCGTTCACCGGCAGCGCCCGGAGGGCCGAGAGCTTCTTCTCTGACGGCTCGATCTACCTGGAGAAGCTCATCGTGGGGGCCAGGCACGTGGAGATCCAGGTGCTGGCCGACGACCATGGCAACACGCTCCACCTGAACGAGCGGGAGTGCTCGATCCAGCGGCGGCACCAGAAGGTCATCGAGGAGGCCCCCTCGCCGGGGGTGGACGCCGACCTGAGGGCCCGGATGGGCGCCGTGGCGTGCCAGGCGGCGGAGGCCATCGGCTACCGCAACGCGGGTACGGTGGAGTTCCTCCTCGCCCCGGACAAGAGCTTCTACTTCCTGGAGATGAACACCCGGCTCCAGGTGGAGCATCCGATCACCGAGATGATCACGGGCATCGACATCGTGAAGGAGCAGCTGGCCATCGCGGCGGGAGAGCCGATATCCTTCTCCCAGTCCGACGTGGGCCTCGACGGCCACGCCATAGAGCTGCGAATCTACGCCGAGGACCCGGACCGGTTCCTGCCCTCCCCGGGCACCATAAGCAGGCTCAGATGGCCCGACGGCGAGCACGTCCGGGTGGACACGGGAGTGGAGGAGGGGGTGGCGGTAACTCCCTTCTACGACCCCCTCATCGCGAAGCTGTGCGTCTGGGGGGAAGACAGGCAGGTGGCCATCGACCGCGGTCTGGAGGCCCTGTCCGGTACCACCCTCGAGGGCCTCAAGAACAACATACCACTACACCAGAGGGTGCTCGCCCACAAAGCCTTCAGGGCTGGTGAGCTGAGCACCTCTTTCATCGAGGAGCATATTACGCCAGGGAGCTGATGCGAATGGCAGACATGATAGCTAACATGGCCGGTACCATCTTCAAGGTGCTGGTGGCAGCAGGCGACGAGGTTGAGGCTGGCCAGGACGTCATAGTCCTAGAGTCCATGAAGATGGAGATCCCCCTCCAGGTCGAGGTGAGCGGCAAGGTCGCCGCCGTCAACGTGGAGGAGGGTCAGTTCGTCAACGAGGGGGAAGTCCTCCTCGTGACGGAGTAGGACGAATAAGGAGGTTTACCCCATGGGGGACGAAAAGAAGCCCACGGATGTGGAGGAGCTGAGCGAGCAGGGCGAGGCGTGCGAGGCCACGGAGGAGGCGTTGGAATCCCTGTGCATCGAACGCCGGGACGACGGCATCGTCATCGTCACCATCAACAGGCCCGAGCGGAGGAACGCCCTGGACAGGCCCACCCTGGCGGCGGGCCGCCAGCTCATCAGGGACATCCACTACGACAAGCGCGCGAGGGTGCTGATCGTGACCGGTGCAGGGGACAAGGCATTCTGCGCCGGCGCCGACCTCAAGGAGAGGGAGCACATGACGATGGTCGAGGTGCGCCAGTACATCAGGTACATCCGCGACACCTTCACAGAGGTGGAGAACCTGCCCATACCCGTCATCGCCGCCATCAACGGGGTGTCCATGGGAGGAGGGACCGAGCTGGCCCTGGCGTGTGACATCCGGGTGATCGACCCGGATGCCAAGATGGCACTCAACGAGACGTCCCTGGCCATCATCCCTGGCGGTGGCGGGACCGTGAGGCTCCCCAGGCTTGTGGGGAGGGGAAGGGCCAAGGACATCATCCTAACTGCCCGGTGGGTCCCTGCGGAGGAGGCCCTGAGCATCGGGATGGTGCAGCGCATCTCGCCGAAAGGCAAGTGCCTGGAGCACGCCATCGGCATAGCCGAGCAGATCATCCAGAACGGGCCCATCGCAATCACCCAGGCAAAGTACGTGATCAACCGGGGCCTCGAGGTGCCCATCGAGGAGGCCCTGCAATTGGAGTCCGACGCGTACGAGGTGTGCATCCCGACGAAAGACCGCGTGGAGGCCCTCAACGCCTTCATAGAGAAGCGGAAGCCTGATTTCAAGGGGGAGTGAGCCATGCCCGACGTCACCAAGGAGTCGGTACGCATCCGCAAGGGCGGCGACCCCAAGTACCACGATCGCCTCAAGCAGCAGGAGAAGCTGTTCGTGCGTGAGAGGCTGAACCTCCTCCTCGACCCCGGATGGGTGCTGGAGGACGGCATGTACGCCAACGTCCTCGACGAGAAGCTTCCCGCCGACGGCGTCGTCACCGTCATCGGCAAGATCCACGGTCGCACCGTGTGCGTCATGGCCAACGACTCGACCATCAAGGCCGGCTCATGGGGCAAGCGGACGGTGGAGAAGATAGTGCGCATCCAGGAGACGGCCCTCCGCCTGAGGGTCCCCCTCATCTACCTGGTGGACAGCGCGGGTGCCCGCATCACCGACCAGATCGACATGTTCCCCGGGAGGCGCGGTGCGGGTCGCATCTTCTACAACCAGGCCACCATGTCCGGCGTGCTGCCCCAGGTCTGCTGCCTCTTCGGCCCCTCCGCGGCGGGCGGGGCCTACATCCCCGCATTCTGCGACATCACCATCATGGTCGACGGCCACGCTAGCATGTACCTGGGTTCCCCCAGGATGGCGGAGATGGTCATCGGGGAGAAGGTCACCCTCGAGGAGATGGGCGGAGCGAGGATGCACTGCACGGTCTCGGGCTCGGGCGATATGCTGGTCCAATCGGAGCAGGAGGCCATCGAGGCCACCCGGAGGTACATAACGTACTTCCCACCCAGCTCCGACGACGACCCCTCGCCCATCCACTCCGAGGCACCCTCCAAGGACCCCTACACCACCGAGGGTCTCATACCGGAGAACGAGAACGTGCCATTCGACATGTACGAGCTCATCGACCGGATAATCGACCGGAACAGCTTCTGGGAGATCAAGCGGATGTTCGCACCGGAGATTATCGTTGGCCTGGCAAGGCTCGACGGGAAGCCCATCGGCGTCATTGCGAACCAGCCGAAGGTGAAGGGCGGCGTCCTGTTCGTGGGAAGCGCCATCAAGGCGACCAAGTTCATCCAGCTGTGCGACGCGTTCAACATCCCGATACTCTTCCTGGCCGACGTGCCTGGCTTCATGATCGGCACCGCCGTCGAGCGGGACGGCATCATCCGGGCAGGCGCCAAGATGATCTACGCCGTCTCCGAGGCGACCGTCCCCAAGATCTCGGTCATCGTAAGGAAGGCCTACGGGGCCGGCCTGTACGCCATGGCCGGCCCGGGCTTCAAGCCCGACGTCTGCATCGCCCTCCCGTCGGCCATGATCGCCGTCATGGGACCGGAGGCGGCCGTCAACGCGGTCTTCTACAACAAGATAATGGAGCTGGAGCCCAAGGACCGGCCCGCTTACATCCAGCAGCTTCGCCAGGAGTACAAGGACGACATCGACGTGTTCAGGATCGCCTCGGAGCTCATCGTGGACGACATGGTGCACCCCAACGAGCTGAGGACCGAGCTCATCGACAGGTTCGAGGCCTACAGGAGCAAGGACCAGGAGCTGCCCCGCAGAAGGCACGGCGTGATGCCCCAGTAGGGCGCCCCTCGATGTCCCGGCCAAAGGTGAAATAGGGGTACATTCTTAACTCGGCACGATGGCGGGCGCGGCGACCGACCTATTCGTGGATTTCTCCATAATCATCGTAGTGGCCGCGCTCATCATCCTGGTGTTCCACCGACTGAGGCAGCCCATAGTGCTTGGTTACCTCCTGGCAGGCATCCTCATCGGCCCCTACGTGACCTTCTTCCCCACGGTCCAGAACGTGGACGTCATCGACGCCCTGGCCGAGCTGGCCATCATCTTCATAATGTTCTCCCTGGGGCTCTCCTTCAGCTTCAGCCGGCTCAGGAGCATCGGCCTGGTCGCCATAGCCACCGGTACCGTCGTAATAATCTCCATGGTCCTCATCGGCTACAGCCTCGGTCTGGCCTTCGGATGGTCAGATGTGGACTCCTTCTTCCTGGGCTCGATGATCGCCATCAGCAGCACGGCGGTCATCACCAAGGGCATCCTGGAGCGGAACGCCAGGGGTGAACGGTCGAGCCAGATCGTGACAGGCATCCTCATTGTCGAGGACCTGGCCGTGGTGGTCATCCTCACCCTCATCACCGGCATATCCACCACGGGGGAGCTCCGGCTGGAGGGCCTGCTGCTCACCATCATAAACATCGGCCTGTTCGTCCTGCTGTTCCTGGCCTTCGGGATCCTCATCGCGCCCAGGTTCGCCAAGTACGCCTCGGCCACCGGGTCCCGGGAGCTCATCCTAATGACGGCCCTGGGCCTTTGCTTCGCCTTCGCCCTCCTGGGCTTCCTCCTGGGCTTCTCCGCGGCGATCGGGGCCTTCGTCGCGGGGGCGGTGCTGGGGGAGCTTCCCCAGAGACGGTCCATAACCAAGGAGGTACGTCCCGTTAGGGACGTCTTCGCCGCGGTGTTCTTCATCAGCATCGGCATGCTCTTCGACCCCCAGTACCTGGTCGACTACTGGCTCCCTGTCCTCGTCATCGCGACCGTCTTCATGTTCGCCAAGCTGACCCTCTCCACGTCGGTGACATTCCTGTTCGGGGTTTCTGCCCGGACGGCGATGCAGGTAGGACTCATGATGGCCGTGCTGGGCGAGTTCTCCTACATCATCGCCAGGGAGGGCCTCATCAACGGGGTGATCAGCGACTTCCTGTATCCCACCATAGTCGCCGCCTCAATCCTTACCATAATCGTGGGGACACAGCTGACGAAGCACCAGGATGGTGTGATAAGGTCCGTGGAGCACAGGTCACCCGACTCCGTCAAGAGGTACGCCGCCTTCATCACCCTGAGCATCAACCAGCTCCGGGCAAGAACGACGGTGTCCGACCGGTTCTCCGAGGGCGCACGGCAGCATGTCCGGAACATACTGCTCGATTCCGTCGTGGCCCTCTGCGCGGCCCTGGGGTTGCGCATCGGCCTGGCCTATAGCGACCAGATCCTGGACGCCCTGGGCCTCGGGCCCGACTACGAGGCCGCCCTCCAGACGGTGCTGGTCGTGGTGGCCTCCCTCTTCATCATCACGGCCCTGGTGAGCCTGGTCCGGCACGCCTTCCGGCTCATAGAGGACGCCTCGCTCCCCGTGCACGCCGCCAGCGGCAAGAGGCCCGCCCTGAGGGACACGATGGCGTACCAGGTGCTCCGAGGCCTGGTGGTTATGGCCGTCATCATCGGTGGCTTCCTGATGTTCACCTTCATCGGGGCCCCGTTCTCGAGCACCCCCACGTACCTGGTGAGCCTGGTGGCCGTCATCCTGGTCCTCGCCTACGTATTCCAGCGCTCGGTGACCAGGTTCAACGAGAGCTTCAAGAGCACGTTCTCGGAAGGGTTCCGGGTCAAGGAGGACGGGGAAATCGCCAAGGCCACGACCCCTCCCGCCAAGGACCTGGCAGTACCCCAGCTGCTCTCGGAGGGTGACAAGCTGTGCAACGTCACTGTGGAGGTGGGCTCGGACCAGAGGGAACGGCATCTGAAGGACACGGAGATGTGGAAGAGGGAGGACGTGGTCGTGCTCGCCCTTCGCCGGGACGACGAGCTTTACATCGACCCCGATGGCGACGAGGTCCTCAAGGAGAACGACGTGATGGTCGTCCTCGAGGGCTGCGCCGTCGAACCGAAGTTAGTTCCGGACCAGGGTTCAGGGCCTACTGCTTGAACCATGCGGGAAGATCCCTGTACTTGTAGTGGTCCAAGAGGAAGTCCTTGTACATCATCATGTAGAACTCGTTGTACTTGCGGGCGTGCATCACGCCCTCCTTCGTGATGAAGATGCGGTACGAGCGGCCCTCCGACTCCACCCGTATCATCTCTGACTCCTCCATGTGCTTGAGGACCTTGTTGGTCATGTGGTGGTTGGACTTTATCTCGTTGCCGATCTCGAACTTGGTAAGGCCCCGACCCCTCTCCTCGAGGATATCGGCCAGCTTCTGCTCAAGCTCGGGCTGGTAAAGGTCGATGTCCAGCTCCTGGACGAGCCTGTTGAGGGCGATGCACACGTAGAGCTCCCAGCTCTTGTACCTCCGCCCTCCAGCCGGCATCCTTCCCCCCACCCCCTTTCTCAAGGCACCGTGAAGGGAAGCACGCTGTAGTATCCCTCCACCTCTGCCACTATCTGCAGGCTCCTGGCCCAATCACCGCTCTCGTCCAGTATCTGGTGCTCCATCAGGTAGTCGTAGACCACGTCGTCCACGTCCAGGTCGTCCTGCTCCTCGGTGACCAGGGCCACCACCCGCAGGGGCAGCTTCCGGTCCTTGCGGGCCACGTCCTCCGCAGCGGTCCGCAGTTCCCGGACGTCGTCGATGCCAGGCACCCTGTCGTAGGTCCTTATCAGGACCCTGTCGCCCCGTCCTCCCAGGACCATGTCGAAGGCGTGCGCGTCACCGCTGGCCCCGGTGAGGGCCTTGGCCTCGGCGTCCCGGCCCTCCAGCCCGTGCCGGGCAAGCACGCAACCGGCGAACCTCCCGAGGGCGGTCTTCCCCTCTGGGACCGGTATCGGGCCCTCCTCCTCGAACCTCTCAAGCGCATCCACTCGGTGTATGAAGTGATTGATGAACTTCTGGGCCTCGATCTGCAGCAGCACCCCGCATGCGAGGGACACGGTCCCGGCCACGTGGACCAAAACCATGTAATCGAGGAGCCCGTCGGGCACCAGGGAGGCACCCAGCAGGGTCAGCCCGGCCGCCACCAGCGACATCACCGCCAGCAGCATCGTGAAGACGGTGCTGTACTTCAGGAGCTCGTCCACCTGGGGGACCTCCTCCTCGGCCTCCCTGGCAAGACCGAGTAGAGCGCGGGCCGGGTCGCGCACCATGCCCGCCTCCTCCTCGATGTCAGCGTCGGTCTTGCCCTTCGGCCTCCTCGACGGGCTGCCCATGCCGCCCCCCGCTATCGTGCCGTAGCGGGCGCGCATGAGGGCGAAGTACCTCCTCATCATTCCCGTGAACAGGACGATGGCGATGCCCAGGGCGAAGGAGATCATGAAGAAGAAGATGTACAACAGGCCCGTCATGGAGTCCCAGAAGCCCACTTCCGTGGTCCCTTCGAACCATTCGAACAGCAGGCCGACGAAGGCCCCCATCTGGAGCAGCATGGCGATGAAAACAAGGACCACACCGACCACGAGGGCCAGGACCATGAGGCGCAGTCGGGACCTGTGCCCGTGGAGGGCCTCGGAGAGCTCCATCCGCACCTCCACCGCGCCCTCCACCGCGTCGCTGGTGACGAAGGAACGGAGCAGCCTCATGTACCATCACATCCTAGGGGGATATGGCCTTCTTGTACTTATAGTATTTAAACGATAGCGGAAGAATGCTTCGACCCTTTTATTCATGTCCCTTATTAGTAAACGGGGTAGGATTAGGGCATAGGACCCGAAAAGGTCCATGACATCACGGATAGGACGTGACGGAAATGGAAGATGAGAATGGAAACGAAGGGAACGGGAACGGCAACGGTGACGCCGCCCCAGCGCCGGCCGAGGCTCCCGCAGCCCCGGCCCCGGTGCAGCAGACCGCCGCGCCGTACCCTCCCCAGGGATACCCCCCGCAACCGCAAATGCCCCCGCAGAGTTACCAGGCCCCCCCACCGGGCTACTACCCGCCCCCGCCGGGCTACTACCCGCCCCCGCCCAAGCCCAAGAAGAAGAGGCCCTCCAACAAGCCCAACGTGGTCGGCTCGCTCCTGGTGGTCGTGGCCGTCCTCGGCCTGGTGACCGCCAGCTTCGGCTTCGTCGGGATCAGCTTCTTCAACGACGCTGGTGGATGGTTCGAAGGAGAGGATGGGGCCGTCGTCACCGTCACCGGCACGGTGCAGGCCTTGAACGGGACCCCCATAGAGGGCGTCAGGGTGGTCGTCGAAGGAGAGTCCTTCACCGCCATCACCGACGAGAATGGAGGCTACATCCTCTACGGCGTGCCCATGGGCGAACAGACGTTGATAGTGTCCAAGGAAGGGTACACGACCATCAACCACCGGGTGACGCTCTTCGGCGACCCCTTCGGTTTCGACCAGGCGAACACCAACGAGATGGACATCGACTTCGTCCTGTCCCCCGGGACGGGCGAGGTCACCACCGGCAACTGGATGAACGAGGACTTCATGGACTTCGCGGCCTTCCTCTACGTGTGCATGGCCGTGATCCTGATCTGCTCGTTCCTGGCCCTCCTCGGAGCGTGGTTCGCCTTCAAGCGCACGAACCTGCCCTTCGTGGTGGTGGGTGCCATCGCAGGCATCTTCACCTTCGGCATGTTCATCGGGTCGGTCCTCGCCTTCATCGCGCTGTTCATCCTCCTGCTGTCCCTGGACGAGTTCAAGACCGGCAGGAACGGCGAGGACGAGGAGTAGACCCAACCAGCCTACCTACCCCCCCAGGCACGAAACCCCGAGGGCCGCGGGTCCCCCTCCCCTCCCCGCGGCCCTCCTCTCCTTCTTTTTCGTTATCTTCTGTAGGTCACCACGTACAAGGCTAGCAGCGAGATGGCCACGACCGCCAGGAGCATGGTGAACCCGGGGGAATCATCCTCGGTCTCCTTCTCCTTCTTATTGACTTCGAACATTCCCTCTGGGCTGTAGACCTCGTTACCGTCGTCGATGATGTGGACCCGGTACCAGATCTCCTGGTCCTTGTTGGGCACCTCGAACTCCACGGACCAGGTGCCGTTCCCGTCGCCGGTGGCCACCAGCTTGTTGGGGTAATCGGTACCCCCCTCCTGGCTCTTGGTGTCCCAGACGAACTCCACCGTCTCAGGGTCACTGGTGTCGTTGAGGGTGAATGAGACAGTGACCGTCCCACCGCCCTCTGCATCTACGGGCTCGGAGACGCTTCCCACGGACGGCAAGGCCCTCACCACGATCGTCACCTCGTCGGACACGTAAGTGTAGCCCTTCACGTCGGCGCTAACGATCAGGTACACCGTCGTGGCGACCTCGGGCAGAGCCAGCCTGTAGGTGTACTGGCCGGCCGCCTTCCACTCAATCCCGTACGATGAGGCAGCATAGTTGGAAGGGATCAACTCGTCTGCATGGCTCACCACGTCCCAGTGGACCATGGTGATGAAGTTGTCCGTCTCCAGGGTGCCCGTCACCTCCCAGTCCACGGTGACCTCCTCCTCCACGTAGGCCTCGTCAGGGAGNNCCCTGACGATTATCGAAAGCTCCTCGGTCACGTAGAAGTCCTCTCCCAGGACCAGCGCGTGGGCGATGAAGTAGAGGGTGCCCGGCTCGTCGGGCATCTCTAAGGTCACGTCGTAGGTCCTGTCCTCCTCCCCTATCATCCAAACCGACACCTCGGGGTACGAGGCGATGTCCAGGGAACCCGCGTGGCTCGTGGTGTCCCAGTGGATGGCCGTCTCCTCCACGGCGCTGGCGGGGGCTGACACCGTCCATACGAACTGTACGTCCGCCCCAACGAAGGCCTCGTCGGGGAACTGGGTCACCGTCACGGTGGGTTCCTCGATCATCTCGATGGTGTGCTCGACCGGGGTGTAGAACTCGTAGCCGTGCATCTTGAGGACGCAGTGGATGACGTAGTACACCGTTCCCTCGGCATCCGGCATGGGGAGCATCACCTCGTAGGAGCGGGAGTCGTCCCCTGGAAGCACGTCCGAGTGGAACGCGTAGTTCGCGCCATCGATGGCACCAGCATGGCTCACGGTGTCCCAAAACAACGATGTGTTCTCTATCTGAGCACCAGGGGTCGTGGGGATGGACCAGTTTACCACCACGTTCGTGCCCTTGAACGCAGCCTCGGGTGCGATGATGTCGAACTCAGGCTCCTCGTACACGGCAATACCGCGCTCGGCGCTGTCGTAGAAGTCCCTCCCGTTGATCATCCCGTGGACCAGGATGTAGACGACCGCTCCCTCGTCAGGGAGCGTGATGTTGAAGTAGTATGGTGAGAGCAGCTGGTACGTGACCACGTCGGTGCGGTTGGGGTAGTTGGCCTTGTCCAGGTCATCCTTGTGGGAGACGGTGTCCCAATAGACGGAGACCTCCTCTATCTCCGAAGGACCTGCATTCTTCACGTAGCCCCATACCTGGTGCTCACGACCGACCAGGTTCCAGCCCATGGTACCACCGAACTGCACCACGGGGAGTATCTTGACCTCGACTGGGCCGGCGTACTCGTTGTAGTCGCCCCACACGCCCATGACGTGAGCGAACATGTGGACGTGGAGGTCGGCGATGGGACCATCAGGGGCCTCGAAGCTCAACGTGAACGTGAGGTCCTGCTTGACGTCGTAGGTGATGACATGGTCGAGGGTCGACATCGTATGGTTATAGAACTCTCCCAAGGACCTCGGCCCCCACGTGAGCCCGGCGTACTCTATCTGGTCCCAAGAGAACATGTCCGAGTAGAGTCTGAACGTCACGGTTATGTTCTCGTCGTCGTACACCCAGTCGGGTGCAACAGCGTCCTGGAAGTCCATTTCAACGGCCGATCCGCCCATGGCGACCAAGGCGAAAAGGGCGAGCAGTCCCGCTAGGAACAATGCTATTTTTATTGAGGCCCTCAAGCGAATCCCTCCTGCTGTGGACAGAGAGCCAGGGCCTATACATAAAGGTTTTGGGGTTGTTTAACCGGAATGGTACTGCCAGGAATCCGGGTTCCTCTGATAAAATGATATAAATGAAAAAAAGGGGAAGGAGGGGCGCGGGGGTCCCGCGCCCCGTTCCTGCGGTGCCTACTCCTTCGTGCCGCCTCTGCTCATCATCGCGAACGCCGCAATGGCGAGCAGGACGATGACCGCGACAGCGAGCAGGATGTAGGTGGTGGTCGACGTGCCCTCGTCGGCCGCCTTCTTGACCTGGATGGTGTACTCGGTGTCCTCGACGTAGAAGTCGTTATTGTCCACTACGAGGTGGATGACGAAGTAGACGTCCCCCGCCTCGTCGGGTACGTTGAAGGAGATCTCGTAGACGCCATTGAAGTCCGGATCGACCGTCTCAGCGTTGGCGTAGGCCGTGAAGTCAAGGGGCTCACCGTGGGAGGTGGTGTCCCAGTGGACGCCCACGTGGGAGATCCGTTCGAAGTACGTCTCCGTTCCAACGGTGAACCTGACGGTGACCTTGTCGCCGGGCTCCACCTTCTCCTTGAAGTCGACGTTGTTGAACTCCGGTAACGGGTAGACGCCGATGGAGTACTCCAATTCGGTGTAGAAGTGCTCCTCCAATACGATGGCGTGGACGATGAAGTACACCGTGGAAGGCTGGTCCGGGACCTCGAACATCGCCATGAAGTCGGAGTCCGGGCCTCCGTCGCCGCCCAGCACGGCGTTGGCATAATCGTTGAAGTCCATATCACCGTTGGCGTGGGAAGTGGTGTCCCAATGGGCGGCGGTGTGGGTCAGGTCGCCCTCGGCAGCGCCGTCGATGTCCCACCAGACCTTGGCGTTCTCGCCCAGGTACGCGACGCCGGAGTAGGCCACCAGCGTCAACGTGGGTGGAGCGACAGCCACGACCTCGTACTCCATCTCGGCGTAGAAGTGCTCCTCCATAACGATGGCGTGGACCACGAGGAAGATGGAGCCGGGAGCGGACGGGCCGTCGAACATGACCATGTAGTCAGAGTCCGGGTCGCCGTCCATCCCGAGGACCGCGTTGGCGTAGTTGTTGAAGTCCAGGGGCTCGCCTTGGGAGGTGGTGTCCCAGTGGACGGCCGTATGGGCAACGTCGCCCATGTCGACACCGTCGATGTCCCACCAGACCTTCACGGTCCCGTCAACGAGGAGCCTGTCGGTGATGTCGACCACCGAGATCTCGGGCATGTCCATGACACCGACCTCGTACTCCATCTCGGCGTAGAAGTGCTCGTCCATGATGATGGCGTGCACCACGAAGAACACCGAGCCAGGGGTTGCGGGGGCGGTGAACATCGCCTTGAAGTCGCTGTCAGGCGAGCCGTCCTCGCTGGCCGCGGTGTTGGCGTAGTTGGTGAAGTCCAGGGGCTCACCGAACGAGGTGGTGTCCCAGTGGACGGCCGTGTGGGTCACGTCCTCCAGGGCGACCATGGACACGTTCCACATCACCGTCACCGTGCCCTCGGCGAAGACCATGTCGTGGAACATGACATCGTCGATGGTCGGAGCGTCCACCACCTCGACCATGTACTCCATCTCGGCATAGATGTGCACGTCCAGCACTATGGCGTGGAGGATGTAGTACACCGTCGTGGGTGAGGAGGGCGCGGTCATGTTGGCGTGATAGTGTCCGTCCATCATGCCCATCTCGCCCAATATGGCGTTGGGATAGTTGTTGAAGTCCAGGGGTTCGCCGTGGGAGGTGGTGTCCCAGTGTATGGCGGTGTGGGTGACGTCCCCCGCGTCCGCGCCGGTTATCGACCACTCGAACATGGCCACGCCGTCGACGAAGACGGCGTCGGGGGCGGAGTCGAGGGTCAGGGTGGGCTCGTCGACCACCATTATCATGTACTCCATCTCGGCGTAGTAGTGCCCCTCCATCACGATGGCGTGGAGGACGAAGTACACCGTCCCGGAGGTCTCGGGCACGGTGACGTTGGCGAAGTACTCGCCGTCGCCTGCGCCCATGGTCCCTAGCACCGCGTTGGGGTAGTTGGAGAAGTTGAGGGGCTCGCCATGGGACATGGTGTCCCAGTGGACCGCGGTGTGGGTCACGTCACCGGGCTCCGGGCTGGTGACGGTCCACTTGACGACCGCCGTGCCGTTCACGACCACCGCGCTTGGGGCCATGTCCAGGGTGACGGTGGGAAGGTCGAAGACCCCCAGCGAGTACTCCATGGGGGCGTAGAAGTGCCTGCCGTTTATGATGGCGTGGAACACGAAGTACAGGGTGCCCGGGGTCTCGGGGGCGGTCATGAGCGCGGAGTACTCGCCCTGGGTGCCCGTGCCGGTGCCCAGCACCATGTTGGCGTAGTTGTTGAAGTCCAGGGGCTCACCTTGGGACATGGTGTCCCAGTGGACCGCGGTGTGGGTGACCTCTCCAGCGTCCGCGCCCTCGATGACCCATACGAAATCGCCGCTGGTGTTCACGAACACCTTGGTCGGCAGCTCGCCCACCACTGAGAGGGTGGGCTCGGCCTTCACCATGACCATGTATTCCATAGCGGCGTAGAAGTGGTTCCCGCCCACGATGGCGTGCACGACCATGTAGACCGTCCCCGGCTCATCGGGTGCGGTGAAGTTCGCCTCGTAGACCCCGTCGGCCTCACCGGTCATGAAGGCCGATGCGTTGGGGTAGGCCGTGAAGTCCAGGGGCTCTCCGTGGGTCATGGTGTCCCAGTGGATGGCGGTGTGGGTAACGTCGTTGAAGTCCCAGACGGTCAGGTTGATCCAGTAGACCACCTCGACCATCTCGCCCACATAGACCCAAGACGGCGCGGTGTTGATCTCGACCATGGCGTCGTTGGGCCACATGGTGCCACCCCGTCGGGCGTGGTACGAGTCGAAGTCGTCGGCGTTACCTACCGCCCAGATTAGCGGGATGGTCCCGGTGGTGGGGATGTCGTTGTCCCAGCTGTCCCCGGTGGACAGGTCGCGACGGAACTCCAGGGTCGTCCAGCCCGAGGATTCGGTGCCGGCCGCCTCCGTGATGTCGTCGGTGCCGCCCTGGTCGGTGTCCACGGGATGGGGTCCGTTCACTCCAGTCGCGTAGGCGTCGAAGATGGACAGGGTGCCCGAGCCGTTGACCCATCCGAAGACCATGTCCGCGTCCTTCATGCGGTCGGTGGGGTCGAAGCCTATGGCGACCCAACCGGTGGTCTGGGCGGTGATGCCCATCCAGAGCTCCGTGTCGGTTATGGTCCAGTGGACCTCATACATGTCGTTGTCGTATTTCACCATCCTCTCGTACTCGCCGGTCTCGATCGTGCCGTCGATGGTCGGTGCCGCCTCGGCCCCGACCGAGGTCAGCGCCAGGGCCGCGACGACGGCCAGCACTGAGAGAATTGCCACTTGTACATACCTCGAGGTTCTCAAAACAAGTCCTCCGTTCCTAAGTTATGAAATCTCCGAAAATCTAGGAGTATATGAAGATATACGCGAAATCGAGATAATACTCGAAAATGGAGTACTGGGGACATGTCTCCCCCTGGCGCAAAGGTATATCGTACATCCTGCTCATCGCATGGTCGACATGGCCAAGCTGTGTGTTGTAGCGACGGGACCAGACCCCGACTCCCTCGTCCTCAGCGCCCACGGCGCTTTGGAGGCTGGGGCCGACATGGTCGAGCTCCGCCTTGACCACCTGGAAGACCCCTCGTCGATGGCAGAGGAGGTGCTCGAGGCGGCCGTGACGTTGGAGCCCCTGGCCAGCGCCGAGGTCACCGCATCCATCAGGTCACCTCCGGACGGTGGCCTGTTCCAGGATGACGAGGCCCAGCGCCTTACGCTACTGGAAGTGATGGCGGACGCTGGCCTTCCTTGGGTGGACCTGGAGGGTTACCTTCCCCCCTCGACGTTGGTGGAGCTGTCCCAGCGGGCAAGGGAGGCCGGCTCCCGGACCCTCGTATCCTGGCACGTGGGCAGGGAGGAGGACTGGGACGATGTGGGCACCAAGGCCCGTGCCGCTGTCAAGGACGGTCTGGCCGACGCCGTCAAGGTCGTGCTACCAGTGGAGGACAGGCAGGGGCTCGACGGCCTGATGGGCTTCTCGTGGTCCCTCACCAGAGAGCGGGTCCCCCACGTTCTGCTGCCCTCGGGCCGGCTCTCCCGGCTCGGCAGGATCCTGGCACCTTCGACGGACACCCTCTGGGTGTACTCCGAGCTGGCCTCCGAGGGTTACTCGGGCCCCCTGGGGATACCACGCTTCGACGAGCTGGACGCCGCATGGCGAAGGATGGGGACCCGGGATGTTCCCGGGACACCGGCGAGGCCACCGCCTCCCCTGCGGGCAGAGGATGCCTCGGGGGAGTGGACCCTCCTCGCCCTCTTAGGGGACCCGGTCGCCCACACGAACTCGCCCGTGGTGCACCAGGCGGCCCTCGCCCGGCTAGGGATGAAGGGCGCGTACATACCCTACAGGACCGCCCCGGGTGACGTGCCGGAGGCCATCTCCGACCTGGCCGTGGCGGGAGCGAGGGGCGTCAACGTCACCGTGCCCCTGAAGATGGAGGCGGCGGCCTCCGTCGACCGCCTGGCCGAGGGGGCCAGTAGGTCCGGGGCGGTGAACACGATAGTGTTCGAGGCCGACGGGACGACGAGGGGCGAGAACACCGACGCCGACGGAGTGGCCATTGTTGCCAGTGAGCTGGTGGGACGGGACGGGAACGGGTCGACCGCCCTGGTGCTCGGTACAGGGGGGGCGGCCCGCGGAGCCGCCTTCGGCCTCTCGCAGTGGGGGGCAAAGGTCCTCGCGACAGGTCGCAACCCCGACCACCTTGCCACAATGGTGTCCGACATGGGTGGCCTGGTGGAACCCGTCAACGCTGCCTTCCTGCGGGACGTCGCGGGCTCCGTCGACCTGCTGGTCCAGTGCACCTCCCAGGGCATGCACGGGGTGGCCCCCGGGGGCCCGCTGGTTCCCGTGAGGGTGATGGAGGAGACGGCCCCCCGGGCCGTCCTCGACATGGTGTACTCACCGGGAGGTACGGACCTGGTCAAGGCGGCAAGGTTGACGGGCGTCCCCGCCGCGGGCGGGGAGCGGGTCCTGCTCCACCAGGCGGTGGTGGGATTCCGGCTCTGGACGGGCCTGGAGCCTCCCGTCGCGGACATGGAGCGGGAACTGATGAGAGCCCTTGGCCAGTAGTCGTTCTCATCCTTGATTCTCCCTCCCTGGAATGAGAATTGGGTCGAAAGGCGTTAAAACCCCCGAATCGAAGCTAGAGGGAGCCCTGGTGAGGTGAAAATGGGCAGAATCCCCTGTGCGGTGCTGGGCGCTTCCGGAATGGTGGGGTCGCGCTTCATCAAGTCCCTCCATGACCACCCATGGTTCTCCCTGGATATCCTCGCAGGCTCAGAAGGGTCCGCCGGTAGCACACTCCGCAAGGCATCGGTGGCCGCCCGGGAGCTGGAGCTTGCCAACGGGATCCTCGATCAGGTCCTGGTCCCGCCCGATGCCGACGCGATAGTCGACGCGGGCATCAGGGTGGCCTTCTCGTCCATGCCCGCCTCGGTGGCGGGTCCCGTGGAGACCCGGTTGGCCCAGCGGGGCGTCGCCGTCTTCTCCAACGCCCGGAGCCATCGGTACGACCCCCACGTGCCCATCCTGGTCCCTGAGGTGAACCCCACCCACATGGGTCTCCTTGGCGAGGCGGAGACGGTCTTCGGCGGCGGCTTCATCGTGTGCAACTCCAACTGCACCACCGCCGGCGTCGTCATGGCCCTAGCACCCCTCATGAGGTGGGGCATCGAGGACGTGACCGTCGCCAGCTACCAGGCCCTATCGGGCGCGGGCCTCCCCGGTCCCTCGGCGATCCACATGGTGGGGAACGTGCTCCCTCACATCGATGGTGAGGAGCCCAAGATGGTCATCGAGACCCACAAGATACTGGGCACCTTCGACGAGCGGGACGTGGTGCCCGCCACCTTCGCAATGCACCCCACCTGCGTGCGCGTCCCCACGGCCCACGGCCACCTGCTGGTGCTCCAGGTCCGTATCGGGGAGGAGGTGGACGAGTCCGACCTCAGGCGGGCGCTGCACAACTTCAGCGGGGTGCCCCAGCAGCTGGGGTTGCCCACCGCGCCGGACCCGCCCATCATGGTCAGGCTGGAGGACGACAGGCCCCAGCCACAGCTGGACATCGAGGCCGGAGGCCCCGGGCGGGCCGAGGGGATGGCGGTGTCCGTGGGCAGGCTGCGCGTCGAGGGGGACAGGGTCCGGATGGTCGCCCTGGTGCACAACCTGGTGAGGGGTGCCGCTGGCGGTTCGGTGCTCAACGCAGAGCTGGCCCACGCCTACAAATACGTTTGAGCCTGCCGTCGAAGGACCCGGGGGACCCCCGAGGACCCGGTAGGAGGGCTCAACCGTCCTCGCAGAACTCCGCATGGACCAGCTCCACCGCCCTGTGGGCGACCGCCTCGTCCACAACGAAGTACACCGCGGCGGCGCTGGGTCCCGAGGCGACGGTGGCGACACCCTGACCCAGCTCCGACAGGGTCGCCATAATCCGGGGCACCACCGAGGGGTCCTCCAATGCCCCCGCACCCACCGCGCCCACGAGGGCGAAGCCCGACTTGTCCTCCAACCTCTCCAGCTCGGGCAGGTTGAAGGACCGGATGCCCTCCTCGGCCGCCTCCAGCTCCCTGCTCCGAAGGACAACGCCAAGGCTGGCCTGCGAGGTGGACAGGCCCAGTATCTGTATGTCCGCCTTGGCGAGGGCTGCTATGATGCGTGCCAGGAGACGGGGGCGTATTCCGATGGAGGCGGAGTGGACGTTTAGGATCGATATTCCCTTGGCGCAGGTGATGGACTTGATGTCCCTGTCGTTGCTCTGTGCCCGGGGCGAGATCATCGATCCGGGGCTGTCAGGGTTGTGGATGTCACGGATCTGGATGGGGATGCCCGCCGGCCGAAGCGGTTCCACCGTCCTCGGATGGAGGACCTCGAGACCGAAGTAGGCCAGCTCAGCCGCCTCCTCGTAGGAGATGAGGGGCACGAGACGGGCCCTGGCGACCACGTTGGGGTCGGCCGACATGAACCCGGAAACGTCCTTCCACAGGGTCAGGACCGGGGAGCCGATGGCCCGGGCCGCCACCGCCGCCGAGTAGTCGCTCCCGTTCTTTCCGAAGGTGGTGGTGTGGCCGTCCACGTCCGAGCCGAAGAACCCGGTCAGAACCGGGACGTCTCCCCTCTCAAGGGTCTGCTGTACGGTGCTCCCCAGGTGGAGCGAGGTGGCCTCTATGTCAGCGGTGGCGGAGCCGAAGACCCCGTCGGTGATCACCCCGGCCTCGTCCGCCTCCAGCGGAATGGCCGTGGTGCCACGGTCCGCCAGGACCCCGGCGAACAGGTGGGCCGACATACGCTCCCCGTGGGTCAGGGCCTGGTCCCTCGACCGGGGCGTGAGCTCCTCTGTGTAGATGACGCCGTAGAGGAGTCGCTCCAGCCTGGTCGCCAGCGTCTCGACCCTCTCCATGACGGCGGACCTTATGTGGCGGTCCATTATCGTGGACTGGGCGATGTACTGGTGGCGGGCACGGACCTCCTCCATGAAGTTGTCGATGCCGTTCCCTCCCGCCAGCAGGCGGTCCAGCATCTCCCTGATGAGGTTGGTCTGGCCCTTGAGGGCCGAGACGACGATGAGGGTCCCGTTGGGGGCCGAGGCGGATTCGGTGACGATGCGGGCGCACCTGACGGTGAGCTCCGGGGTGGCCAGGCACGAGCCTCCGAACTTGTGGACCGTGGGTCCACCCGTGTCAGGCGGCATCCGCCCCACCTCCCGTCAGCTCGTCCTTGAGCCTCGTGTATTCCTCCGCGGAAAGCACCACGCCAGGAGAGGAGCTGGTCCTCGTCCTGACGATGGTGCCTTGGAAGGGGGCGAGGGCCGCGAGCACGGCCTCCGAGGCCTCAGCGGTGTGGACCACCGCGATGGCCGGACCGGTGCCGGTCATGCCCGCTGCCCAAGCCCCCGCCGCGAGCGCCGCGTCCGCGGGCGTGTTGTCCACCCCCACGATTGGCGCGTACACGCGGCCGTTCAGAGTGATGGCGCTGGCCACGTCACCCGACCGGGCCAGGTCGAAGGCCTCTTGGACCTGGTCGTGGATGGGCGCGAAGTCTGCGCGGTCAAGTGAATCCTTGTGGATCTTCTGGTCGGGGACCAGGAAGGCGACCTCCATGTCCCCGGGAAGGTCGGCCCAGGCGACTATGGACCGGGCCTCGTTGTCGGTGAGCACGGCGCCGCCGAACATGGTCGCCACCGCGTCGTCGAAGGCTCCCGTCAGCGTGACACCCGCGTCCATGGCGCAATCGACCCCCAGCTGGACCAACTCCAGGGGCTCCATCTGGCGTCCCATGGCCGACAGGCCCGCCATGAGTAATGCGTTGGCGGCGGCCGAGGAGCTCTTGAGGCCCCGGGAGGCCGGGATCTCGCTGACCGTCTCCACCCGGGCCCCCGCCGTGTCAGGGTCGATCCCCATCACGTCCGAGGCGAGCCGACGGATGCAGGCACGCACCAGCCTGTCGTCCATATGGGAGTTGGAGCCCGGCCCCAAGAACGTGGATGAAATCTCGCCCCCGTTGCCGTTCAGCTCGACGCGGGCCCCGAACCTGAGGGCGACCCCGCAGGCGCCCCCCTTGCCGCTGGCTATGCCGTTGATTATGGTGAACGCACCCCGGGTCATGGCGTGACCGGTGGGGCCAGCGGGCGTGTGGTCGGTCGGAGGAGGGTCAGGCATTCTTGGACCACCTCACACGAAGCTCAGCATCGACAGGATGAGCAGCAGCGCGAACACGGAGATGAACCCCAGGTGCAGCTTCCTGGCCGACGCCTTTGAGTAGCTGTCGGTGAGCTCGCTCACCAGCCTGAAGCAGATGACCGTCCACAGGATGGCTATTATGGCCATCACCAGGGCGGCAAGGCCCCAGTTGCCGTATAGGAATATGATGGATGATATCCAGATGAAGAGTCCCGCGCAGGAGAGGTAGAAGGCGTACCGGGCGGTGCGGGTGGGTCCCAGGTGGACGGAGGTGGTGTACTTGCCGCCCGCCCGGTCGTTGTCCAGGTCCCGCAGGTCCTTGGCCAGCGTCTCGCCCAGGGCGGCGAAGACCTGGACGCCGATGATCATGCCCAGTGCCGCCATCCAGAAGCCCTCCATGGGCTGGCTGTAAGCGACGACGAAGGAGTAGACGGCCAGGAAGTAGAGGATACCGAAGGTGAACCAGAACAGCTGCTGGACGTAGGGTCGAGCGTCCATGCGCATGGGCGGGAAGGAGTACTGGTAGGAGATGATGACCAAGAGGGTCGCGAACAGGAGCACCCAGATGGACAACCAGGCGGCTAGGACGGCTCCGGCGGTGAACAGGGCCAGACCCTGCACCCAGGCCGCCCTCTCGGAGACCGAGCCGAGCACCAGGGGGCGCTCGGAACGGTTGCCCTCGGTGGAGGCCTTGTCCGAGTCCAGGTCCCCTATGTCGTTGAGGGTGCATGCACCCGCGTCGATGAGGACCGCGGTGAGCACGAACCAGAGGTAGAAAGCGGGGGGCATATCGCCCACGATACCCACGAATATGCACAGGGAGAGACATATGTCAAGCCAGATGAGCTGGGCTGGACGGGCGAGCCTGATGTGGCCGATGACCTTGCCGGTCAGCGTCCCACGCCTGGGGTCCACCAGGTGCCAGTCGAAGCTGGAATCCTCGGTGGCGGTCCCGACCTGCTCGCTCCCTGTCACCTCGTCACCTCCTCACATCCCCTCCACGACCTCGTCGCGGCCCGCCACCTCGTCGACGACGCGTGATAGGGGCTTGCCGGGTCGTATCTCCCTGTAGTCGTAGAGGCTGCCGGGGGCGATCAGCTCCGCCCGGACCGGCTTGCCCGTGAGGTCGCCCAGCACCTTCTCGATGCTTGCGGCCATGGCCTCGTAATCCTTCTGGTCCCTGTGCTCCGCCCTGACGAGCACGTCATCGGCCCTAACGCGTATCTGGTACCAGACACCGTCCAGGCTGGCGGCGCTGTAGAGGGCGTCCTCCAGCTCTATTGGGAAGATGCTCCTCCCGTTGGTCTCGATGAGGGTGTGGGCCCTCCCGAGGATCTCCATCCTGGGCAGGGGGAGCCCGCACTCGCACGGCTCCGTGTGCCAGATCACCGTGTCGCCCGTCACGTACCGGAGAAGGGGCTGCGCCCGCTTGAAGGTTGGGGTAACGATGGTGTTGGCCCGCTCGCCCGGCTGGGCGGGGGAGCCGTCGGGATGGACCAGCTCGGTGAACATCATGAACTGGGGCACGTGCATGTGGTTGAGCTCGCACGGGATGCCCGGGAATCCTATCTCGTTCTGACCCAGGAGCGACAGGACCTTGGCGTCGTACACCCTGCCCAGGGCCTTGGCCCTGGCGGGAGCGCATGGCTCGGCCCCCGACACCACCAGGCGGATGCCCAGGGACTGCGGGTCTATCCCCTGGTCACGGAGGATGTTGGCGTACGCGAAGGCGTCGGTGGCCGCGGCCCCCAGTATGGTCGGTCGAAGGCGGGCGATGGTGGCCGCCGCCATCTCCGGTGGGTACATGTTGTTCCGCGTCCCGATCGGGATGACGGTGCACCCCGCCATCAGGTTGAGCAGGTCGGCCGACCTGCCCGCCAGCGTGCGAGTGTAGGGATAGCAGAGGGCCACCCTGTCGCTGGGGCGGAGGTTGTTGCGGAACACGGGGAGCGCGAGGGCCAGCTCGATACCGTCCTGCATCTCGCTCAGGGACGCCCAGACGGGGACCGGGTTGCCGGTGGACCCTGAGGTCTGCCCGTAGAGTAGGGTCTCGGTGCCCGGCTCGATCGCCAGGAGGTCGTAGGGGTCCTGCTCCAGCAGTTCCTCCCGGGTGGTGACCGGCACCTTGGACGTGAAGTCATGGGCGGTCCTGATGGAGGAGCGGGTCACCCCCGCCTCCTTCAGGCGCTTCCTGTAGAAGGCGGTGTTCTGGGCCCGACCAACGGCGGTCCGGAGCTGTTTGACCTGATTCCTCGGGGAATCCACCCTAGCGAGCACGCCAGGGAAGTTCCGCAGCACCCAGGATTGGAAGCTCAATTTCACACCTTCAGCTGTCATCCACCCTCACGTAGGTGAGACGGTCCTCGTACGAGATTACGCTGTCGTGGGGAAGGAAGCCCGATATCATCAGGTGGTCCGCGGAGACCAAGGCAGCTATCGCCTCGGCGATGACCTGGACGCGGGGAGTGTAGTTGGCGTCGAAACGCCCCTCGGTTATCATCTCCCTCTCCCCGCCTCTCAAGTCTACGGTGCGCTGGGGCACCAGGATCGAGGGCGTGGGCTTCACGGCGAATCGGCACACGAACGGTGCGCCGTTGGTGATGCCGCCAAGCACGCCCCCGGCGTTGTTGGTCCTTCCCTTGACGTTGCCGTCCCTGTCCCAGGTCAGCTCGTCGTTGAACTCGGATGCCATCAGGTCGGCCGCTGCCAGGCCCGCGCCAACCTCGTAGGACTTGATGCCCGGTATGTTGAGGATCGCGTGGCCGATATCAGCCTGGAAGCGCCAGAACCAGGGGGACCCGATGCCTCCGGGGAGCCCGGTGATCGAAAGCTCGACCAGCCCGCCGGTGGCGTCGCCGGTCTTCTCGGACTCCTTCGCGAGACGCTGTATGACGGTCCGGAGGCTGTTGGGTCCCGATGGTTCGATCTCGATGCCGCCCAAGACCAGGATGCGGGTCGAGACCTGGACGTCTACGAGGTCCAGGAGCTGCTTGGCCATCGAACCGGCCGGGATCATGGGTGCCCAAGTGCGACCGCTGGCGCGGGAGCCTCCCCGCCAGTCCCAGTGGCCGTACTTCATGCGGTACGTGAGGTCCGCGTGCCCCGGCCGGGGCGTGTTGGCGATCAGCTTGTACCTGTCGCTCTCGACGTTGCCGTTCCTGATGATCATGCAGACGGGGGTCCCCAGGGTACGGCCCTTGTAGACCCCCGAGAGGAACCTCATGCGGTTCTCCTCCACCCGGCGGGTGAGCACAGGGTAGGGAACGTCCCGCTTCAGGTCCTCCTTGATGGCCTTGAGATCTATCTTGAGCCCCGCCGGGAAGCCGTCGAGCACGCAGCCCATCGACTCGCCGTGGGACTCGCCCCACGTGGTCACCTGCAGGAGGCGACCGAGCGTGTTACCGCCCACGAGGATCAGCCCTGGACGGTGGGGATGAACTCAAGCCAGCGCTTGTCCGAGCCTTGCGCGGGGTCCTTCACCCAGAACACGCCCTTGCCCGACTTCTCCAGCATCAGGCCGATCGCCACGATCAGCAGACCGGCTCCAAGGAAGCCGATTGAGAACAGCCAGGCATAGGCCAGTCCGAAGAACACGGCCAGGTAGAAGGAGATCCCGATGAACACCAGGAGCCCCAGCCAGGTGGCCTTGCCCTTCAGCAGTATGGGCTTCTTGACCCTCCGCGCCCGAAGCATGGTGCCGGTGGCGCTGAGCACGAGGAAGATGGTACCGACCATCAACCCCAGGAGAATGTAGAAGGGGTCGTAATCGTAGTACTCGGCGTACTCGTACCTGATCTTCCGCAGCAGGCTCAGGGAGACGACCAGGTATAGAAGGGGGAAGAAGGACACCTTGGCCCACCTTAGCACGTAGGGGCTCTTTCCCTGCTCCTCCTTCTTCTGGACCATCTTCTTCCAGGCCTCGCGCCTCTCCTTCAGGGCGGTCATGCCGGTGCTGGTGATCTCGGGCTCGCTGGGCTTCACCCCGACGTCCTCGTTCACCTGCTGGGCCAGCGCCCTGCGGGTCGAGTAGATCTGCGAGGAGGTCTTGGCGCTCGCGGGGGCGGGCATGGCCTCCTCCACGATCTCCTCGTACTCCTCCTCCAGGTCGAAGTCCTCCTCCAGGTCCAGGTCGTCGGCCGCCACTGGCGGCTTTGGTTTGGGCCTGGGGGTCGGTTGCGGCGGTTGCGCCTTGCCCTTCGCCCTGCGAGCCTCCTCCGCCTGTTTCTTGGCGTAGGACTGGCCTGCCATGGGTACGCCGGTGGCCGTCTTGGGCTTGGCCACGGGCTTCGGACGCGGGGCTGGCGCTGTCGTTCTAGTCGGTTCGCTCTCGGCTGCATCGCTGTGGGCCGGGGCCGGCCTACGCTTGCCTCCTCTATCCGGTTCCTCCATCGGGGGCACCTCCGTTTCTCTCCTTTTCTTGCGGAAGACCATCACCTGCGGGGTCGGCGCCCCTGGCTCAGGTCCTCCAGGTCTTCAGCTGGTCGATGAGGGGTCTGTGTCCCCCCATAACGAACAGGACGTCGATGGCGACGATCACGCCGCCCAACGCGACCAACATCGGCTGCACCTCGGGGACTCCCCGGGGCGAGGGCGATTCGAGGCCCGGTATCAGGTCGATGCCTGTCGCGTACCTCTGGTAGTCGCGGTTGTAGTCGACGAATACCATGACGTCCTTCTCCGCTTCGACCTTTAGGGTGGTGCCCTTTGTGATGTTGTCCCAGGTGAGATAGACCTCCTCCCGCTTGTTGTTGTCCACGACTATCTTGTAGACGAACGGGTGGTTCTTGTTGGACCAGAAGGCGTCGGTCTCACGCTGGTACTGTCCCTCTAGGTCGAGGTACTCGTAACTGTTCTCTGAGATCTCCATGGTCATGGAGCTGTAAGCCGGAAGGTCGATGGTAAGGGGAAGGCTGAGCTCGGAGAAGTCCACCTTCACCTTGTTCTGTGACCCCAGGTTCTGCACGGTCACGTACGACCTGCTCCTGATCGGCACGGTGAAGTCGGTGTCGGCCGGGTGGGGCCAGGTCCCCTCCATCTCGCCCAGGGACGACTCCCTGTAGGTGGTGAGGTAGTCCTCGCCCGCTATGGTCCCGGTGTAATCTGGGTTGAGGGTCCAAGGGTGGTCGCCCAGGGTGTACACCATCACGGGCTTGGATGACCTGAGGTGGGCCCACTCGAAGGCCGAGTAGCACCGCAGCTTGTACATCACCTTGAAGTCGAAGATGCGGGTCTCGCCAGCCTTCATGTCGCCCTCCCATGAGCCCTGGTTGCCGGCCTTGTCCTCCAGGATGATGTGGCTCCCCTCGGGGGAGTACACCATCACCTTGCTGAATGTCGGGAACAGGTAGTTCTTGCCGTCCTTTCCGTACACCTGGCTGAAGGCATGCATGCTCTGGATGCCGCCCACCACGGAGACCGGATGGTCGGCGCTGATCAGGACCAGGTCGTCGTCGAAACCGTCCTGCTGCAGGATGGGGTTGCGGGTGTACTCCCAGCCCTCGAACCTCTCCAGGGTGAAGTGGGCATCATCGTCACGGTCGGACATGTCCCAGACGCGCACCTCGGTGGGTGCCTCAAGGGCGGAGATCCAAAGCTCTCCGGCGACACGGACCATCATCTTCTGGCCGTAGCCCGCGAACACACCGTTCCACCATGCGGCGGCCCAGTGGTCGTCGGGGTTCTCGGTGGCGGCGCCAGGCTTGAGCTTGTGGTGCATCACCGATATCGGCACATCGGAAGTGATCCTCACGGTGCCTGACAGTATGTGCCAGCCGGGGGCCACCTCCCACTGGATGATGGGGATCTCCAGGTAGTTGAACTCCTTGATGTCGTACTCCCACTCGGTGTGAAGGGTCACGTTGTCCCCCACGATGGAGGGGATGTCGCTGGCCCAGACCACCTCGGCGCCGGTCTCCACGCGCCACCCGTAGTACTCGTCGTAGTTGCACTTGAGGGCGGTGGCGTTCTTCCACTCCACCGTGACGTGCGCGTCGCGCTCGTAGGCGGAGATCATGATGGTGGAGCAGTTGGCGATGGGGGTGTAGTAATCGTTGTCCCTCGGCCCGCCGCTGCGATAGGAGACGCCGTTGTCGTCGTTCCCGTTCCAGTACCAGCAGTCATCCAGGTACCCGAAGTTGGACATCTCGATCATGTAGGCGGGGGGCACGTAGAACACGAACTCCCTGTTGGTGAACGGGGTGATGTCCGTAGGGCTCAGGTCCCTGGTCTCGTCCTTCGTGGTGGCCGCTCGTATGGAATCCTGCACTCCGCCAGCCATCGGGGTGTCATGCATCAACACCGTGGACACTGGCAGGAAGAAAATCCCGAGCACGGCTATGAACAGCATCAGGACCGGGATTACCTTCTTCATCGACGACACTGGCTTATTCCTCCTCTTATGGCGCCTTGCCATTCTTGGTTGGGTTTGGTGGTTCCCTTAACCGATCTTCTTCGGCATGGGATAGTTCCTATGAACCAGCCCCAGCACCCCCGCGATACCGCGGCGGCCGGTGCCCACCAGGGCCAGGTCGGTAACCATCAGGGTTGATATCAGTAGCGGGATGAAGTACGGGTACTGCATCGACGCACGCTGAACGGTCGGATTGATACTGATCGCCAGGTCCATGTCCTGCGGCTCGCAGGAGTAGTCCACTCCGTAGCGGACCTCGACGAGCACGTCCTTGTCCGCACTGATGCTCATCGTGTGGATGTCGCCCTCTAGCTCGTCCTCGTTGTCGGCCTCGGTGTCGTCACCGCAGTCGCCATCGTAGTCCTCGTCATCGTCCATGACGATGCGGAACACCTGGTACTGGCTGAGGGTGTGCTCCTCGGGCTTCGCATTGATCCACGAGCCGGTCCAACCGACGGTGGTGTCAGGCTCCAGCGCGACTATGTAAACGAGCGCGCGGTGGTGGAGCGCCAACTGCCAGTTGGTGTCGGCGGGGTAATAGTCGAAGCCCTTCTCGAAGATGGTGAGCTGAGTGTTGTCGAAGGCGTTGTCATCGTTGGCCTTCCAGAGCTCCACGCGGATGGGGTGGTCCGCGGTGATCTCGGCCCACTCGATCTCGCCGACGTAGTTGTTGGAGAAGGGACAGGCGTCCATCGAGTCGAAGGTCCACTGCTGACCAGGCTGGACGGTCACCTCCATGTCCTTCTCGGTGGTGTCCTGGAAGTCGATGTTCACGTGAGCCGCGGTATCCAGGCCGGTGATGGTTATGCCGTACGCGTACGGGATGTAGTACTGGGACCCGCGGGGTCCGAAGACCTGCATGTGCCAGTTGTTGTCCCAGATGCCACCGTAGATGGTGACGGGATGCTCGGACTTGACCAGCACCCAGTCGGACTCGAAGTTGCCCGAGTCGATGGCCCGCTGGATGGCGGGGCTGTTCATCGCCTCCTGGGCGGCCACGGGGTCTGACCAGTCGGTGTACCGGAGGATACCGTAGGACTGGAGCTCGTAGTTGTCGCCGGCGTCGTCGTTGCCGCAGTAGGTGTCCTGGACGAAGGAGGAGACCCACATGAAGTTCTCCCAAGCGCCCAAGGTTATGGTGCGGGTGTCGTCGCCGTCGGACATGTCGACGATCTCGATCTCGTTGTCCTCGTCGTAAGAGGCTATCATCATGTCACGGTGGATGAAGCCGAAGAACTCGTCACCGTAGAAGGACCACACAGCGTCGGCGGAGAGCTCGTTGGCGAACCAGGCGTTATCGATGCCGTGGGCGACCTCGCAGTCGTCGCCGCCACCGTTGCCGCCAACCCATCCCTCGCCCAGGACGTAGGCTCCATCGCAGTCGTCCTGCACGTCGGGTATGCCGTTGCCGTTCTTGTCGATCCAGGCCTCCGCCACGGTGGACTTGAGGACCATGGACCTGCCTGAGGAGATCACCTCGACGGTGCCGCCCCAGAGCTTCAGGTCGCGCGTGGTGTAGAGCATCTTGCCGTCGTAGCGGGAAGCGCCTCCCGACGGGCTCATCAGGCCAACATTGGGGTCGTCGGNNTGTAGTCGTACACCTTCTCCAGATGGGGACTGAAGGGGACCTTGTCGGGATAACCGGTGATGGTCCTGAACTCGTTCTGCTCGCAGCACACGAAGGTGGTGTGGTGGAAGTTGATGCGGATGGCCGTGTTGCCGTACGAGGGGGTGGCCCTGATGACCATCTCGCCGTACCCGCGCTCTGAGGGCATGATCTCGTAACCCTCCTCTCCGGGACCCGCGATCTTCAGGTACTCGTAGTTGTCACCGTTGTTGCGGTCGACCTTGCATATGCTCTTGATCTCGGACCTCGGCGTGGGCATCTGGATCTTGACCTCGTTCATCGGGTAGTTCTCGTCCAGGTCGAACTGGTAGTACTTGCGGCTGGTGATCGTCTGGTGGTATGCGTCGTCGTTGGCGTCGCAGTCCAGGTCGATCGGCCACTGGTCGGTCGGGGTCTTGGAAAGGTCGACCCCGTTGTACACGGATATCAGTCCGAAGTCGATCTTGTTGTAGGGGTAGTCGTTCATGAACGCATCGGAGAACACCCAACCATCACGGAGCACGATCTCGACCTTGTTGTCCCAGTCGTAGCTGGACACGGCGAGAACTCCCATGTCCGAGATGGGAGAGTCACCGTAACGGTTGACTCCGGCCATACGGTCGTTGTTCCGTTGACCTGCGTTATTACGCATACCCCATCCGTACTCGTCCTCCTCGTCCTCCTGCTCATAGAGAGCGTCGATCGGGGACCAGTAGAAGATGAACCGGTCGTTCACGAACGGAGTGTAGGTGCTTGACTGTCGCTCGGAGGACATCTCCTCGCTGAGAGGGGTGTCCTGAGAGCCTATCCGGGTCGCCGGTAGCAGCAATGACCCGAACAGCATCAACATTATCGCCAGGGTTATGCCGAACTGGAGGACCAGCGGCTTCGTGGAACCCTTCGGTCGCAACTTCTTGCCCATTTTTGCGGTGTCTTCTTGCCTAGCCAATGGAAACGCCCCCCATTGGGATGACTCGCTGTGCAATCGACCCATGGATGACCCATATTAATATACGGTTTTGTTCAATTCTTGAGAATCGCGAAAAACGCCCATATTTTCTCAAGAAATAAGAAGAATGTCCCATATCGGTTCCTCCCCATACTGGCTCATGCCTCGATCCCGTCTGGTTCCGGGGTCGAAGAGGGCAGGTCGTAGGTGAACGGCGTCGAGAACTCGAGGGAACCCGTAGAGCATGCCGTTATGCACCTTCCGCACATGATGCACTCCATCCGGAACATCATGTCCTGCTTGCGGGGATCGACGCCCATGGGGCAGATGCGGACGCACTCCTTGCAGTCGGTGCACCACTTCCAGTCGTGCTTGATCTTCATCAGGGAGAAGGGCGCGAAGAGTGCCAGGGCACCGCCCAGGGGGCAGAAGTACCTGCACCAGGCCCTCCCGTGGGTGAAGTAGGCGAAGGTGATGTACGCCGCGAACACGCCCAGGTGGTAGAGCAGCCACATCCAGGATACGGTGTTCCAGGTGAGCCAGTAGGGGAAGATCCCCAGCACCGCTCCGAAGCAGAAGTACCTGCAGTAGAACACGCTGATGGTGACGTAGGCCAGGATGATGAGGCCGATGAGGTAGATGTACTTGAAGATCCTGAGCCAGTTCGGGGGCTCGTACTTGTGGGTGCACGCCTTGTTGACTATGTCCAGTATCAGGCCGAAGGGGCAGAGCCAGCCGCAGACGGTCCTTCCTAGGGTGGCTCCGAAGATCAGGAACACGCCTATGATGTAGAAGGGAACGGCCCGCGACAGCACGAACTGCTGGAGCATCCCGATGGGACAGCCGATCCAGGCCAGCTCGCAGGCCTGGCAGTTCAGGGTGCATGAGACGCCGGCGGTCCTGGGTATCTCGGCGTGCCAGCCGCCAGGGAGCTTCCTGAAGATGCCCAGACGGTGGGTGCCGAAGGAAAGGACCTGGACGGGAAGTCTGAGCAGGGGACTACCCAGGGTGATGACCATGATCAGGGTGGAGATGACCAGGCTGTAGCTGGACACCACCATGAGCGGGGTGCTGTCCCTCACGATACCAGCTATGAGGGCCATGAAGGCGATCGCCACAATGACGACGCCGATGCCTACGTTCTGGGGCTTTGGCATCGAGCACCCCACCTCAGAACCCGAGGTCCCGCGCCCAGTCGTACGTGGCGAACTCCTCCACGTACCAGTCCTGACTGTACTCGAACGCCAGGTAGAGCGTCAACAGTGCCCCTATCAGCAGCAACAGTCGCACGCGGGACACGGTGTTGGCCTTCAGCCGGGTCCTGGCAATCTTGACACCCAGCTTGTATATCCGCTCCCTCAATGACTCAACGCTTGCCATGTGCGGTCTCTCCTTATCGTTGCCCCGCCGAGGGATGCTTACCATATCGGTGCTGTCCACTCGGCCCGATGCCTAGGACCGTTTGACTATTCGCCCCCTCCCTTTTAACCCCCTTAGCCCCAAATCTCAAGGGTCATTATCACCGGCGGGGAAATATAAGGGAGCCAGCAGGCATCTCGGGGGTGTGAATCACCCCTCGATTATCCGCTCGGGCACCGCCCTGCCGAAGTGACGCCCCGTGGAGGTCCCCCTCCCATCGTCGGAGGCGGTGCCAGGCACGTAAACGATGACCTTCTGCCCCTCCTCCAGGCCGCTCACCGAGGCGTGGCCCGCCGGCGTGACCAGCCGGACGGTCTCCGCGTTCTGGAGGATCGCGTTGAAGCGCCTCCCCGCCAACTCCACCTCGACCAGCACCAGGGGCCGGCGCTCTATCTTCAGGCGGCCCACGTGGGAAACGCGGCCCGCGCCATCCCTGTCCACCAGCAGGACCTTGATGCCAGCCCCCGCCTCGGAAAGGTAGAGGGTGCGGCCACCGGGGGCGATCACGTAGCTGTGGACCGCGCCGGCGTTCACCCGGAAGGGTCTCACGGCGGCGTACGGGTTCTCGACGGTCTCACCGTGGACCAGGAGGAAGCAGCCCGACGAGGACCCGACCAGCAGGCCCTCGCCCTCCCTCAGTATGTCCACTGTGTCAACGCAGGCCCTGTCCCCCAGACCCAGCTCCTCGACCCGGACCACGGTGGCGACGGACAGCATGAGCTGAGCGCCGCCGTCGGCCGCCTGACGGAGGGATGCCATCGCGGGCTTCACGTCCGCCGGGTCCGCGGGTCGGAGCACCACGCCATCCACCCCGTGCTCCAATGCACCTAGGGCGAGCCTGCCCTCGTCGGCGGAGCCCACTATCGCCAGGGCGCGTCCCGTCAACCCCTCTCCGTGCCTGGCGGCCACCAGGTCCTCGAGGGGGATGACGGTCCAGTCAGGCGTCTCCAGGAGGACGGTCCGGCCCTTGGCGATGAGCCCTATGGCATCCTCGACGTCGCCCCGGTCCTCGATGAGGACGACGTTCCCGATGCGGCGTCCGCCCTCTAGGATCTCCCTGTCCCTGATCGTTAACATTCTCACGCGCGCGAGGGTACCGACCAAGTCCCCCGCCTCCTCGGGGACCACGATGCACTCGACCCCGGACTCGATGGCCGCGGTCGCCGCGNNGCGTCACGCACGGCCTCCGCTCCCTCCATCAGTTCGAGACTGAGCCAGACGACAGGAGCGTCGTCGCCTCCCCCTGTTTCAGATGCCACCTGTACCACCCAGGTGCTCCCTCGCCGCCTCCTCGGGCGAGGTGCCGTCGAAAATCACCGATGCCAGGGCCCGGGTCATCGCCTCTGGGTCCCTGTGCTGGAACACGTTGCGGCCACAGGCGACACCTGCCCCTCCGGCCTCCACAGTGCCCGCGGCCTGCCTCAGGGGTGCCAGCGGGTCGTCGCTGGGGGGTCCCCCCGCGGTGATCACAGGCGCCCTCACGGCCCCTACGACCCTGGCGAAGCTGTCGGCGTCCCCGGTGAAGTTGGTCTTGATGATGTCGGCGCCCACCTCCTCGGCGGCCCTGGCGCAGTGGGCCACCAGCTCCGGGTCGAAGGGGTCGTCGATCTCCGGTCCCCGGGGATACACCATTATCAGGAGCGGCACCCCGAGCAGCCTGCAGTCGTGGGCGACCATCCCCGCGTCAGCCACCATCTCCTCGGTGGTGGGGCTGCCTATGTTGACGTGGACCGAGATGGCGTCGGCCCCCAGCATGACCGCCTCCTCCACCGTCCCGACCAGGACCTTCCGGTTCGGGTCGACCTGGTGGGATACGGAGGCGGACAGGTGGACGATCAGGCCAGCCTGCCTTGGGGTTACCTGGACGTATGCGGGCACCTCCCCCTTGTGGACCACCACTGCGGAGGCCCCTCCAGCATCCGCGTCCGAGATGCGGGCGGACAGGTCCTCCAGGCCCGGGACCGGGCCCACGGTTATTCCGTGGTCCATCGGAACGACCAGGAAGCGGGCCCCGGTGCCATGGCTCAACCTCCTCAACCGGATGGTCTTGCCAGAATCCCCGATGACCCCTTCGATGGTCAGCCCTCCGCGGACCGCCACGGCCGCATGGGGGTCCCGCCACAAAGGGCACCGGAACAGGCGGGGTCATGCGGCCGTATAGGTCTCGCGAACTTCAAGATGGCCGGGAGCGACTTATAAACAGTTCGATGGGATTCGCTGTTTTGAGATTGTGGAGGCGTCTCTCGTACCAGCAAAGGTTGAATACCCGTGGAGCCTTGCTGGCACCCGATGTCGACCGAGGAGATCCTGGACCTGGCGGGCACCCGGACGCTGGTCATGACCTCTGGCGAGGGGGAGCCCCCCCTGGTCATGCTCCACGGCGTGCTCTCCGAGGGCTCCTCGTGGGAGGGAGTGGCCGGGCGACTGGCCACCGACAGGAAGGTGGTATTCCCCGACCTCCCCCTCCACGGAAGGACAGAGGTGGGCGAGGGTTTCCGGCCGAACCCCGGTGGGCTCGTGGCTTGGCTGGAGGCCCTACTGGACGCCCTGGATGCCGAGAGGGCGGACCTCTGCGGTCTGTCGCTGGGAGGGGCCGTGTCACTCCATTTCGCCCTGGAGAGGCCCGACAGGGTGCGCAGGATGGTCCTGGTGGACGCCGCCAACATCGTGGCCCTGGACGAGGCGTACAGGCAGTTCATATCCGAGATGCGCGAGAACCTGGGGTCCGCCGTGGGCGCGGGCGTGACCACGTCCCGACAGTGCTGGACCGACGACCTGGGCTTCGATGGTGCGAAGAACGCCGCCGTTGACCTTTGCGCCGACCCCATAGTGATGGCCGTGCTGGACTACCTGGAGCAGAGGGGCATCCCCTTCGAGCAGGTGATGCACGGCCTGGAGTTCCTGAAGCCCGTCGATCCTGGAAGGCTTCCCCAGGTGACGGCGCCGACCCTGGCCATCTGGGGCTCGGAGGACCCGTTCTTCCCGGCGGACGAGGCCGTGCCCCTGCTGGAGACCCTGCCCGATGTGCGGATAGAGGTCCTAGAGGGGGTGGGGCACAACCCCGTGTTGGAGATGCCGGACAGGTTCGTGGAGCTGGTCCTGGCCTTCCTGGGCTGACGGGATTCTCGACTGCGGTGATTGGAGGCAAAGGGAGATATACCGTGTCGAGCAAGCTGCCCCCGAGGCGACCCCCAGCAGGAGATAGGGGGTGAGAAGGGTGTCGGCCGTGCAGAGCGAGGTTGGACGAGGAGGCCCCGCCAGCGGGGGACCACCCAGGGTGTTGCTCGTGGGGTACAACGGTGCCAACAACACAGGCTCCGAATCCCGGCTCCTGTCCATCATCGAGGACGTCCGGGCCGTCCTGGGTCCCGAGGCCGTCATAACCATCCCCACCCTCAACCCGGTGAACCTTTGCAGGTACATCGATGAGACCCCGAACCAGGTCATCGCGCCCATCCCCTCGATCTACTTCGGTGCCCTAAAGCGGCTCGTCCGGGATAACGACCTGATGCTGCTGGTGGAGGGCAGTTGTTACATGGACACTTGGACGTCGGCACTGCTGTGGGCCTTCCTGTGGTCCACCAAGCAGGCCGCCAGGTACGGTAGGCCGTCGATGGCCTACGCCGTGGATTCGGGTCACCTTTCCAATGGGAACGCCAAGCGGGTGCGGCGGGACGCCTCGAGGACGGACCTGATCGTGACGAGGACCCAGGCAGCGGCAGACCGCCTGGAGGGGTACGGGGTCATGGCGCGAACCATGGTGACTGCGGACACCAGCTTCACGTTCCAGATGGACCCCGCCGACGAGGGCCTACTGGAGCGGTTGTGGCCCGAGACGGCGTCGAGCCCGGTCACGGGCATCACCCCGGTGGACTTCCATATGTGGCCAGTTGTCGTGCGCCCCTGGGGAAGGAGGTCCGACGTCTACAAGTGGCCCTACTACTTCTCCCGAAGTCCCGGGAGGACCGAGGCGACGAGGAGACTGGCCGAGGGCCTGGCCCGCCAGGCCCGCTCGCTGATAGACGGGCACGGCCACAGGGTCGCCCTCCTCTGCATGGAGGAGCTGGACGAGCCCCTTGCCCGCCAGGTCCAGTCCCTCATCGGAAGGGAGGGCAGGGTCAGGGTGTTCTCCTCCTGCGACCTCAACGCCTCGGAGATGCAGGGCATGTTGAAGTGTCTGGACCTGCTCATCACGTCCAGGTACCACTCGGCGGTGCTCTCCTCCCCCGCCGGGGTCCCGATCGTTGCCATCGGCCACGACCTCCGGGTGGAGGACCTGCTCCGGGACATGAACATTTATAAGACCAACTTCATTCCCCACGATGCCGACGATCTCTTCGAGAGACTGGAGGAGCTGGTTGAGAGGGTGATGTCGGACCCCGCTCCCGAGAGGGAGGCGGTCCGCACGGCCCACGCGGCCCACGTGGAAAGGGCGCGGCACAACCGGGAGCTCCTCCGGTCCTTCCTGGGAGAGCACGGTTGGAGCGTGTGAGGTTTGGAAGGCCTGGTCCTGATCACGGGTGGCACTGGCTTCCTTGGTACCCAGGTTTGTCTCCGTCTCGTCCAGGAGACGGACATGTCGATAGTGGCCTTCGTTCGGGCGGACGACCACGAGATGGCGGAGCAACGGTTGAGGAGGTCGTGGTACGACTGGCCCGAGCTGGAGGCCGAGGTCGGCAAGCGCGTCCGGGGCCTGGCCGCCGACATCAGCGCCGAGCGCTTCGCCCTCACCCAGGAGGAGTACGCCGGTCTGGTCGGCACGGTCACCCATATCATCCACTCGGCCGCCGACATGAGGCTCGACGGGCCCATGGAGGAGCTCCGTCGGACCAACGTGGGTGGGGTCCGGAACATGCTGGAGCTGGCCCGGGCGGTCCACGCGGACCACGGGCTCACCCGGTTCTCCCACGTCTCCACCGCGTACGTGGCCGGCAGCCGGAAGGGAAAGGTGCCCGAACGGGACCTCAGGGGCGAGTACGGCTTTTCCAGCCGGTACGAGGTGTCCAAGTTCGAGGGGGAGCAGCTGGTCAAGGAGGCGAAGAAGGAGCTACCCATCTCGGTCTTCCGGCCCGGCCTGGTGGTGGGCGACTCCAGGACCGGGGAGATCAAGACCTTCAACACCATCTACTACCCCCTCAAGCTGTACCTCACGGGCAGGATGCGTTGGTTCCCCGCAAGACCGTCGCTCAAGGTCAACCTGATCCCCGTGGACTACGTGGCCGAGGCCGTCACCAAGCTGACCCTTGACCCGAGGGCCGAGGGATTGAACTTCCATCTGACCGCCCCTTGGGAGGACCTCCCCTCGGCGAAGGAGCTCATCACCTTCGTCCGACAATGGGCCCGCGAGGAGCATCATCTCAGGTTGCCCCGGCCCATCTTCGTCCCGCTTCCCCCCGGGCTGTCCCGGAGCCGATACAAGGCACAGCAGGTCATAACCAGGGACAGGACGGGGTGGCTGGAGGCCCTGATGACCCTCGCACCCTACTTCAGCGAGAGGCGCAGGTTCCAGCGGGACAACGTGGACAGGCTCCTGGGTGAGTACAAGCTCAACTGGAGGAGCATCCTGCCCTCCATCATGTCCTACGCCTTCGACCTGGGCTTCCTCCACAGGTCCGACAGGACCGTCCACGAGCAGCTCCTGTTCAGGACCAAGGGTAGGACCTACCCCGTGCGCTTCTACGACGTCCACGGGAGGCAGGTGCATCGCCGTGACACAAGGGAGGTCAGGGCGGAGATGCTCGCCGTGGCCGAGGCGATGCGGAAGATGGGGGTGGGGCCCGGCGACCGGGTCGCCATCGTGGGCCTCAACAGCTCCCGCTATGTCACCATCGACGTGGGCATCGGCCTTACGGGGGCGGCCTCCGTCCCACTCTACTACACCAGCCCGCCGGACGAGGTGGACCTACTCATCAGGGCCAGCGGCTCCAAGGTCCTCTTCGTCGGCATCCCGAAGCTGCTGGAGAGGCTGGACCGTCTGGAGACCGACATCCCAGTGGTCTCCTTCTGCCGCGAGGACCCGAAGGTGGACCACGGCAGGGAGTTCACGCCATGGGGAGAGTTCCTCAAGACGGGCGAGGGCTCCAAGGGGCCCCTCACCGCCCCAGTGGGCTTCGAGGGGCTCGCCACCGTCCGCTACACGTCCGGCACCACCGGCATCCCGAAGGGGGTGACCTTCAACCACGAGAACCTGCGTTGGATGGGCACCACGGTGGCCGGCCTCCTGGACTGGGAGGCCCGGAACACGAACATCACATACCTGTCCTTCCTACCCATGAACCACGTGGTGGAGGGGATCCTGGCAGCATACGCTCCATACTACGCGCCAGGACGGCTCGACATCTACTACCTCGAGGACTTCCGCGACCTCCAGGACACGCTGGTGAAGGTAAGGCCATCCATCTTCTTCGGCGTTCCCCGCTTCTACGAGAAGGTGTGGGAGGGGATCATGGAGAACAACGTCGGAAGGTCCTACGTGGAGGCGAAGCAGGGCTTGAAGAAGACCATCCTGCGGAGGCTGGTCCGGGGGGCGGTCCTCAAGAAGACCGGTCTGAAGCGGTGCAGGCAGATGTTCGTGGGCTCGGCCCCCATCGGCGAGGACCTGGTGGGAGCGCTCCAGGATCTGGGCTTGGAGGTCCACAACGCCTTCGGTCTTACCGAGGCTCCCCTGGTCACCATGAACATGCAGTACCGGAACCGACCCGGTACGGTGGGAGAGCCCCTCCCGGAGACCGAGGTCCACATCGAGGAGGACGACGAGATACTCATCAAGGGGCCCCAGGTCACCCCGGGTTACCTGGACCCCAGCCGGGCGTCCCCGTTCAGGGACGGATACCTGGCGTCCGGGGACCTGGGCTACATGACGAGGGAGGGGAGCCTGGTCATCCACGGGAGGAAGAAGGAGCTGATCGTCACCTCCTACGGGAAGAACATACATCCGGTGAAGATAGAGACCTACATCCGGGACATCCCAGGCGTCGACGAGGTCTGCGTCGTGGGCGACAACCGGCCCTACTGCACCGCCCTCATATGGGCGGGCAAGGAAGGTGACGCCTCCCAGGCTGTGGGGAACGTGGAGGCCTCCATGCTCTCCATCAACAAGCGCCTGAGCCACCCGGAGCAGATCAAGTGCTGGGCCGTGCTTCAGAACGACCTCACCATCGACGGGGGCGACCTGACGGCGAGCCTGAAGCTCAAGCGGGAGGCCGTGAACACCCGTTTCTCCACCGTCATCGACGCCCTCTACGGCGAGGGGGACGCCCCATCCGAGGGGGTCCTCTTCCTCGGCGGGGGTGAGATGGGTCGATGAGCTTCCGCCTCAGGTTGGCCACTCTGCTGGCGTCCCGTTCGGTGCTAGAGAGGGAGCTGGAGAGGGTCGCTGAGGTGACCACCGCCGTGCTGGACGAGCTGGTGGAGGACCATGCCCCCCAGCGGCTCGAGGGGCTACGCTCCGATGACGCGCCCATGGAGGGTGACCTGGCGGAGAGGCGAAGGGCCATGGCCGACGCCCAGAACAGGAGGGTGATGGCACTGATAGAGGCCGTCGGCGAGGACGAGGCGGTCCGGGAGGGACGCCGGAGGATGGGCCCCGTGGGCGAGCGGCTCGGGGCCGAGGCCCGGGTCCGGTTCGGCGTGGGGGATTCCCTGGACGACCTGGTGGCAGCCGCCGAGCTCCTCTACAGGGTCCTGGGCATNNGCGACGGCTCGTTGACGCTCCGCATCGGCAGGTGCGGGCTCTCGGAGGGCTACGAGGGTGTCACCTGCCGTCTGATGTCCGCCGCCGACGAGGGAATGATCAGGGGCCTCAACCCCAGGGCCAAGATGGAGTTCCGTCACAGGATGACCGAAGGGATGGAAGAGTGCCTCGCCGACATCATGATGGTGAAGGAGGGGGAGGAGTGAAGGTCATCGTCGTCGGGTCCGGTGCGGGCGGAGCGACCGCCGCCAGGGAGCTCCAGGCCAGGGGTCATCAGGTCACCGTGCTGGAGGCGGGCGAGGGCTTCAAGCCCTTCACCCGACGCATCGGATGGGCCCACTCGGTCAGGAGGACGGGCCTCCTGGGGTCCGAACGGACCATCAGCAGGCTGTTCCCGCCACTCCGGACGACTCGAGCAGGGGACGGCATGGTCCTCGTCTGGGGTTTGGCCCCCGGCGGCACGACGACCATCTCGGCGGGCAACCTGGCCCGAGGCGAGAACGGACTTCCTGAGATCGGGGTGGACCTGTCCCCCGAGTTCGGGGAGCTGGAGGCCGCGATCGGCGTCACGGGCGTCCCCAGGGAGAGCTGGAGGCCCACCTCGGACGCCATGTTCCGAGTCGCCGAGGATCTGGGTATGGAACCCCAGGTGACCCCCAAGCTGGTCGACGTCGCCAAGTGCGTCTCCTGTGGCCTGTGCGAGCTGGGCTGCGCCACTGACGCCAAGTGGGACTCGAGGACGTTCGTGGACGAGATGGTCACCAACGGTGGCGTCCTGAGGACGGGAGCGCTGGTGACCCGGGTCCTGATCGAGGACGGCAGGGCCGTGGGCGTCCAAGTGGGCACGGGCAGGTCGCCGGAGACGCTGCGCGCCGACACCGTCGTCCTCGCCGCCGGCGGCATCGGGACCGCCCAGGTGCTCAAGGCCTCGGGGATCGGGACACGGGACGACCTCTGGGTCGACTTGGTCCTCACCGTTGGCGGGCTCAAGGATGACGCCAGGATGCTGGAGGAGCCCCCCATGGTCTGGTTCGCCAAGAGGGAGCACTACATGCTGTCCCCCTACTACGACCTGCTGGCCCACTTCTTCCACAAACCGTGGAGGCAGAGGCCGGCGAAGGACCACGTGGGAATGATGATCAAGCTGGCCGACGTTGCCAAGGGCTCGGTCGACGCCGACGGCACCGTCCACAAGGAGCTGACGGACATCGACCGCGAACGCCTGGCCGGGGCCCGGGAGGAGGCAATCTCCCTCATGGAGGGGGCGGGCGTGACGGGTCCCTTCGTCGACGGGGTCCTCAACGGGGGCCATCTGGGGGGCACCGTCCCCCTCACCCGCGAGGACGCGGAATCGATGCGGCCCTCGTGGCTGCCCGAGGGACTGTGGGTGGCCGACCTGAGCCTGGCCCCCAAGGCATCGGGGATGCCCACGATACTGGTCGCAGCGGCGCTGGGTCTGCGGGTCGCCCGCAGGATCGGCTAGCCAGACGGGGATATGGGCCCTATACGGTGGACATATGGCCATTTCTCTCATTTTGTGAGAGACGAGTCGCAGATTAGAAATATTCTCAACTAATAGGAAAAGAGGAGGGTGAGCCCTGCATGAACACCCCTTTCAATATCCCGTTGCGCATCCGTGGGCGAGCGACCCTGCTGGTCCTGCTCATGGTGGTGCCCCTTGCCGTCTCACTGATGGCAGGGGCGTATGTGAACCATCCCCTGTACAAGACCGGAGCCCCTGGCGAGGGTACCTGCCAGGGCTGTCATGACGAGTACAGCCTAAACTACGGAGACGGCTACGTGAAGCTGGAGGACATGCCCAGCGGATACGAGCCAGGCCAGTCCTACACCTTGAAGGTGGTCCTCTACTCGCCTGACAGGAACCGCTGCGCCTTCGAGCTGACGTCGATGGCCAAGGAGGAGGGCCACGCCGCTGGCTCCTTCGCCTGCGTGGACTCGGTCACCACCATGATCGACACCGGTGGCAGGTACATCAAGACCACCAAGAACTGCCTGGACACGGGCTCTGGCGGGACCGCCACGTGGCAGGTCCGTTGGAACTCGCCCTCGAAGGCCGAGTCGGACATCATCTTCTACCTGGTGGGCCTGGGCAGTGACGCCGACAACGACGAGGACGGGGACATAACCTACACCTGTCAGATGACCCTGTGCCCCGCACCGAAGGTCCCGACCCAGCCCAAGGGCATCATCGTTGAGCCAGCGGACGGTCGCGTGACCCTGACCTGGTTCATGGACACGACCCCGGACCCCAAGGGCGGTCCGGTGACCTACACCATATACTGGTCCGACTCCCTCAGCGGCGGACTGAGCATGCTCACCACCGTAACCGACACCACGTACACCCACACTGGCCTTGTCAACTGCCGGACCTACCGATACCAGGTGTCGGCATCCAACAACGAGGGCGAAGGTGCCCTCTCCTCGACCGTTAGGGGCACCCCCGACCTGGTCCCGGACCGGCCCCGCCACCTGGTGGCGGAGAAGGTGGCGTACGACGAGGTCATCATCAACTGGGATGAGCCCTCCAGCTGGGGAAGCGGGAGCGCCCACTCCTACAACGTCTTGAGGGGCACCTGCCCGTGCATGATGATGGAGGTGGCCTCGGGGGTCACTGACAGTCGGTACAGGGACAACGCCACCTTGGAGGCGAACACCACCTACTACTACCAGGTCCGTGCCGTCAGCAGCACCGGTCCCGGCGGCGTGGTGATGCTCTCCACCTACGTGCCAGCGACCACCCCCAGCTTCCCTCTGAGCCTGAACGTGGCTGTGAAGGCGACCTCAGTGGAGCTGGCCTGGGAGCCACCATCGGACGACGGCGGCGACGAGGTCTGCGAGTACAGGATCTACAGGTCCGAGGGGGACAATCCTCCAGCGCTCCTCCGTGACTGCATCGCGGGGACCGAGTACGTGGACACCGACGTGATGCCCGACGTGGAGTACGAGTACACCGTCGCGGCGGTCAACAACGCCGGTGAGGGCGCGCTGTCCATCCCCGCCCCCGCCTACATCTATCCCCAGCCTGGCGCTGGTGATTCGGGCACCTTCTCGGTGTCCGAGATACCATTCTCGGGCTTGGTAGCCGTGGGCGCAGTTATAATAATAGGAGCGTTGATGGTCGGACGTCTCTCCCACGCTGCCAGCGAGGTCGAGAGGCGAGAGGAAGAGTGAAGTTCACTCGGTCCCGAGGTGGGTGCGTTGCGCAGAGCAGCCCTCGCAATGGCATTATCCGGCCTGCTGTTGTTCTCGATGCTAGCCATGGCCATGAGCGCAACGGCGCACCCCCCCGACAGGATGACCATAATATACAACGACCGACTGGACGTGCTGACGGTCTCCATCGACCACGACGTCAAGGACAGGACGACCCACTACGTGGAGAAGATAGAGGTCTGGATAGGCAACTCCCAGGTCATCGAGAGGACCTTCAACGAGCAGCCTAGGGACAACTACAACGAGCGCTTCACCCTCAACACCGTCGAGGGTGACGAGGTCAGGGCCGTGGCCACCTGCAACATAGACGGCTCGTTGGAGCGGAAGATGACCATCGGCTCGGGGATCACCGCCTCGGGCGACCAGGCGGACATGGTGGACTCCATGCTCTACGTCCATGCCGCTCTCCAGGTGCTGGGCCTGGTGCTAGCCCTCGTGGCCATTCCCGGCGGCATGCATTTCTACAGCGCCTGGAAGGCCAAGCGCAAGCCCACGGGGAAGCGGAGGCGACACATCCGCATAGGTTGGGCTGTGGTGGGCTTCTGGGGCCTGGGCTCCGTGGGCGGTCTTTGGATCGTCTACATGACGTCGGGCGACTTCCTGGGCAGTCCCCACGGCTGGATGGCCTTCGCCACCTTCGTGGCGGCCCTCTTCGCCAGCTACTCCGCCTCCCCCGCCTTCAGGAAGGCGGGCTACAGCATGCGGATGCAGACCCACATGCCCCTCGCGCTCCTGGCCATCGTCCTGGGCATCATCGCTATCCTGGCCGGGATGATGACCGCCGGTATGATCTGAACGGGTCCTGGGTCCGACCGAAACCGCAATAGGACGAGGTGACGTTATGTCGACCGGGCACGTCACGGGAGGCTACCAGGTGGAAGGTGAGCTGGCCGGAATGGACAGGAGGGCCGTTCTCGTGGTGGCCACCCTGTCGTCCTTCCTCACCCCGCTAATGAGCGCGGCGGTGAACCTGGCGCTGCCGAGCATGGCCGTGGAGTTCCGGATGGACGCCGTCCTCCTGAGCTGGGTGGCAACCGCGTACCTGATGGCCGCAGCGATGTTCCTCCTCCCCTTCGGCCGCCTGGCCGACATCATCGGTCGCAAGAGGGTCTTCCTCTGGGGGATGATCGTCATCACCCTGGTCACCGTCGCCCTCGGCTTCTCTGTCTCCGGGTGGATGGTCATCGTCCTCAGGTTCGTCCAAGGCATTGGGGCCGCGATGGTCTTCGGTACGGGCATCGCGCTGCTCACCGCTGTCTACCCCAAGGAGCAGCGGGGCGTCGTGCTCGGGTCCAACGTGGCCGCCGTGTACCTGGGCCTCACTCTGGGTCCCTTCATCGGTGGCGCCCTCACGGACATTCTGGACTGGCGATGGGTGTTCTGGATCATGGCGCCCATGACCCTCGGTGTCGTCGTTCTCGTGCTCCTGAGGATAAAGGGTGACCTGGCGGGCTCCGAGGGAGAGAGGTTCGACATCTACGGGGCCATCATCTACAGCTTCGCCATCACCTTTGTCCTCCTGGGCTTCTCCACCCTTCCGAGCAGCTCGGGGATCGCCCTTATCACCGCCGGAGGTCTGGCAACCCTTCTCTTCTTGGTCTGGGGGACATGGGCGAAGGACGCTGTCATGGACCTCAACCTCTTCTGGAAGAACCGCGTATTCGCGTACTCCAACCTGGCCGCGCTCATCCATTACTCAGCCACCTTCGCCATAGGCTTCCTGATGAGCCTCTACCTCCAGTACGTGAGGGGAATGCCACCTCTGGAGGCGGGCCTCATCATCCTCTGGCAGCCGGCCATCATGTTCGCCGGCTCCGTTCTGGCAGGCAGGTGGTCCGACATCGAGGAGCCCAGGCTGGTGGCCTCCCTCGGTATGGCGATAACCACCGTGGGCCTCTCTGCCTTCATCTTCATCACTCCCGAGACGGAGTTGGTGGTCATCGTCGGCATCCTGATCATCATAGGCATGGGATACGCGCTCTTCAGCTCACCCAACACCAACGCCGTCATGAGCTCGGTCGGACCGAAGGTCTACGGGGTGGCCTCGGCCACCATCGGGACGATGCGGCTCCTGGGCCAGGTGTTCGCCATGGGCATCGCCACCGTCCTGTTCGCCATCTTCATAGGACGGGAGGAGATCGTGCCAGGGCTCCACGATGAGTTCATGACCGCCATGAAGGTCGCCTTCCTCATATTCACCGTGCTGGGCGTCATTGGTGTCCGGGCCTCGATGGCAAGGGGTAACCTCAGGGCCTGATCGATGTCCGCGTTCACCCCTTCGCTGGCAGGTTATCCGGGTCCATCTGCTTGGTCGGGTTCATGTTGACCTGCCCGCAATGCGGGCAACGGACCCAAGGCTCCTCCCTGTGCATCTCGAAGACGTAGGAGCAGCGGAAGCACCGGACGATCAGGAGGTTCTCCATCTCCACCGACTTGATCCATCGCTTCATGACGATGGCCGAGTACGGGTACGCGACGGTGCCGATGACGAAGAGGGGGAAAGCGAAGGCGAACGAGGGCGCGAACCTCGCCTGGGGTGTTGCGAAGAGGAAGCTCACCAGGAGGATGGGGAACAGGATGCTGAAGTAGGCGGCCCTCCTGGCCCCACTATCCTCGTAGCTGAGGAGGACCCTCGCCAGCGGGAACGTGAAGGCCAGGATGACGACGACGAAGATCCCGCCCATGATGATGCAAGGGGTGACCATGAAGTCCGCGCTGACCTCGCCGTCCTCAAGGTACATACTGAAGGACTGGGCGGAGATGAACGCGGCGATCATGAACGCCCCGGCCGCCAGGAAGGATACCGCGATGACGGCGTCCGCCTTGTCCCGGAGGCTCACAGTATCACCGCCAGGACGAACATGATGATCGCCGCGGGGTACATGGCGATGGGTGTGATCAATGCAGGTCGTTCCTTCACCTCGTCCCAAGGGACGGGCCGGACCATCAGGTAGACCAGCAGGGCTCCCGGGATCGAGACGAGGACCGAGAGGCCCGCCATCGCCCAGAGCACTGGGTCCCGCACCGTCCGGGCCTTGCTCCCGTAAGTGCGCTTCAAGATGACGGCGAACCCGAACCAGAGGACCAGGAGGGCCGAGAGGGCGAAGAGGGTGCCCAGGAGCACCGAGTTCGCGTAGATCCAGTCCGCGCGGGCGGCCTCTGCCCGCCTGTCCTCGTCGCCGTCGACGACCCGGCTCTCCAGGTCGAAGCCCGGGTTGGCCAGCTCCATCTGGAACAGGTACCAGTGGTGACCGTTGTGGAAGGCATCCTCCGTCCCCTCGATGTCCAGGTCCTTGCCCTCGGGGACCCGGAACAGGACGTCGATGTCGCCCACCTGGTTGGGCCAGCCGGCGGAGGTCCCCAGGGGGAAGAAGACCTTCCCGTCGTCCAGGGGCAGGTCCACGGTTAGCACCTCTCCCTCGAAGTCGGTGGCGCCGAAGACCGCGTCCACCAGTTCGCGGAAGGCGTCGCGCAGGTCGTTCCTCTCGGACCGGTCCAGGTCTAGGTGGTAAGTCTCCCACTCCCAGTCGAACTGAAGGTCCCAGTAGAGGTCCTCGCGCTCGTAGGCGTCGCGCTTGGGGTCCTCCCGCAGGGCGGCGGTGAGGTTCGCGGTGGTGTTAGGGGCGTACATGAGGCAGAGGTCGAACAGCTCCGGTTCGATGGGGGGCTTGGACTCCGCCTCGATGACCGCCACGTACTGGTCCCTGTACCTATCCAGGGCGTTGCTCTCTGGGATCACCAGCCCCTTGTCGGCCAGGTAGTTGTCAAGTATCCCGGCCGAATCCACGCCGAAGACGTCGATGGAGAAGCCGTCGAACTCGTAGTGCTGGACCAGCTCCGGCTCCGCGATGACGTCCCCGACTCCGCCGGCATCCGTCTTCCCCTCGCCCAGCCTGTCACCCTGCACCAGTCTGAAGGTCTGCCGCGAGTACTCCCCGGGGAGGGTGAACAGCATGGAGCCGAAGGTCGTCTGGAGGGCCTTGGACGTCTCCTCCCACAGCTTGGAGGACGCCTCGTCGGGGTCCTGCTCGATCACCTCCGTCTCGATCCGGTCCAGGAGGTAGTCCTCCCGGAACTCGCTCTCCTTCATCGGCTCTCCCGTCACGTCCACGGGAAGGGTCCGCAGGGGGACCATGATGGTCAGGTTCTTACCGGGGTCCAGCGAGTAGACGGAGAGGAACAGGCGGATCCTCTCGTGGGTCGAGTTGACCATGTCGACCCGTGCTAGCTGGCGGCTCTCGAAGGTGGAGGTGAACAGGTCCGGGTTGTCGGGGTCGTTGACGTCGATGATTTGGTACGCGGGCATGCCGTCGCCCGCGACGGTGGGCAGTACGGTGGTGAGGAGCATCAGCACTGCCAGTGAGACCGTCATCCAACGGGTGCGCGGGCAGGACCCCATGTTACGACCCCGGTGGCAATTGAACGTGGTCCGATAAATAGTTATTAGTATGGTTCGGAAGGAAAAGCAGCTGGTGCTCCCGCCGGGATTCGAACCCGAGTCGCCGGCTCGAAAGGCCGGAATGATTGGCCGGACTACACCACGGGAGCCCGCGACGGCAGAAGGGGTGCCCCGAGATAAACATATCGCTGGCCCGGTAGCCAGAGCGCGAACCTTTATTAGCATGGCCCAGCATATACGAGTCGGGATGCACATGAGGAGTCCAGCGCTTCCACTCCTAGTCCTTCTACTGCTCGTGCTCTCGGCCCTGGCAGGCTGCCTGTCCTTCGAGGACAACGACGGTGACGGTATCTACGACGAGGACGACCCCGACGACGACAACGACGGTATGCCCGACAAGTGGGAGACCAAGTACGGCCTGGGTCCCAAGAACGGGACCGACGCCGACCAGGACCTGGACGGCGACGGCCTAACCAACCTGGACGAGTTCACCCACGGCACGGACCCCACCTCCGACGACACCGACGGTGACGGCATCCCCGACGAGTGGGAGGTGGACAAGGGCCTGGACGCCACCAACGCCACCAGCGCCTCTCTGGACGACGACGGCGACGGCCTGACCGCCCTGGAGGAGTACTGGAACTCCACGGAACCCTCCGCCGCGGACAGTGACGGCGACGGTATGTGGGACGGCTACGAGGTGGAGCACGCCCTCAACCCCCTGAGCGTCAGTGACGCCTACGGCGACGACGACGCGGACGACCTTACCAACCTGGAGGAGTTCGTGGTGAACACGGACCCCTTCGACGACGACACCGATGACGACGGCATCGACGACGGTTGGGAGGTGGAGATGGAGCTGGACCCCCTGGTCAACGACGCCCACGAGGACCCCGACGGGGACGGGTGGGACGAGGACCACGACCTGGAGGTCGAGCATCACGAGGAGTACACCAACCTTATGGAGTACTGGAACGACACCGACCCCCATGATGGTGACACCGACGGCGACGGCATGGGCGATGGCTTCGAGGCCCTCTACGGCCTCTCCCCCGGCGACGCCGCTGACCGGGACGAGGACGAGGACGACGACGGCCTCACCAACGTCAAGGAGCACCTGGCCGGGACGTCCCCGGTGGATGCGGACACCGACGGCGACGGCATGGACGACGCCTTCGAGCGCGCCTGGGGCCTCAACCCCCTTTCGGCCGTGGACGCGGACACCGACATGGACGGGGACGATTTTTCGAACCTGGAAGAGTACGAGACGGGAACCAACGTCAGCCATCCCGACACCGACGGGGACGGGGTCATCGACGGCCAGGACGTGGCCCCCCTGGCGGACATAGCCATAAGGGTCACCGTCCACCGGATCAAGTTCGACGAGATGGTGGAGGGGGCCATCGACAACCCCTCGGTGAACAAGTCATACGAGGTGTACGTGAGGGTCACGGTGGCCGGGGTGACCGAGTGGACGGAGGTCCTGGTGACAATGGACAACGATTTGGACACGGAGATGTCGGTGGTCATCGACATCCCCGACGACATGTGGGAGGTCGCCATCGTCCTGGGACTATGGGAGAACGACACCGCGGAGTCGTCGGGCCTAAACGCCGACGACCATCTGGACGTGGACGGGACCTCCGACGACCTGGACTGCGACGTGCTCTACGACCTGGTCCTGGGGACGTGGTCCGGGGACACTGCTGACACCGAGACCGACGGCCACGACGACGGGCTTCCTCCCGACGTGGACCATCCCGACGGGATGCTGATATTCTCCTTCGACGTGATCCCCGCATAGGGTGGCGCCCCGTCACCGACGTGACAAACCGCACCAATCTCGGTATATATACCAGGGGTGCTCGGAAGGACCACGGAAAGGTGGTGGTAGCTATGTGGAACGGTATCCATTCGGACATTTCCACCCGTGCCAACGCGGTAGGCCCCGTCAACCACTGTGTGGCCGAGACGGTCACCGGGGACACCCTCATGGACCCCTGGTACCTGAGGTTGGGCCGACGCCTGAACGGCAACGGGAAGAAGTCCGATTGATCCACATTACCCAGGCATATAGGGCAGTGGACCTTCTCTGCTTACCCTCCCCCTCCTGACGGTCCACCCCTTCAGCACTCAGGGGCGCCCTCCGGGTGCCCCTCGAGTGCTGTTCTGCCTATGTACCTGGTGACGATGACGGACGGCGCGACGACGCTGTCCGCCCCCACCTTCTTCAGCTTCGGTATGTTCTCGGGAAGGCCGGCCATCGCGATGGTGAAGATGTCCGGGCGGATCTCCTTGGCGGTGATGATGATGAACGCGTTCTCCGCGTCATCCTCGTGGATTGCCACCAGCGACTTCGCCGTCTCGATCTTCGCCATGATAAGGGGCTCTTCAGTGGCCGGGTCGCCGAAGACCACGTTCACACCCTCCTCTTCGAGGAACGACACGTAGTCCTTGTCCCTGGAGACGACGGCGAAGGGAGTGCCCCTCTCCTGTAGGAAGTCAATCAGCAGGTCGGTCTCGTCGCTGTGCCCGCACACAAGGATGTGGTCCTTGAGGGGCGTCTCCTGGATACGTGAAAGCACGCCAACAACTCCCATGAGCCTGCGCTCGATGTAAGGTCCCAGCAGCACACCGACGGCCACCAGGAACGAGGTTATGCCCATCACCATGAGCCCTATGGTGAACCACTTGGCCACGTCGGTAATGGCGGCGTAGTTCGAGTTGCCCAGGGTGGTGATGGTGTCGATTGTGAAGTAGAGTGCATCGGTGTAGTTCTCTATCTCGGGCTCGAATCCCGGAGGGTCCTGGTCGCTCAGGTACAAAGATCCCATTACACCGTAGAACATGACAAGGGCCAGGGCGGCAAAGGCCAGCGTCTGCTGGGGCCCGAAGCTGTACCTGGTGGTGACGGTGAAGAGGTTCCTCCGGAACCACAGGTAGAGTAGGAGGAATATGACAAGACCGGCGGTGGAGAGAGACGTGAAGGTGCCTTGGATCACGCCCGCGATGAAGACGAAGATGAGAAGGAGCATGGTCATGGTCCACGCCTCCCTCTCCCTCCTGATCAGCCGGTACGCGAAGTAGATGATGAGGATGCCGATGAGAAGCATCAGGGTGCTTCCCAGGGCCAGTAGCTCGGGGGGGACGAAGGGTAGCTGGGTGCCCGTGAGGACGGAGACGGGGACGCTCATCACCACGATGATGCCGAACAGGAGGATGATCATGGAGACGATGTACAGGTCCGGAGCGGTCTCCCTGATCTGCCTCCACGAGATCCGGCTGGCCGCCTTGTCCTCGCCGGGAAGCTCTGCCTTTGGGTCCATGACATCCTCCTCTAAGGGAACCTTGGCGTTTGGCACGCGCTCCCTCGAGGGTCGATCGCCTCGTCCATCCCCGCTCATTTCGATGTCAAATCCAGTATGTGGGAATAAAAACCTTTGGTCAAGTACGGGACCTCAGGCCCTCGATCTCAGTACCAATCTCCCCTGTCCTTGCCCTCGTCGGCCCTCACGAAGTCGTCAGCTCCGTTTCCCTCGCGGAGGAGCTCCCTTGCCCGGGGACCCATTCCGGCCACCAACCGGGCGCCGGTCAGGACCGCCTCCTCGACGGAGGGGTACATCCCCTTCCTGACCGCCTCTTCCAGCCTCGCCGCGGTCCCCGGCGGGAGGTCCACGGTCACTCGGGTCTGCGTCATGCTGTGACCATGGTCCGACAGCTTGATATCGATGACGGTCCCCAGGGCGGTCCGGGGAAACCTATTTGAACCAAGGAAGGCTGAGAAGAATGGACACAATTCCGGAGGAGAGCCGATGGCGAGTGACGTAGCAGGAGTAGCAAAGGTGGTCCAGGGCATGCACACCTCGGACGGTGCAGGCGTGCGCCTCAACCGGATAATAGCGCAGCCCCATCTGGACCATGTTGACCCCTTCGTGCTGCTGGACGAGTTCCGCAGCGACAACCCCGACGACTTCATGGCCGGGTTCCCGTGGCACCCGCATCGGGGGATCGAGACTATCACTTACGTGGTGTACGGGGCCGTGGAGCACGAGGACTCCAAGGGTGGCGGAGGCGTCATCAACGATGGTGACGTCCAGTGGATGACCGCAGGAGGCGGCATCCTGCACCAGGAGATGCCCCAGAAGCGGGACGGGAAGGTGTGGGGATACCAACTTTGGCTGAACCTGGCAGCTAAGGACAAGATGGTCCCGGCACGCTACCAGGCCCTGGACGACGAGATGATCCCGGTCTCGGAGCAGGAGGGCCTCTCCGTCAAGGTCATCGCTGGCGCCTTCGGTGACGCGACGGGCCCGGCCGACACCTACTATCCCATCGACTACTTCGACGTTCGATTGGGGGAGGGGAGCCGGTTCGCCCACCGGGTGGACTCCGGGCAGGAGAAGGCCATCTACGTGCACAGCGGCAGCGTGGTCGTCGACCCCGACGGCGAGGCGAAGGTCGTGGAGCAGGGTAACTTCGTCATCCTCGGCGAGGGCAACGAGATAGTCATATCGGGTCACGAGGCGGACAGCGGCTTCCTGTTCCTGGCCGGGGTGCCCCATCGCGAGCCCATAGCCAGGGGTGGTCCCTTCGTGATGAACACCCGGGACGAGATACACCAGGCCTTCGAGGACTACCGCTCCGGGAAGCTGTACTAGGACAATCGCCAGAAGGCTAGAGCTCGATGTACCTCTTGGTGGGCCAGTCGGTCCACCCGATGTACGTGGCCAGCTCCCTGAGCCAGTCCGAGGCGTCGTAGCCCGATATCTCCCAGAAGTCCTCGGTCTTCAGGTTCTTGACTATGTCCCTGGTGGCCTCGAGCCATATGGGGAGGTCGTACGGGATGGCGCCGAAGAGCAGNNGCAGGGTCACCAGCAGGGCGTCGTCGAAGCCCAGCTTGCCTCCCTCGGCGGGACCCGGGATCGGCTGGGGCTTCAGGTTGGCAGAGTGGCTGATGACGCCTAGGGTGAGCCCGACCCGGCCCGTGATGAAGTTCAGGTTGTCGGAGATCTTGGGGAACCATACGTCGCCCACGAAGTCGGATATCTCGTCGAAGTACTTGCTGCCGTCGGGATAGACGGGGATGCAGTACAGGCTGGTCACCCTCGACTCGTACAGCCGGGCGGAGGTCCCGGAGAAGGTGAACAGGTCCGGGATGCCGTCGTCGAAGAGGACGTCGATCTGCTGGAGGTCGATGTTCCCCGTCTCCAGGTCGTCCAGGACCCTGTCCATGTCCCCGGGGTCGTCGATCCTCGGGTCCAGCCAAAGGTGGGGTATGACGAAGGGCCGCACGGGGGTGAGGCCCGCCATGATGTCCGGGATGTCGATGGGACCCAAGGGCCAGTTCTTCTGCATCCAGGTCTGCTGGTCCTGGTCGGCGACGGCGTACTTGAGGTATGGGTAGAGGGCCTGGGACAGCACCTCGATGGGCACCGGGTTGAGGACCTCCTCGCGTATCTCCTTCTTCGAGAACTTGTCCTTCCAGCACTGGGCGAAGTGCTCGTTGCTCACCGGGAATATGGCGATGCGGGAGTGCTGGAACTCGTACGACTGGTCCTTCTCCTGCCTGGGCACGTGGGTGTCGATGATCTCGCGGTTGGTGTAGGGGATGTTCGTGTAGTCCGCCTTGGATATGCGGCGGGCGATCTTGAGCAGCCTCCCCATCACGGGGGCCACAGTCCTGGGGCCCTTGAGGGACAGGGCGGTCCGCTGGGGAAGCACAGTGAAAACCCAGAAGATGGTGGACATGGGGGAGGAGTACGCGATGTGCTGGAGGATCTCCGGCGTGAGCCCTCCCCCGGTGCCACCGTCGGCGGTGTGGATGATGACGACGATGGCCGGGTGGGCCTCGAAGATGGGCTTGTACAGGTTCTTGGCCAGGTTGTCGACCACCTCGGAGTTGAGCATCGCCTTGGCGGCCCTGCCTGGCCTTCCCCCCGCCCCCCTGGACATGCCCTTGGCCGATTCGGATAGGGAGATCTTCTGGTCCGCCGGTATGTTCTCGAAGAAGCCCTTCCTGGTCGGGTCAGTGCTGGTGTCCACGATGAAGGTCAAAGGCCTCTCAGACTCGGCCCTTATGGCCCTGGCTATGCACTCGTACCTGTCGACCACCTTGTACTCAAGGACCTTGTCCACAGAGTCGGAAAGGATCCGGGAACCTCCTCCACCTATTCCGACAAGGACGATCGAAGGATGGTCCGGCATCTCAACCCAATCAGAGTCCAATCGAATCCCCCGTCTCACGCTGTTGTCAGCATCTCAAATATCAGCGGTTTGGATATAACTACCTTTGGTCACGTTCCGCCAAGTACGACCAACATCCCCCCAGAGGGGGTCCTCCGCCGTCTCAATCGGGACGACGGAGGCGGATAAGAGCCATGCAGGTGACCGCGATGAAGGTGGTGATCGCCATGAGCAGGAGGGTCATCCCTGGCACGTTGTTCCCGTCCACCACCCGGGAGCCGTCCCCGGGATCCTGGTCGTCTGGGTCCTCGTTCTGATAGGGGTCGGGGAGCGTTTCGACCATCAACAGGTCATCCGAGTAGCTGGAGTCCAGGAGGACCCCGTCATGCATCAGTGACACGAACGCGATGTGGATGCCCAGCTCCGCGGGCCAGGAGACCTCCAGGGTCGTCCTCTCACCAGGCGAGAGAGGCTCACCAAGGGTATAGACCCCCGCCAAGTGCTCTCCCATCTCGACGCTCACCACCAGGCCGAGCAGCGGAAGGTCCCCGTCGTTCTCTATGACGCACTCGATGGTCACCTCGTCTCCCTCGAAGGCAATGAACGGGATCTCGACCCAGGCCACCTTGGCGCCCGCAACGGGGTCACGGACCTCGACGATGACGAAGGCGGGCTCGGACCAGACGCCCCGGTCATCTTCAACGATGAACGATACCTCGTGGGTACCCGGGGAGAGGTCCCTGGTGGAGAAGACCGATATGTCCGAAAGGACCCCGTCGATCGACGAGGACCAGCGGTAGGCGACCACCGAAAGGTCGTCCTCACCGTCCCCCTCGAAGTGGACCCTATCACCCTTGTTGACCTTGAGGGGCGTGGCGCTCTCGATCCAGCCCCTGGGTCGGCCGTTCACATGGACCTTTCCCGTCACGGGCTCCGACCAAACGCCGTACCCGTCCATCACCCTCAGCGTGATGATGTGGCTTCCGTTCGTCAGGTCGGACGTGGCGAACCCCATCTTGTGGCTGAGGACCCCGTCCCGGTCGGAGCGCCACTCGACGTCGAAAAGGTCACCCTCATGGTCCACGTAGGAGCCAGTGAACTCTATGGTCTCCCCCTCCTGGGCCGATGAGGGGGTGATCCCAACGATGACCGCCTCCGGGAGTCCGTTGACGGTCACATCGACCTTCGCCCATCCGGACCAGGCTCCGAGGCCGTCCATCACACGGAAGGATATGGCATGGGAGCCGTTCGAGAGCGAGGAGGTGGTGAGGTTCCATGCGGTGCCTATCACGCCGTCCACGTCCGACACCCACTCGTACCCGCGGATGTCACCCTCGGGGTCCGAGAACCCTCCCACCAGGTGGTAAGTGTCGCCCCGGTTGACCAAGGACACGTCGGAGGGCTCTATCCAGGCCGTCGGCCGGCCGTTGACGGTCACGGAGGTCGAGACACGCTCGGACCAGACACGCTGCCCGTCCATGGCCCTGAAGATGATGGTGTGCACGCCCGGGGAGAGTCGGGTGGTCTCGAAGTCCTCATGGGTGCTCAGGGGCCCGTCGATGTCGGAGGTCCATTCGAAGGCGAGGATGGTGCCCTCGTGGTCCGTCCAGGCGCCTTCGAAGCGAACGGCCTCTCCGGAGGTCGGAAGCTCGGGCCCGATGGAGACGATGGTGACCCTGGGCAGGCCGTTGACGGTGACGGTCACGGTGGCGTTCTCGGACCAGACCAGGAAATCGTCCTGGATCCGGTACGTGATTGTGTGGGTCCCGTTGGACAGGGACGAGGTGTGGAACAGCATCTGATCGCTCAGCTCCCCGTCGATGTCAGAGCCCCACCAGAAGGTGATGATGCCGTCCTCGTGGTCGATGTAGTTGCCACGGAGGATGACGGCCTCGCCCTCGTTCACCAAGGGATGCTCGACGGAGTCGATGATGGCGTGCGGCCTGCCGTTGACGATTACCTCACCGATGGCTGGGTCCGACCAGACCTCGTACCCGTCCACGACCCGGAGGGAGATGGTGTGGGTGCCGTTCGACAGGGTCGTGGTGGTGAACTCCAGGTGGTTGCTCAAGACACCGTCGATGTCGGACTCCCACACGACGTACCTGATGTCGTTCTCGTGGTCGGTGCCCCTGCCCAGGAAGGCNNGGAAGGCTACCTCCTCGCCGTCGTTCACCACGGGAGGCGAGATGCTGACGATCTCCGCCTCGGGGATACCGTTGACGACCAATTTGGTGAACACCTCCTCGCTCCACTTTCCGTAGACGTCCTTTACCTTGAGGGAGATGGAGTGGGTACCGGGGGACAGGTCGTCCCTGCTGAAGGTGAGGTTCCGCCCCCTGTAGATCTCCCCGTCGATGGATGAAGTCCAGACGTTTTCGGTGGTTACGTTCCGGGCCAGACCTCGACCCATGAACGTGACCGGGTCGCCCTCGGTGGTGATGTTTGGCGTGACCTTGTGGATGATCGCAACAGGTGGCATGTCATCTACCAAGCTGGATAGGTACGGGTCGTAGGTGATAAGATCGGTGACGGCGACCCCCAAGCCAGCGGTGTTGGTGCTGTTGTGGTAGGGACCTGAGGCAGATGCCCACCAGTTGTATCGGGCATCGATCGACGTCACCTGTCCGTAGGTCGCGTTGGCCCCGAGCCTGCTCTGCCCTATTATGTTGTTGTTCCGCACGATGGTCCCATTGCACCATGGTCCCGTCTGTACCCGTTCAACCCAAGTCCTGCTGAAGTACAACCCCTCTTCACCGTTCAGGATGGTGTTGTGCTCGATCCTCACGTCCGTCGTGCCCCAGGCGAAGATCGCCCTTCCATGACCAATGAACGTGTTGTTGTCGACATTCACGTCCGACGACAAGTGGAGGGAGGCACCGAAACGTTTCTCGGAGGTGTCGTCGCAGGCGAGGAACATGTTGAAGGACACGCTGACATCCGAGCATTCGGACACGGTCAAGGCACAGCGGGTGTGGTTGTAGAAAGTGTTGCTGAAGATCTCGACGCCTCTTGACTTTTGGATCAAGATGCCGGAGGAATACTGCTTGGTGAATGAGTTGTGAGCGATGCGGACCTCTTCGATACCATCACGGACCAGGATGTGGTAGTAACTGATATTGAAGGTGTTGTTGAGTATCTCGTTGTTCCTGCAGTTCCCTAAGAAGATGCCTCGACCGTTGTCGTAGAAGGTGTTATCGCAGATCAAGTTGTCGTCGGAGAACACACCGATGGCGCCGAAATGGTGCGTGGGCCACCACTTATAGAAGTAGAACCCAGACACCTGACAACCGCCATGCATCAGTTGGAATGCGAAGGTGTGGTCCTTCTTGTACCCGTAGATGATGGTCGAGGTCCCGTTACCCACCAGGTTGATGGCCTTGCCGACGGAGTTGGCCTCGTTGTAAGTTCCCGCGTACACCCTGATAGTGTCACCAGGGTCGGCCGCCGCGATGGCGGCGGAGATGGTGCTGTGATCGGCACCGGGCCAGTCGTCGTCCACGATGATGGTGTCCGCCTCGGCGGGGCCCATGAGGAAGATTGCCCCGACCGCGAGGGCGCAGATGGCGATGAAGAGAAGGACGTTGCGCATTTCATGCCTCCGGGGCCTTTGACGAGGGCGGATATAAAAAGTACATTGGTCCGATTTGGCACGACGTTCGGGGCTCCCGCGAGCCTGCCCCAGGCGTACTAAAGCTTATAAAGGGGTCCGCGATTACCGTTGCCTACGCGCCGCAAGTCGGAGGAGTCAGAGATGTCAAGGAAGGTCAGCAAGACCAACGAGCACCTCCTGACCCTCATACAGGAGCTGTACGAGGCGTCCCACAAGGAGGATGCTCCCATCTGGCGAGACGTTGCGCGGCGGCTGGAACGGTCCAACCGCCTCCACTCGGAGGTGAACGTGGGCAAGATAGACCGCTTCGCGAGCAAGAACGACAGGGTCGTCGTCCCAGGCAAGGTGCTGGGCTCAGGCGACCTGACCAAGCCCGTGCACGTGGCCGCCTGGAGGTTCTCGAACCAGGCCAGGGAGAAGATAGAGGCCGCGGGCGGGAAGGCACTCACCATCCCCGAGATGGTGTCCGACGTGCCCAAGGGCTCTGGCGTGAGGCTGATGGGGTGATGACGTGGCTGAGGCGATAATCGATGCCGACGGTCTCATCCTTGGACGCCTGGCCTCCCACGTGGCCCAGCGATTGCTGGCCGGCGAGGAGATAGTAGTCGTGAACGCGGAGAAGGCAATTATCACCGGGGGCAAGGACGACGTGATCGCCCACTTCCGCCACCGGCGCGACGTGGGCAGCGGCCGGAAGGGCCCCCTCTATCCACGGACCCCCCACATGATGCTCAAGCGCACCGTCCGGGGGATGCTCCCATTCAAGAAGTCCCGGGGCCGGAGCGCCTACAAGCGCCTGAAGGTCCACATCTCCGTCCCCAAGGAGCTGGAGAAGAAGAAGTTCGAGACCATCGAGGGTGCTTCCCAGCTATCGACCCAGCGCTACATGACCCTGGGCGAGGTGTCCAGCGTCCTAGGCTACGAGGTGAGGGAATGAAGGTCATCAACAGCAGCGGAAAGCGCAAGACCGCCATCGCCCGGGCCACCATCAAGGACGGCAAGGGCAGGATAAGGATAAACAGCGTACCCCTCGAGATCCTCGAGCCGGAGCTGGCGCGCCTGAAGATGATGGAACCGCTGGAGCTGGCAGGCGACCGGGTCGTCAAGGTCGACATCGACGTCAACGTCAACGGCGGCGGCGTCATGGGCCAGGCGACGGCCACCCGCACCGCCATCGCCAGGGGTCTGGTGGACTACTTCGAGGACGAGGAGCTGGAAGGCAAGTTCCGTGCCTTCGACAGGAGCCTGCTGGTCAACGACCCCAGGCGCAGCGAGCCCAAGCATCCCCTCGGCAGGGGCGCGCGCAAGAAGAGGCAGAAGTCCTACAGGTGAGACCATGATCATACCCGTTCGTTGCTTCTCCTGCGGAAAGGTCATCGGCGGTCTTTTCGAGACCTACGTGCACATGGTAGAGGACGGCAAGAGCCCCAGGGAGTCCCTGGACGAGCTGGGCGTCGACAGGTACTGCTGCCGGCGCATCTTCCTGGCCCACGTGCCCCTGATCGACGAGGTCATGCCGTACTGACCTGACGTCAGGTCACTGCACGGGGCGATGTCCCAATCCCCAGCAGCGGCACCGCAAAGTCTCCCCATTAGCGGTCATAGCGGTAGCCACCGTAGCGCTGGGGGACCTCGATGTTGCGACGGGTCTCCTCCATCCTTGCCCGCTCCTCCGCCTCCATGACCTTCCTCAGGTCCTCGGCGGCCTCGTCCTTCTGCCGCTTCCTGCGGTGGCGGTAGAAGTTGCCGACGATGGCAAGCACGATCACGATACCGATGATGAGGAGGACGTAGTTCCCGTAGCCTCCGGTAAGGTCCTCCCACCATACCATGTCGGGTCCATCGTCTCCACCGTCGCCGTCACCACCGCCGCCGTCGATGGCGCCCGCGTCCTTCCAGGGGTAGGTGATGCGCTCTATGTCGTGGTCCGTCACGTTGTGGGCGCTGACCTCTGCCACCAGCGAATCCCCCTTGGGGTCCCAGTGGAGGATGTAGACATCCCGGGTCAGATCGGAGAAGAAGCGCACGTCGGAACCATCGGTGCTCATCACGCAGACACGGTCGCCGCGCCCGCCCCGCTCCTCCAGGGTGAAGGCCAGCTTGTTGCCGTTGGGACTCACCGCGACGGACCTCTCCTCCAGCTCGTTGAAGGTCAGCTGCCTATGGGAGGACCCGTCGGAAGCCATCGAGAAGACCTCGGCCACGGGACCCGCCGCCTCGTATGAGAGGTAGTAGATACGACCTCCGTCGGCCGAGTATACAGCGCCCCACTGTTCCACTGGCTCTCCGGTGAGCCGCCGGGTCGTGTTGTACCGGAGGTCCAGCTCGAAGATGTCACCCGAGGCGTCGAACAGGAGCCTGTCGCTGGAGGCGGACCAGTCCGTCAGGTTCACCCGGCCGAACTCGGTCCCGAACTCCATCAGCTCGGTGCCGTTCTGGTTGACGATGATGATCCTGTCGGGCGCCCGGGCGAAGGCGACCATCTGCCCGTTGGGGGAGATGACCGGATGGTGGTCCACGTGGCCGTTGGTCAGGGGACGCGTGCCCGCGCCGGACATCTCGCCCAGGTAGATCTGACTCGTCTCCCCGTTGGCCTGGTCGTAGACGATGTACGTCCCCGTCGGGTCCACGTCGGGATTGTACCTGGGTGCCGACGACCCGAACACGTTGTTCCAGCGGGAGAGGGGACTGGACGGCTTGCCTGCGGACCAGACCTGATATGGGTCCTCGGGTGGAGGGATGCCCGTCACGTGGACCTCCGCCCTGATCACCCGCGGGTCCTCGGTGACCCCCTCGCCCCCTCGGGGCAGCGAGGCGGCGTCCAAAATAAGGTCGAACACGTACATCCTGGGGACCGCATCGGCCGCCACAGAGATGGGGAACTCCAGCTCGGCATCGCCCTTGGCGACGACGGTCTCCGGCCCGGGGGATTCCACCGTCAGCCCCAGGGGTCGCAGTCCGTACCAGTAGGGGACCGAGGACGCGAAGGTGTCGGGGACGTTCCCCACGTTCCTGAGAGGCACGTTCAGGAAGCCCGAGGTCCCCTGGGGGAGGACCAGCTCCACCGCGTCGGTGACGTTCACCCGGTACCCCACCCAGTTCCACACCGTGACCGTGGCCATGTCGGAGGTCACCTGGGGGTCGCTGAAACGGGTGCTGTAGGTGGCGACCACCTCCAAGTTCGCCACCTCGCCCCCCCGGGCGCTGGGAGGTACCTGGACCGAGATGGTGAAGGACTGGGTGCCCGACCCCCTGTTGGTGACCGTGGTGGGGGAGGCAGTCACCGTCCAGTTCCTGTCGATGTCCATAGTGAGCGATGCGGAGGCGTACTGCCAGAGGGGCTGGTCGAAGGTGACGTTGCCGTGGAACGTGACGGTGTCCGCAGTCTCCTCCGGCCTCCCCTCGAGGATCTCCTCCTCCAGCTCCATCTCCACCGAAAGGTCACCAGGCAGGGCCGAGGCTGGTCCGGGGACCAACGGTACCAGTAGAACGGTGATGATGGAGAGGAGCGCCAGTCGGAGCGTTCGAGGAGGTAGGCCAGTCATGTTCGGGAAACGAATACCGGTGGCCCGATATCAACGTTTGCATCACGTTGAGAAGTAGGTGTGGTGGGCCCGCCGAGATTTGAACTCGAGTTACCAGCACCCCAAGCTGGAAGGATGCCAAGCTACCCCACGGGCCCGCGGGTGGCTCCAAAAGGCCGAATTCCTAGATAACCCTTTCGAGCGCTCACACTGGCTCATCCGTCGGACCCGGAGGAATGGAAGCACCACCTGCGGACCTCACGGGACTGGACCCCGAACATGGCCAGCAGGGGTATCAGCATGAGGACCAGCAGGGTGGTGGGTCCACCGGACCCATCGAACCTGATTATGCCCAAGAGCATCGCCGTCGACAGGACCACAATGGAAAGGAGGAACAGGGCCAGGGAATCATCCCTCCTCCTGAGGATCTGCACGATTCCCAGTCCGATGAGGATGGCCGACACGAGGAACATCCCCCCGAGGACCGTCGTGTTCCCCCAGAATTGCCAGGCCTTCACGGATGTCTCGTTCCCGGCGACGAGGGCCAGTCCCAGGCCGAGCTGGAGCGCGAACATGCCGGCGAAGGCCAGCATGCTGAGGGCGAGGACGGGCCTCACCCAAACCGGCGGACGGTAGGCCTCGTCCTCGGGGAGGCCCACCTGGAGCTCCTCATCCTCCATGCCCCGAGATGGGCTGCCGTCCATGATTAACGTTGCCTCCGTTGACATTAATCATCGAAGGGTTTATGACCGCCACCGTTGCTCATAGGGCCTGGATGAGGCTCCGAAGGGACATGGGAGGGGAGGTAGGCGTCTTCGAGGACCTCCAGACACTTCTCGTGGTCTTGGTGGGGATCGCCATCCTCCTGGGCTCCACCCTCATCAACTGGTCCACAATCAGCTCCAGCGAGCAGGACCAGGACCTCTACGACGAGGCGGAGCACATCGTGAAGCAGATCGAATCTTGGGACCGCCTCCGTGCCATCAACTCGTACGGCAGCCACTACCAGGACTTCATGGTGAGGCAGCTTGACCTGGCGACGCTCCTGGACAGCGGTCAGTTCGAGGAACGGATCCGGTCCGACCTCAGGTACCAGGTTACCTTCGACGACCTGGCCGTATCGGACGACGAGCACGACCCTGTGAACGGCGTCCACTCGTCTTACGTGTTCGGGGAGGAACCCCCGACGAAGGGCGACGTGGTCTCCCTCCAGGTCCAGTACGCCCTGGTATTCGAGGTCCCGTTGGTGGACCAGACCTACGACGTGTCCGAGAGGCATCCCTGCCGGGTCACGGTGGTGGTGTGGCGATGAGACGGTTGGTGACCCTCAGGCAAGATAGGTCCGCCCTGGTGGCCATCTACGACGCGCTCCTGTTCCTGATGGTCGCCATCCTCATATCCGCCGGCATGTTCCTATACTCCGCCACCACCGTCGGAG
>JABAHP010001096.1_pt1 | contig 74295 bp, 108 predicted proteins | sample 7062081 | NCBI WGS metagenome assembly JABAHP01 (sample SAMN14534357, study PRJNA622989) | marine sediment metagenome | biome: marine biome [ENVO:00000428]; feature: marine pelagic biome [ENVO:01000023]; material: deep marine sediment [ENVO:00002113] | place: India: Gulf of Kutch | collected...
TGCCGCGTTGGCCTGGTTCACGTGGTCAGCATTCGCCGTCTTGTCCTCCCATCGGCCCACGACATCGCCGTCTGCCGTAGCAGGCGTGACCCCCGCATCCTGCCACAAGCCCGAATCGGACCTGTACCAATGCTCTGGCGAGTAGCCGCCGCTTGTCGGGCTGGCAGGAGTCCAGGAATCGTCCGCGCCCAGCAGCGAACGCCGCGTTCCCAATAGCAAACCCATCGCCCTAGTCCTGCAACAACCCAACCTTGACCGTCACGTCGTCCGTGGCGGCGAAGGTTGGCGTTCCCCTGGTCACGAGCTGGCCGAAGAGGCTGGTGCCGGTCAGGTCGTAGCGGGTGGCAACGTCTATCGTAATCGCGCTTGGCGTTCCGGCATCCAGCCATCCTTGGGCGCTGTCTTCCGTAGAAACAACACCGACGAGGTTCTCCAGGTCAGCCTCGCTCGGTGCCCAGGCCGCATTGTCAGCCATCGCCGTGAAGGTCTGGTTGAACAGCCAAAGCTCTAGCTCCTCGTCTTGGCCCGCGTCGTCGATGATGACCACGGTCTTGATGACACCGCCGCCGCCGGACTCACGCGCAGCGTTGGCGAAGGTCAAAAGCCCCCCGACCGCGTCGCCTGCCGAGTATGCCCCCGCCGTGATGGTTGGTTTCTGGGAGATAGCTGTGCCTGCTGTGGCAACTGACTCACCGTCCATTGTTACTGGCAGATCAGACTGATTGCTTGCAATGACAACTGGGAAACTCTCAGCCATCGTCGCCTGGCCCTTAACGGTGTCAAAACCCTCAACGTCTGATATTGACACGTCGCCAAGCTCGACAGTACCAGCAGAAAGAGCAACCTGCGGCGCGAACTCACCTCCAGCTTGCTCTACCCACTTACGCCTGACTGTCTGCACCGCCTCAGTTCCGGCAGCAGCAGCGTCCATGAACTTCTCGTTCGGGTGGATGACTTCATAAAGGTCTGCCATCAAAACCTCCTACGCGGGATCTGGAATCCCGATAGCGAACTCATTGAGCGTAAACGCATTGCCATCTGTAACGTTTTGCGGGGAACTCAACTGCTGTGTGGCAATAAGGACACTAACCCCATCAGTGATAGCCCAGTGCGTCGCAGTGTCCGTTTCAGTGACAACGCCATCCGCTATGGCAGATACCACACACTCACGACCACCAGCAGCGCGGTCGGTAGGCGATGCAATAGAAGGACTGGTCTTATAGCCCAGGCTGTATGCAGCATCAGTCGTGGCCTCACCATATGTGGTCGGCTCCTGAGAGCATATGTCTAGCCTGGCCCCATTAGCAGCAAGCCAGTCAAGCCCACTGTCGAGTACTTCATCGTTTAGGTAAGCCATTTGTCGCTCCTCTTATAGTATACATGATTAGTGCGTGGCTGTCAATGCTCAATCTGGCCTCAAATTATTGAGTAACGCCCTGATGTGCTCCCGGAAATCCTTAAAGCTAGGCACCATATCCATAGCCATCATTCCAGCGTACAGGAAATCAGAGTCAGCAACCTCCTCAACTATCAGGTCTAAGTCAATGTCATCTAGGAACAGATAGTCGTATGCACCAAAGGCTTTGGTCCACCCTTCGTTGGCACGGACAGAGATTACAGGCATCCTGCTCGCAGCAGCCTCGTACATCCTTGTAGGGAGTAGCACCCTTGACGGCTCCAACGCAACATCTGCCATGTGGTAGCTGTTACCGAAAAAGACATCATAGCCTAAGTCGCGCAACTCTTCCTCAACCTCGGCGTCATGGCTGAGCATGTGAAACGCTGGCTTTGTCTTTGGACGCCTGCTCTCAGCAACACGTTGGTACGGGGACTTGTCAATCCCCCACCCAATCTCCCAGGGCATGAATGTGAAGTCGTAGTCATAGTGAATGCCCCACTGGTGGAACGGGACAGCAACAAGCACCGTCCCATACCTACTCTTTAGCGCACTCAAGTAAGGTGTCGCCTTGTCTGTGAGCAGTATGGCGACTTCGATGTACTTATCATAGCTGGTGACGTTCCTGAACCAAGTGTATATCTGACGCCAACTGCGCACAGTGTTGATGTCGAGAACGTGCCTTGTCCCTAATGCCTCCGCGTACCCTTTTGCTGCCTCACTTGGGCCATCAGCGATGATACCAACCTCAGTCAGTCTCAGCATAGCCAGAAACAGTAAGAGACCACGATGTCTCAGGCTGCCTGAGTTCGGGCCATGTCAGCCCGAAACGGTCATCTGGCAACGGGGTATGATCGAGCCCTGACCAGCCCTCAAGCCCATGCCCCTTTATCCTACGCAACCTATCCTCGAATAGCCAGTTGGTGTGCAGGAGCCACAGCCCACTGTCAACCCTCTTCCCTTCATAGAACATGTGCTCGTGCCACGTTGCACCCCACTGCACATAACCCGGCCTATGGATACGCGAATGCGTTAGGTAGTGAGCGTACCGCTTGCAGTAATGGTCCTCGTCACCTATCAACGGCAGTATCTTCACCCTGGCATTAGTGACATCGTGCGGCAGTGACTCAAGGTATTCAGGAATGCGTTCTACAGACTGGTCAGGCCAAAGTTCGTCACTGTCATTCTGTATGATCCAGTCGTAGCCGTAAGGCATCATCGCCTCAAGTGCATTGTTGCGCTGTGCACCAGGATTGCCCGGCCAAGGAATGCGCGTGTAGGTGAGCCCGTGCGTATCCGCCATGCCCCGGAGCACCCATTCATCTAACCCCTTCTTCGGGTGATGGCACAAATGCCCGGCAGGACCGCCGTCTATGATCCACACATCGCCCAGCTTCTTCGCCTGGTTCGCCATGTTCATGATGATGTCGTACTCTTCTGGAAATGTGATGCAGTACGTAGCTATCCTCATCGTTTCCCCTCACACCACATGTACACATCGTTCCTATCATCCCAGATGTGCACAGCTTTGAACTCATGGCACAATTGGTTATACACCGCCCCGGAATGCAAGCCCTTATAGTAGCCCTCCTCTGGCGATGTGTCCAATTCATGCGCTGGCCGGTCGATTCCACCAAATGTTAGGATGAGACTACCACCAGTGCGCAGCAACTCCACCATACTACATGCGCTTACAAGCCAGTACGGGTCGTGCTCAAGCATTTCTGTGGAAATAACCACGTCGAATCCAGCATCATCCCTATAGTGGTGGGTCAGTGAAACAACATCAACGCCCGGGCCATCGCGCCAGTCAAGTCCTACATACTCGCATTCCTTAAATAGCGGCCTGGGCGTGCCATTGATGTCTAGGCTGCCACATTCCAGCACACGGCTATTCTCAAAAATGCCCGGCTCTGACTCCCTGATTGAGCGAAGCCACTCTATCACTTCCGTGTGCATCGCAGTAGCTCCTCCCTGACATAGTACTTGCGCTTGCCCAACATCGGCAAAAAGATGGGTGGTAGATGCTCGGAGAATGGCGACTCTGTAGCAGAAAACTGTTCGGGGACCTGGTCCGTATGCATGCGCTCAGCCTTGTCTGCGGCTGCCCGATAATGTCCCAAGTCACTGTACAGAGCGTCCGCCTGTTCCCGCTTCTTGAGAGGGATATTGTCCCAGAAACAATAGTTGCAGTGTACAAGTGGGTGAGGCAGTGACATAACGGTAACCAGTGAGCTACAGCCCTCAAACGTCCACGCATCCCTGTGTGACATAATCTCCGTCTTGTTCTCCACCATGCGGATGGCATAGTCATACCCTGCCCCCTGTTGCACAACCTGGCAGTTGTGCTCAAGATGCAGGAATGGCACCTTGTACCCGTCGTAATCCTCGGCAGACAACTTGACCATTTCTGAAATGCTGTCAGGGTGCCATAGCTCATCTGCCTGTACGTAGAGCACCTTGCCCCCAAGATGCCTGATGTACTGCAAGGCATCATTTGTGGCAGCACCGATGGCAAAGCCCGTGTCCATCTGCGGCCATTCAAAGCGACTGACACCCAGCTTTGGGCCAAACTTAGCCTTCAACCTGGAGATGACCTCATACGTGCCATCATCCGAGAACCCCTCCCCAATATGGAAGTGGTCTACAAAGTCGATCACCGACAGAATCGACTCTACCCATGGATAACCCATGCGCGTCGCATTTTTCAACACCGTCAACCCAGTAATCATCCTAATCCTCCTTCTTCACTTCTTCCCTTGGCTCCCAAACGGGCTCGTGGCCTAGCCCACGTATCTGGTCGCACAACGCCTGTAGACCAGCCTTGAACACCTCACGTTCTTGCTGCAACCGGACTATTAGCCTTGCCTGCGATTGCAGACGCACCTCCTGCGCAGCTAATTGTACCCTTTGCTCCTCAACGGTATGTTCTAATTCATCTAGGGACTCTTCCACCTCTTTGAGACGGTCTTTGTACTGCTCCACCAGCGTGTCTGCCGCCTCCATAATCTTGGCAGACACTTCTGCACGCTCCTTCTTTATCCCCTTGACTAAGGCAATCGAGCCAGGGATGATGGCGATTACAGAGGCTATCAAAGTTACAATTAGGGGGTCCATTTCAAGGGAATCTCCTTACATAGAAGTAGATGGACAGAACAAGAATCGTAAGCCCACCGTGCATCCTGACGATGCCTGACCACACATTGAGCGCATGAACGTCCACCTCCATCACACCAAGCGCACGCAATATAGTGACGGCGGTGAACGCAATGACATTGACACACCAGAACAACATTGCGCGTGCCGGACCACTCCCCTTTACAGAAGCCAACAGTGACACCATACCGCAGGCAAGAAATAAGGTGAGTATTGCAAACCTAATCGCCATGGAAGTGTCAATAGACATTCGCCTCCCTAGCCCCTTTCATGAAGTCTGAGTCTAGAAATGAACTGCGCCATTGCTCAATGAAAACGGTTTTGTTGTAGTGCACAAAGTCTATGTCCGATGCCTTCTTTGAAACTCCTTCAATGTGCGTTAGCACCGCCGCTGGCTGGTACACAACGCGCCAGCCTTCGTGCCATGCAGAAAAGCATAGGTGAACATCCTCATAGTTGCCCATCGGGTACAGGTCCGGGGCCATGTCGAACAGTTCTCGCCTGCACATCAAGCAAGCACCAGTAACAGCAGGCACATCCATCTTTTGGCTCGCAGCAGGCAAGTCCTCTGAGCCGTACATCCTGTGAAAGCCAACATCGTCCCTGTGCCAGTCGAAGAAGATGCCCGCGTGCTGCAACCTGCCATCAGGGTACAATAACTTCGCCCCAACCACACCCACACCCGGCTCGTCAATCGTGTTCACCATAATATCAAGCCACATAGGATGCTCTGGCGGTATGCAATCGTCATTTAGCGCGAGAATCAATGGCTTGTCGGTGTGCTCAAGCCCAATCATGTTCGCTGCGGCAAAGCCTTTGTTCTCCTCCAGCCGCACACATTTGTCAATCCGCAAATGGTTCACTTCACTCTCTGATCCATTGTCTACAACGATGACCTCTGGGCCTGGCGGGATGCTGTCTAGCACACGAGCGACCAACGTGCTGTTCCAGACAGGAATGATGATCGCAACTTCATCTATACCATGCACGCGGTCGTGCCCATCCATTGGCGGCACCACGTTGTCTACGCCATCCAGCACCGCTTCGTTGAACCTGGCGAGAAAGGCGTCCTGGCAAGTCCATGCACGGCCAGCCATAACCGCCTGCTGGGACAGTAATGAGTACAGGTGCAGGTCATCCACCAACGCCCTGGTGACAACGCCTAATTCACGAGCACTCTCGACATGGATGCCTGTGAGCTTGTTCGACACAATCTCTTTTTGCCCCCCTGTACCCCTGACAATGGGGACACAGCCTGACGCCATCGCCTCAATCGTTGTCAGCCCAAGATGCTCCTGTGCGCCAGGAACATCAGGCATTGACACGCCAGTCATGTGCCAGTAAATTGCGGCCTTTGATAGATACTCCAGCAACCGTTCCCTGGGCTGATCTACCGCGAACATCACGTTCAGCCCGGCGGCCTCTGCCATGAGAGACGATAAATACCCCTGCTGGTTAGGGTCAACAGGGCCTATCATGGTCAATTGCCAGTCTTGTGGAATCTGCCTGAACGCAGCAATCATCTGGCGATGCCCCTTGTCTGCGTACTGCGTAGGAGCGGCAAACCTGGAAATGTGGATTATTGACTTCTCCTTGCGCCCTACGTAGAAGTCATCCTCAATAGGGATATAGAGGACGGTAGAGTCCACTCCCCACTCTTCCATAATCCTCTCTTTGGTGTACGCGCTGTTGGCAAGTAGCCTGTAGCCATCAGGTGGCTCATTCAGGTCATGTGGGTGGAAGATGTGTGCCCAGTTTACCCTTGCCGCTGGCTCCGCATAGTTGAAGTGGTCGATGTTGATGTGGATGTCATACCCAAGTGAACATCCTGGGTAATACTGCGCCAGGACAATACCATCTTTCGGCATTTCTTCGAGTACCGCGTGTGGCACCTGCGTCCTGGTAAAGATAACGACTTGCCCGTGCTGCGCCAACCCAGATGCGCAGGCGAACACCGCCTTTGCCCCACCACCCATGCCGTAAAGATGTCCAGTGGTAATGCAGGATTTCATCCTAGAGTCCTCCTTAGGTCTTCCTCAAGTTCTAGCATTCTGTTTTTATCACGCTTTTTGATTGGCCTGGCAGGGATGCCAGCGTACACAGTCCACGGTTCTAGGTCAGATTTGACCAAAGACATCGCGCCCACTGACGCGCCTTCACCTATCTCAATACCGTCTGGGCCAGCAAGCACAGTGCACCCGGCGCCTATCAGTGAATGCCTGCGCATGATGACGTGTGACCTATAGGGCTTGCGCCACGGTTGCGGCACAGTAGGGTTAGTCAGCCACCTGCCAGAATAATCCTCGCCGCCCGTGTAAACACTAACCCCACCAGAAAGCCCGGTGAAGCCTTCCATAACCAATTCACCACCCCCGACGATGAATGTCCGGCACCCAATGTGAACGTAGCTGCCAATCTCTGTACTAGTGCCGCCATCGATAAACACAAAGTCATCTATCATTATGTTGTCGCCAAGCGATACCACCTCCGGCCTGATTATCTTGGCAAGGGGGTATATGCGCACGTTTTCACCAAACGACCTCAAGAGAGCCATCTCACTCAAGAGCATAGGAATCCTCCGTCAATGTCAATCGCAGTGCCAGTAACGTATGGGGCATCTACCAAGAAGCGTATCGCGGCGACGATGTTGCCAGGGTTGCCAAAGTACCCTGCTGGAATGTTGCGCCTGATTATTTGGCGTTTGTCTGGCTGGATAGTGTCGATCATGCCTACCGCCATATACCCCAACCGGAGCACATTTACAGTGATGCCCTTCTTGGCGTTCTCTACCGCCAGTGTTCTGGTTAGCCCCATCAGGCCAGCCTTTGATGTGGAATACGCGACGGTGCCAGGGATACCTGCGCTGCCAACGACTGATGACAAGTTGATAATACGACCCCACCTCCTATCGCGCATGATTGGCAAAAATGCGCTTGCCAAATTGAATGCCCCCACCAAATTCGTGTGTAGCACCTCAGCGAATGACGACTGCGGCATCTTATGCCCAATGCCATTGATGGATATGCCAGCAGCGTTCACAAGGATTACCCTATCGGATAAGCATTGCCCAAGCACTGTGGCGTACTCTCTGACACTTTGCGGATTCATCACGTTTACCCTGTCGTATTCGCTGTCAGTCGATGAGCGGTAGCGCGTGCGCCATAGCACATACTCGCCCTTGAACTCCTCAGCCAAGAACCGACCTATCCCTCCCGATGCCCCAACAATGATCATGTCATCCATAATTTCCTCCTAAGACCACTTCGCAGACACCATCAACAACGTCATTGCCCATGCCGCCCCACAACGGGACAGCGATTGCCCTGTCAGACACATATTCAGTGACAGGTAGTTCGGCAGGGGTCCAGTACGGGTGCATCTTGTGAATCGGGTAAAAGTACGGGCGATTGTCATAGCCATGCACGGTTAACTCGCTCGCCAGACTGTCCCTATTGCTCACAAGAAACACGCAGTTTCTTGGCTGCCCAACCTGAAACCTGACACTGCCATCCAACTTGCCCTTGTACCTGTCAAGTAGCCTGTACCGAGAAGAGAGTTCAAAACCCTCATTCATCATTGATCCCGAGATAAGAACAGCGTGGAACTCAGACATCTTGGCGTTCGTGCCGATGCATGATGTACCACCAGTGCCATCATGCCCAAAATCGCGCCACCTGCTGAGGTACACCTGCTGTTCGCTCGTAGCACACGCTACACCACCGCCCTCTGCACCACCTATCGCCTTCGTTGCATGGAATGAATACACGTCCACGTCCCCAAAAATGCCATCGTGGACACCGTAGCCATGAGCGTTATCGTACACGAATGGCACATTTACCTTTGTGAACCGTCTGTCTGGAGAGATGCCGAAGGTGTTGGCAACAATCACCCCACCCACCTTGTGCTTCACTTCCTTAAACGCATCATAACTCATTGTCCACGTGTTCAAGTCGATGTCCACAAAGAGAGGCTTGCACCCACCCCTGACAACTGCACTGGCTACCGCGACGAACGTGAATGAGGGGATAGCAATGACTGTGCCTTCTGTGAACAACATCGACACAGCGGCCTCAAGAGCGGCAGTGCCACTCGACAATGCCACAAAATATGGCACACGGAGCCTGCCCTGCAAGTTTAGCTCCAACTGCCTGACATGCCTTCCATTGTTCGTGTACCAGGCAGACTCCATAATGGTGTTGAACATCTTACTGAGATGCCTTGCGCTATATGTCCTTGGCCTAGTCACGGGTACTAAATCATCCATCGCTCTCCATCCATTACCCTCTCGAACAACCTTTCAAAGTTGTTCACACAACGCTGCATGCTGAACATGTCCTCTGCGGTCTCACGTGCGCACCGCCTCATGTCACGACCACCGGCAATTATCCTCTTGACACCCTCATAAATGTCCTCAGGCTCACGCCCAACGATGGCGCCGTTCACACCATCCTCGATGTAGTAGGGGAGACACCCGCTCTCAGTTACCAGGCAAGGGCATCCTAACGCCAGGCTCTCAAGTGTAACCCTCGAACCCGGCTCAGGCCAGATAGACAGAGTGATCGACATTGCAGATTTCTGCAAAATCTGAATGCGCTCCATTGCGGTTTCCCCAAAATGGCGAATGTTGGGGCGTCCCAAGTAGCGGCGAATACGCTTGTGGAATTTGTCCTGTACGCCACCGTAGAGATGGACTTCAAAGCCAAACTTCGCCGCTGCCGCCAGTAGCAAGTCCGTCCCTTTATGCTCTGAAAGTACGTTGATTGAGACAGGTGGCAACTCTGGTTCATTGTAGTTAGGCCAGTATTGTTCTAGTGGTATGCCGAACCAGAACCAAGGAATGCCATTGTTGGGGTTCTCCTCCCCCGTTATCGCCTTATACATATGCGGGGATTGGAACATGGGATTCTGCGGCAAGTCTTCCCTGTTAGGGTTCCACGATGGACAGATGATATTCACTTCAGGGAACTGCTCAAGGCACACCCTGGCAAACCGCTTGTGGTGTGACCCGTCGAGCCACACATCAATACTATCCTTATATGATAACGCCGCTGTCACATAGGGCGGCAACACATCCGGGTATATGCTGTATTGCGCATCACCAGCAGTCACCTCTACCAGTGTGCCAGAAGCCCTAGAGCCATGAATAGCGAATAGGTAGACATCATGCCCGCGACGAACCAACTCCTCTGAAAGATCATGGCACGACGCTGCTATACCGCCGTACTTCTGCGGTGGGGTTGTGATTCCCCCATACATTTCACTAATGATACCGATTCTCATGCCACCTACTCTTTGCAAGGTTGTATAGTGCTACATCCCAATAGTTCCGCTTCATCAGGGCATCGCACAGCCCTTTATCGGCTCGCAACCTTGCCCTCTCTTCCCTGAACCTCTTAGGCCCCTTGCCGTCGTGAATGTTACAGTCCCCATCGGGCCATGAGAACATCTTCGCAGCCGCTACCAGAAACTCTTCCAGCCTTTCTGTTATCCCAACAAGTGCGAAGTTCTTCAACGCAACCCCACCTACGTATAGAGACTGGGTGTTCCAAAACATCGAGTCAAAAACAAGTTCGCTGCCAGGCAGCTTGCTCTTTGGGTGATTAGGGTTACTGTTCTTCCAGAAAAAGACTGTGCTGAGAAGGTGTTCGATTGGGTCCCTAACGACCGTGATACGTGGGACACCCGGAAGCACATCCTCAAGCGTCCATACAGGCAGATGCGCGTACAGTACAGCAGGGTCCCTAACCCCTTCTAGCGATTGATTGATCGCCTTGCGAAAGCCTGCATGATCGCTGAACATAACACTGTCAGGGCTAATGAAGTGCGAGTCGCCGCCGAACGGTGTGTGGGTAATGATGTGGTGCTGCTCACTGGCACCATAAACCATAGACAGCTTGACTCGGACAGACGAGCCACCAGTCTTGGGAATATGTATGTAGACTAGTTCAGTCATCACGCACCGTAGTATATCTCCTCGTCACACTTGATGCCCCACTTCCTTTGCAGCTTACCCAGGTGCTCCTCTGACTTGCTGAACAGGTTGTTCCCTTTCACCTGCGAGCCATGCATTACGTGCCACCACTCTGACCTGGGGACGTACAGCACCTTCCCCGACCTCAGGCAAAAGTCAACGTCCTCGTAGACGCCAGGGGCAAATGCTTGGTCGAAACCACCAAGCGCGTGCCACGCCTCGGTATTGACAGCCATGACTGCACCTGAGACGGCATTTACCCTGCGCCTGATATTGGCGGCCTTGGTATCCCTGTGCAAGTGCATGAACGGATGGTATGGTATCCCATCTGGGTCGAACGCAACCCCAGCGTGCTGTATCGTGCCACCTTTGCCGTACTTGGAACCGCGCATGAACAGCAGTTTCGGCCCGGCTACATGCATGTCGTTCTCATGCATCGTGTACACAAGACGATGGAGCGCATACTTGCCAATCGGTGCCGTGTCAGAGTTCACCAACACCGCATACTCTGTTTCAACCTCCTTCATCCCTACAGTCACAGAGCCGACGAAGCCGGTGTTCTCACTCATCCTCAGATAATGCACAGGGGCAGTAGAGGCGTAGCTGGCAATCTCACTGCCCGGAGAGCAGTCGTCAACCAAGAATATCCTGCCCACCTTATGCTGCGCCGCCAGGCAGTCCACGCATTGGGCGACGAGAGGTAGCTGGCCGTAGACGGGAACGATAACGTCAATCACCGAGGACCTCCTCGAAGATGTCTGTAATCTCCCTGAGATTGCCGTCCCACCCCTGCTGCCATGACCACGCGAGTCCATCCAGGGACATCCGATAATAGGTGTCATCATCCATCAGCCGTCTGAGCGACTCTATCCAGTCCATGGGGTCAGATACAATGAACCCACCCACACATTCATCGTAGACACCAGCGTGGTCTTGGGCGATCACTGGCTTGCCCATTAGCGAGCACTCAAGCCATTTGATCCACGAACGCCCCTTGTCAAACTCGCCAGCCAGAGGGCATATCCCAACATCATATGCAGCTACGACCTGCGGGAACCTAGTATACTCTACCCACGCGCCATGCTGGTGCGGGATGCGGTACTTGTCCAACATCACCTTAATTGTGTCCGGAAAGTGTCCGACAAGTACAATCTTGTCCCTGAGTGAATCTAGTGCGTAGAATATCCCACTGTCGCGCCATGACGTTTCATGCTGTGACGTGCCAGCCCAACCGACAACCAACCTGCGTGGCGCTCTGTCATTCTGCATGATAGGGAAAAGGGACAGATTAGGACGATTGTGGATGCGGTACATACGACTGGCATACTTGCCGTAATGCTGCGCCAAGAACTTGGACGGCACCATGACCGCATCCACAAGGCCGAGCCCTTCTTTGAACTGTTCTATGGGGACAAAGCCGATGTAGTTGCCATCAAAGATACCTTCCAGCCACCTAGACCTGAATTGCTCATGGGTGTCAGGATACGCCTCAAAGTGGTCATCAAAGACAGCGATGACCTTAGCACCATTTGCCTGACAGTCGCTAATAGAATCGAGCACTTTCATGTCTGCCCAATACATTAGACCTGCTTTTGTGGGACCGTCCGGCAAGTGGTCGAATCTGACTGAATCGACACCGTTCCACAGAATGCGCTCAACAACGATTATGTCAGCGTCGGGAGGCTTTTCTACAAACTGGGATACGTGTATTAGCGATACGTCATATCCTGCCTTGTAGAGAGCATTGGCTGGAAACCGGCACAGCCAATCAGAGCAACTTCCTTCGCCTGGATGGTCGGCAAATGCGTAGACAATTCTCACTCCGCACCCTTTCTTACCCAGCCGTAGGTTGCCATAACGTCGGCGTCAAGGTTGGTCAGGCAGTCATCAGGGCCCAAGATGACGACCATGCATTGCGTCGCAGAGGATATTTCCTCTGCCATGCCACGCACAGCCTCTATAGTGCTTATAGATGTGTCTGCCACCTTGACCAACAAAACGCCACCAGGCTTAACGTCCAGCTTCTCGACATCCTTAATCAATTCACTCACCTCTGACCCTCCTTACGATTCGCTGAACTTTCTCTCCAAGTCTTTTCAAGACATCCATGATGCTCTCAACATCGAACACTTTACGCGGCACCGGAACCTGGAGCATGGGCTGTCCCGTCGCGTCTGTGTAGAACGCCACCCCCTGGGCACTGCATACGCCATATGGATGGAACTCGAAGAATGGCTCGTCAATAGGGTGCACATTGACTGAATCGGCAACGCAATCAACGCATGGGCCAGTTGACGATTGCTCTGGGTGCAAGATGCGCTGCCAGCCACGTGCACCACGCTCCTTCATGGCCCACTGCAACCCGTACATGTATGCCAGGTGCCTGCCCTCTTGCGGATATAGGTAGGCATTCCACCGCTTTCCCTCTAGTCGCTCAGGGTCATCGTAGACCTCACGCAGCCTGTCTCCAAAGTCGTTGGCATAAGAGTTCACGAACCCCACAGCCTTGTTAGTCCACGTTCTAAGCCCAGGCGGCTCCGCAAGAATGCCGCCGCCAGCATTGTAGCCATCAAGCGCAAACTGATACATCCATTCACGGTTGGTCTGTTTCAGGCTGGTGATAAACGTGCTGACGCTGGCACCTTCATCCAGCATCTTGTCAAACTCACCGTACACGTCTGAGACATACGCAGCAAAGTCAGCGGCGGCCTCGAAATAGACACCCGCCTTGACCTCATCAGCCACCTTTTCGGGCAAATCGTCGTTGTCATCCCTTGGTCTGCCAGGAGATGGCGTCTGCTCAGAATCTTTCTCAGGAGTCTCAGGCTTCACAGTGGTCTGTGCGAATGACGGTGGCGGCGAGAACAGGTCGCGCAGGCGCTCCTCTTCTTTCTTGTTCTGCAACTCGACCATCCACTCCCAGCCACCCTCTTCCAGGAAGGTGCGGATTGAGAGTACGCCTGCCTGATACGTAGGCAGTAGCCGCTCCCTAACATCACGCTCCACCTGCATATTGATACCGCCAAATGTCACGGCGGTCTTCTTGTCAGCTTTTACCGCCGCATCACCCATCTTGCGAGCCAGCTTGGCACGGAACTGTCGCTCCCACCGATACATCTGGTTGATCTTGAAAGTGAGTCGGTCTAGCAGAACGCTGATGTCTAGTTCTAGGTCGCCAGCACGTGCAGCACCGCCGAGAGGGCCGCGCTCACCACTGATGATCTTCAGGCTAATGCCTAAACGACGGAATATCTCCATCGTCAGTCCCACATACGTCTCGTTTGCCATCATGCTGTCTGGGGCCTCAGGGACTACTAGCTCCACGCGCAGATTGCCAGTCCAGACAAGTGCGCCAGTCCTCTCACCATACAGCCCTGCAACAGCATCGCCCAGGTGGGAAATTTCGTCCGGCAACGGCATGTTCTCCTCGTCACCGAGCAGGAACAGCCACAACTGGTTCTTGTAGCCCTCGACGGTTGCACGCCGCATTTCCTCAAAGACACGCCTTGTGGAGATTGCCCTGGAGGCACGCATCATAGGGGGGATAGCATAACGCTGAAACGGAAGACTCTTTTCTCGAACAGGAACACAGTGGCCGGGATTGATGATTACCCCGGCACCCTCAGCTATTTGCTCGTTGAAGTCAATAGCACGTCGCGTGTATGACATTGGCGGGAACGCCGCCTCAAAAAGATCCCTGGTCCACTGGACAGCCCGCCCGGCACGGTCGAACCCAGGTGGCCTAATCGACATGCCCCCGCCAAGCGAGAAAGACCTACCTACGTCAACGTTCTTGGGGGGAATGAGTAACACCCTGGACTCATCGAGTGTGTCTTTTGTGTCTGCCACAACCTCCAGTGGGAATGCTTGCCCAAAGATACCGGAGCACATCCAGATATAGTAGAGCGTCTGGAACATGTCGATATTGGCTTCCCTGTACAGTTCTTCTAGGTCATCCCTGTACCCCTGGTCAGGCGACCTGAACTCAAGCGGCTTCATGGCGATGTCAAGTGGGGCCTCGATTGCCTGGAACACGTCACCCTCGACACGGCTGTAATAGTCCGAAAGCCGCATCATGGCGAGGATTGAGGCAGGCATTGGCTCTGTCCCTGTCTCCCACTCACGCGATAGTGTTCGCGGGTCTACTCCACCGATAATATGCTCAAGTCTCTCCGAGAGACGAGAGGCTTGAGCATAATCGAAGTCTTCTACTACATGACCGGCCATGACTGCTGTGCGTGGCTGGTTCATTATCTCATGCTCTGTTCTGAACCTGCCGTCACCGTCACGCCAGCGTCCCGTAGCTGGATCATAGCCAGCGATACCATTGGCTCTGTTGTACATAGGACGTTCTTCTGACATGGTTGCTCCTGTACAGATATGTGGACACTGTGTACAGAGGCAGTATAGCATATTCTGTGAGCGTTGTCAAGCGTTTACGTAAACGTCCAGTAGTGTTATAATATGATGTAAGGAGGCCCGATGACATTTTGCTCAACTTGCAAAGAAGATGTCGATCTTAAACCAGTCGCAGATGTGTCTGGGGATTGGGTGGAGGTCGTATTAGTCTGCCCAATATGTGGAACGCGGCTTGTCGGCTGGATACAAATTGACCATATGGACCCATGCGACGAACTAGAGCAACCCTAGAAGCATTAGAACGTGACATGTGGCTGTGCCAGTACCATATGCACGAGCTTGGTGTGGCGAACGGTGCGTCAGATGGGCACCACATGTTCGGTCGCCACAATGACCATCCAGAGGCAATCATAGCTCTGTGCCACGACTGCCACATGAAAGTGCACAGCGGAGAGATAAGCAAGCACATTGTAATTGATATTCAGGTGCGCAAAGGTATTCTAACGGATGACGAGATCACGAGGCTTGAGGCCACCAAAAGTCGGGGTACAAAAAAGTGATGAGGGTATCGACTATCGCCAACTGTGCTGCGCCATTCTCTATAATGAGCTTACCTTCCTAAAGTATGCGTCAACGTCCGGCGAGGACCAGGGAAGGTGTATGAATTGCAGAGGTCCAAGGCCAAGATGGGGGTGGTGCCCAACATGCAACACGGCAAGTATCTACGTGGACAGACTTGCAGAGGTCATCACCTTCTTCGAGAGCGAGTTCGCATGGCGCCTTTGCATATGGACAGGCATTAATTATGATGCCTACATTGAAAAGTCAAAGGAGCTGTTCCTTGACATCCCACCTGAGCGCATTGTGATTGGCATGAAACGCGCAGCAGAGTGGTGGATGGAGGTGTAATGCAAATCAAATATGTGGTCTTGGCAGCATTGGTACTCATGTCATTACTTGTGGGCTGTTGCAGTGATGACTGTACTTGGTACGCTCAATGCGTGAACCTGTTCGATGATTCGCAACAGTACACCGCAAGTGGTTCGGGGTGTTACTGTAAATGCAAATTCGGTTATTCGATGGTGTCCTGTGAGTCGTACTGCAACGGCGATTAAGATCCATAGGAATGGGCGACAGTGAAAGGAGAAATGTCATGAAGAATGGAAAAGTGGTCCTGGTTTTCTGTGTCCTGCTGGTCCTGCTTTGCGGCTGTGGTGCGGAGGAACCCCCACTGCCCGTGATCGAGGTGACGGCAACGCCTACACCCAAGCCAACGCGGATCGTCTGGCTGACCCTGGACGGTACGGAGAACGGGGAGCTGGTGCTGACCGAGATCAACGTCTGGAAAGACCATGAGAACCGAGGCGCTGGCATCGTCGGCGTCGGCCGCCATGGCCAGCAGGTCAAGCTGGTGCGGCGTTCGGGCGATGGGGTCAAGATCGAACTGCCCAGCAGGGCCCAGGGATGGGTGACCTACTACTTCATCAAGGAATACAAATGAAAACCGGTCTACTCTGGTACGACGGGGATACCAGACGGGATCTGGAGACCAAGGTGCGCAGGGCCGCAGAGTGTATCTCATAACGGCGATTAACTTATAGACGGGAGCGTATAATGAAACTACTGAGAGTGACGATTGCATTGACCGCCTTGTTTTTGCTGCTCGGACCATGCGCCTATGCGGTGATGACGGACATGGCACCCACAGTGACACCCACAACAGAGGCGTCAGAATTGCTGGCAAGGGCACGACCCAAAAAGGGCGAGGTCCTACCGGTCGATGGAAAGGCAACAGGGTACAAGTGGAATTTTGCGGGACGCTTCAACTGGCGTGGCAAGTACAAAGGCCCGTACATGACTATGAAGTATATCTCCAAGAGCTACGCCTATACCAAAAACGGCGTTGACTATTATCCTGCGGTAGAGCGAGACGGACGCTTCAAAGGATGGTACGTCAGAGACAAGGACACCGTAAACCGCATCACGTGGAAGGACTCACGTGTAACACTATACTAGCTACCCCAGGGTGGACGCCATCCGGGATTTGTACCTTTCCAACCCAATACCTTCCGGTATTCACTGTAGGGCGGCCTTGTCTCCCTTGACCTGGCACCCAGCAAGGCGTAAGCGGCAAGCATGAAATAGCGTAACCCGTCAGTGCGGTGGTCATCAGGCGACTTGCTGCCCTCAGTTTGTTTTGCAGTAAGGTACTGCACGTAGCCGCCAGCAGTCCTGCGCTCTGTCGTGCCTATCAGTTCATCTAGGAGAACCTCATCATCTTCTGGCAGGTAGACACGATAAGGGTACTCAAGCCCTTCAATGGCATGCACCATAGCTGACCGCAATTCATCAGTCGCCCACTTCTTGCGGTACTCCTTCATCGGGGTACCAAGCTCATCCAGAACCACGTTACCCTTGCTGTCCAGTAGGTCTATACGCCCATTCAGGTTAGCCCACTGTATATTTCCCTCTTGCTTTTCCTCATCGAATGGGTCCCACCGCTCATATGCTTCCAACTGCTGTATCATGATGGCTTCGTCGCTGCACACGAACGCTACGTTGAAGTAGTCGGATATCTCGTTGATGAAGTTTAGCTGGTGAGGCGACGTGACCTGCCGCATAACGATCATAAGCCGCAGATACCACTGTCCAGGTTCTTCCTCAAAGAACACGGCGAACACAGCAGGGTCAGGCGACACACCATAGTCCCACCCTATGATGCACCGCTTATGCTTGGTTTCCCCAAGGCGGTCATACACATAATCAAGCATCTCAGTGCGGCGAGGTTTCAGCTTGCCCATCTCCCCGCCCCACTCATACAAAAAATAGGGCCTGTCAGCATAGGTGGAAATAGTACCTGGCGGGAAAGACGACATCACAGCGTCACCCCACTGACCCATTACCTGGGTCACATACGAATGGGTGTGCTCTCCACCATGATCGCGTATTAGTATGTCCCTTGCAGAGTCACTGGCGTATAGTGGATTGATGAACTGCGGGTACTTATGTCTCGACCAGTGGTCACCCTCTTGTGTCTGGTCAAGGCGCCAGAAAGGCGTACCCCTCACTCCGTTGGGCACGCCGCAGTATTTCCACCAGCATCCTGGCAAGGCAGTATTCACCCTTGACTTGTGGCAGGCGTCGTTACTGAACGCAACTTCGTCGCCTATGATGTACCTGGCACGCAAGCCAACCATGTTCACGTCTGAACCTGATGTCCCCTCAATCCGGAAATGCCACTTCAACCCAGTCTTCCACTGTAACGTTCCATCACCCTTTGACATGATGGGGTGCCCACTTGCTGGATTGCGCTCTATCATTTCCAGGAACAGTGGTTCGCGCTGTATCTTGCTGTAGATGCGGTCACGCACAGGGCTCATGTGTGCCTGTGCAGGGGTAAAGAATAGGGCTTCATCAAGCGTGCCACGCTGCTGGTGCACCAGCCCTATCTGCACCACATCCCGCTCAAGACTCAGCGTCTTGGCAATCTTACGTCCAGTGCATAATAGCACACGGTCAGATTCGTCACACAGCATCATCCTTTGCTCCAGGCTGATATCCTGTGTACCATCATCCTGCGTAACGTCGCCACCCCAATACTGGAGGACGATCAGCAAAGGATCAAGTATGACCAGCCCAAAGGCCAGGTCCTCAATTGGTAGCCGTTCTTCAAGCGGCATAACACACTCCTAAGGAGGAAAACATGGTTTTGACAATCTATTTCGACGGTAAAGAGGTGGTCGTAAGCGAACCATCAGAAAGGCTTATCCGCATGGCAACGTCGCCGTCAAAAAGCCAGTCGCACCTGAACCTCTCGGCAGGTGACGACCAGGATGCAGGACAGAACTGCGATTCCATACTGGTGTCTCCATCCAGGGTCACGGGCAAGACCATAGATATGTGGATCAAGCGTGACACTATATCGGCGGTTCGACTTGCCGAATCCACTTCTCGGGGGAACGGTTAATCGTATACTGCTTCTGACATGCAGGGCAACGTGTCGTCACAGACAAGCCCATTTCTGTAAAGTGGTGAATGACGAAGCCCTGCATGACCACAGACCCACCTGTCCCCTTGCAGTGCGGGCATATGAGCTTGATGCCACGCTCGTCAAGAAGCTGTCTGGCCTGCTCGATATTGGCAGTGAGCCGGTCAGACAGTTCTTCCTCGTGAGCACGCGCCTCACGCGCCTTGCGCGAAATGCCAAGCGTCTCCTGGAGCATCCGCGTCTCTGTCGATAGCTCCTTCTGGATACGCGCCAGGTCACGCCAGCGTGCTACGTTGATTTCCTCTCCGCTAATCGCATTCTGAATCTCAGTGTCTATTAGGGCAAGCTGTTTCTGCATTGAGACAAGCGACTTGATGGTCAATAGGTCGTTAGGGGCTGGGTCAGAGTAATACTCGGTGTATTCACTTATGTCATCAGCGTCGCCACCATTGTCAGATGCGGCGGCTGCGGCGGGTAGGTCAACCCCAACTTTCTCAGCAAGCTGTACCTTCCGGTAATACTCGCTGCGCCTCTTGGACTTGTCCCAGTAAATCTGACGCCACATATCGTCGGTCACATCTTCATATGCAATGCCCCTATCACTAGCACGCCTGCGTGCCATGAACTTATAAGTCTTGAGGGTCTTGATCCTCTCTACTACTGCATCGGGTATGTCTTCTGGCCTAGCATACTTCATCCTCAATCCTCCACAGGGCCACAGTCCAATCGAATACCAATGGACCCCTGTACCCGTCCTTCCAGACCATAACAGGCGCCATGTGGCGATTCACGGCAAAGTCACGCAACTTCTCACGGTCGCGCTCACTCTTTGCCTCCTCACTCGTCGCACACTGGATGAGCATAATCACGCTTTGGTCAAATGCGACCAAATCAGCGGGACCCTTAGAGCCAGCAGACCTCACCACGCAGTACCCAGCTTCCTCAAGGTAGTTCCGTACACGCTGCTCGAAGCGTCGCCCTTGCTCATACTTTGTCGCCATGACTGTATTATAGCAGACAGCACACCATATGTCAATACTCAAAAATTTGAGGACCGCTGTTTACAGAACATGTTTTCTGTGTTACAATATAGCATGAACGCACATTTCGTGTTGAACGTGTTCGCGGCATTGGTAGACTACATGGCCACCCAGGGCAAAGCGCCAACAGTTAGGGAGCTATGCGCCGCCATTGGATGGAACGGGGAAAAGGAGGTCTGGTGGGCACTGCAAGTCCTAGAGGATATAGGGCAAATTCGCTGGCCAATAGGCACTGATGGAAAACGAGTGGCAAGGGGCATAGAGCTTCTCATAGGGCTGAACCAGCCTATAGTGGTCCCGATTGTGGGATACATCAACGCCCCGGCAGACTTCATTCCCGGTACGCAGTGGATAGAGTTTCATACAGACGGCAGAATCGTTGTCGTGGAGGAAGAGGAGCGATGGGCTGGGACAATAGTGTCAGTAAGCTGATAGAGAGGGCGAGGGAAGAACGCCCTACAATATCATTGCTGCTTACTATGCGGTGTAACTACACCTGCCGCCACTGTTTCTATGAGTGTGGCCCCGACATGCCAGGCGACTACATGGAGAACGATGTCGTTTCAGCAGTTCGCCAACAGGTGCTCAGGTTGCAGCGACTTGGAATCATGCCGACCCTCAACCTTATCGGTGGCGAACCGACGTTGAAAATGGAGCGGTTTGGGGATATTCTGCGTGAGGTCATGCGGTGGGATGTTAGTGTGTCAGTCGTCACCAACGGGTGGTGGCTAGGTGATGAATTGGCCGCACGCGAGTTTTTTAGGGTCGTTGGTCCATACGTAGACTGTGATGGGCACGGAGTGAGTGGCGGCTTTTCTGTTAGGATAAGCAATGACAAGTGGCATGATGAACAGCGCACCACGTACCTGAGAGCTAAAGGCATCAAAACCGCACTTGCACATGTATGGGAAATGCCAGTCGAGATATTCTACGACATTGTTCCAGTCTGCTCCGGTTGTGGGGAGGAACTCGACTCAACTGACGAACCCACGCAATGCTGCGATTCATACGTAGAGTATAGTGAAATGGAGGTAGTAAGCATCCCGACGCCGCCTCACCCTGGCGACCCGTGGATCTATGTAGACGTGACCAAGAGTGAGTGGGGTACAAGCCTTGAAAGACACGTGGTGCCGATTGGGCGTGGCTATAACGTCGCACGTGACCTAGATATGGGATGCAGCAAGTTCAGTAGCGCCGGGGACCTGAGCTACACACCCGATGGAAAACTGATGGATATTTGCTGCAAGGGTTCGTGGTGCGAGTTCGGCTCAGTACACGAGGACCCACTACTGCTTCTTGCCCTGTCCAGGGCATTCACAGAAGAGTTGAAGCCATATTGCTACGAGTGCCGCTACATGGCTAAAAGCTGGGCGTTGGAGAACCTAGAGGCGCACCGCGTACAAATCCAGAGAGAGATTGAGGAGTTGGAACTATGAACAAACTTAACACCCTGCTGAGGAAGCGTGAGCAAAGGTGGCGCAATATCGCACGCACACGTGCATTCTCCCTACACTCTATGGGACACAGGGGAATCACGCAGGCTGACATTGACAGGGCAAAGCGTAGATACCGTGTAGCCCAAGAGGACAGTGCGTGGGCATTGCGGGAATGGACAGGCACCAGGCCCCGCTTTGGCGTGGACATCCAACCCAGATTCACATTCTAGCCATCGTTTACGAAACTGTGTTCGAGTGTTATAATATAGTGCCAGGGTGGTGCGTCATCACAGACTGTTGACAGCCGTGGTTGATGAGGGGTAGCGCACCACCCTGGTAACAAGGGGGTTGAGAATGACCGAGATCATCACAACCACCATGACTATCACCATGGCTATGGTCCTTAACATGCAAGAATGTCACTGCGACGGGCAATGCGGGGTTGGCCCATCAGGCGCAGAGGGCCCATTCCAGATTCTCTCGTTTGGGCAAATGGAGAAACTAGGGTGCGCGAAAGATGCATCAATGTGGTGGCTAGACTTCGATGCGGCGCAGCCCTGTGTCCAAGAGTTCTTAAACTGGCTAGATGGCATTCAGCCATGCGATGACCCTCGCTGGACATTCGCAGCATACAACTGGGGTATCGGGAACGTGCTCAGGCACGTCAAAGAGAACGGCTGCGTGTTAGAGACACTGCCGCCACGTGTCCAGAGTTTCGCCAACATGGAACGTGGCATGATGTGCTTCGAGACACGTAAGGATGAGTGGCGACCGATGGTCGCTAAAGGAGAATCAAATGGGATACGTTGCGTTCGACCTAGAGATAGCAGACGACCTTCCTGGCGATGACGAGGAAATGCGGCACGACCTAGGCATCACGTGTGCCGCCACCGTCACTGACACTGGAAGGACAAGGGTGTGGCATGACAACTATGCCGAGAGGATGTCGAAAGAACGTGCATGTGAACTAGTGAAATATCTGGCTACACAGCACGCTGAGAACGGCAAAACCATCGTCACTTGGAACGGGCTCGGATTCGACTTCCGGGTGCTCCAGGAAGCATCCGGCATGAATGTCATATGCCAATCGCTGGCAATCAACCATATCGACATAGCATTCCACATGCTGTGCGACAAAGGGTTCATGTGCAAGCTGGACAAAGCAGCGCAAGGCATGAACATGGAAGGCAAGACAGAGGGCATGACCGGCGCGATTGCCCCAGAATTGTGGCGGCGCGACCGGGCCTCCCAAGACATGGTGCTTGAGTACGTCAAGCAAGACGCAGTGGTCACGGCTGAACTCTACGAGCGCATACTTGAGGACAGGCAGATGCGCTGGGTAACAGGAAGAGGCAACCTGGGCTACTGGTACCCACAGATGTCAGAGGGTCGGCTACTCACAGTTGGAGAGGCCGTGACGCTCGAACAGCCTGACGTATCGTGGATGGATGACCCGTCGATATGGGACCGGAATAGGTTCTATGGCTGGGTGAAGGAGAGTCCGTGAACGTAATTACCGAAGGATGGGTGATCAACTGGGCAAACGTGAATGGCCTGAACAGGAGAAGGAATCGCCTATACTTTACCAATGGCGACTACATCAAACTCACCCAGGCTGACTCCGACGAGATTGTGGAGACCCTCGGGGATATAGTGCAGCCGCAATCACTGGCAGGCGTAGTTGGCTCAGGGTCGATGCCTTACAAGGAGGCAGAGCATGTTGGGTAAACTCGTAGCACTAGCGGCAAGCCTAAGCGCGAAAGAGTGTCCCATCGAGCGTGACTATTGCGTTGCCTTTGGCGGCGGACACTGTGAACACTTTCTGGGGATGATGAACCTAGGCATCAACTATTATGTAGCCTGCGGTGCAGGGGAGGACGATGATGACGATGCAAGTGGAAATATCATACGAGAGGGAGAGGGGTTGCGGCTACAGGAAGCCGGGTCTGTACCTGATGGGGCCAGCGACGGGTGAGCCGTGCGAGCGACTGCCATTCCCGTTCTACGGCGGCTATCCCAAGTTCTCGCGTGGCTGGAAAGAAGTAGACCCGTCGTGGGTGTTTAACACCGATTACTACCCACAGTGCGACCCAATGGTGCCAGGGCATAACCATGAACGCTGCCCGGTATGCACACCGCCAAACGAGATACATTATCTGCTCTGGGTAGGTAGGAAATTCTACACGCCAGAATCATTCATGGAAGAGGCGCGTGAGATGGGGATAAGCAAGCGCATCCCCAACATCCCAGACAACTTCCAGATTGGCAAGACGTGGGTGTTCCTGGCGCACATCGATGGTGCGAATGGCGAGCCGGGCTGCATTATGGCGTTCAAGCCCACGCACGTTGACCTTGTGGTCAAGGACGGGGAGAAAATCCCTGATTACGCCGGGGAACTGGACGACCGCCTTGATGGCAACCTGCATGTCGTGGAAGTGATTCCGGAGGGCCAGGATGAGCGTGAGACGGCTGATTCATGACAAGACAAAAGACTTTATCAACGGCACGGGAACGGAGCCAGACACAATACTACTCACGCCGGACATGGCAATGTACCTGGCAGAAGAGTTTAGAAATCGCCACGACATTACGCCAGGCAAGTTGCCAGATAAACTCTATGGCATGCAGCTAATAGTCATGCAGCGCGGCGATGTCGTTGTGGCGTATACTGGGGGGGGATGGGATGTCAGTCAGTGACTTGACGTGCAGCAAGGTGTCTGACGCATTGGATAGTTACTGGCACCAACACCATATTGCACCAACGGTACGCGAGGTAATGTTCTTGACCGGCATCAACTCTAGTAGCATGGTCAGCCTAGCGTATGAGAAACTCGCGCACAGAGGTGAGGTGCGCATGTTGGGAAAAGGCAGGGCCAGAGCAGCCATCCCAGCATGGGTTGATGACATGTTCAATAAGCACCAGGGAGACTGATATGGCAGGAATAACCGTCAGAAAGGCACTCGCCAAGAAAGGGCTGGTGTTGTCAGAGCAGGCAACACCGGCAAGCGGTGAACTTGTCAAACGCGGCACACAAGTCCTGTATGTGCCAACGCACGCATATGGAAACCTGATGCACCCTGATGTGGAGGCAGGGTTTATAACCAGCCTCAGCGTGAAATTCGCCTTTTGCCGCTTCTGGTACAAGGACAGGGCAACCGTCAGGGCACGCGACCTACGCACGAAACTCAACAGTGAGGCGACGAGCTTCGATGATCTATATGTCGTGGACACCGTGGGCCAGGAGCTTGTTGACGAGGCGCTAAAGACATACTGCTAGGAGGGTAATGTGCCAGCAAAAGGGGCAGACGAAGATAGGCCAATCGATATGCCACTGAATGAGCCGCCGTCAGGCCGTTGCAGGAAAGCAGCCGCAATTATCACGGCAGTCATCATCGTTGCACTGCTAGTGGCTTGCGACAGCGGGGTGTTGGCAAGGAAGGTGTAATGTACTACGACAAGTACAAGTCAGAGATACCAGAAGGGGTGGATGGTGATTGGCGTGTAGAAAAGTTCACCGTCACCAAAAAGGATGAAGAATTGGAGCGCATGAGAGCTGCGTTCAGTAGTCTAGGCAGATACGTCCCCGCTGGCGACTATACGAGGCTGATGTGCAACGGCACAGTGGTCATGTCAGATACGCCTGATGAGATTGGCGATCACATACACGCTATCTCCATGGCAAAAGGCAACGTGCTGGTCAATGGACTTGGGCTTGGGGTCTACGCCTGCGCTGTACTGGAGAAGCCAGAGGTAGACCATGTAACCGTGGTGGAGATTGCACCAGAGGTCATCCGGCTTGTTGGGGTGCACCTGAAACAGTGGTACGGCGAGCGCATAGAGCTAGTCCTTGCCGACGCCATGACGTGGCAACCACCAAAAGGAAAACGCTATGACGCGGTGTGGCACGACATCTGGGACACTATCTGCACCGATAACCTAGAACAGATGCACACGCTACACCGGCGTTACGGCAGGCGTTGTGACTGGCAAGGGTCATGGAGCAGGCACACGCTCGAAAGGTTGCGCGACAGTGGGTGGTGAACAGCTAGAGACGGTAGACATGAAGAAATACTACATCATGGATGGCAGGGCAAACTTCAACCCTGACAGGGCTATTGTCTGCGATGTATGTAACTCTCTTGAAGAGGCGCGTGAGCAGTTAAAGTCATGGCCAAGTGACCACGTTATCGTTGACTCAGATACATGGGAGATTGTGCGCTAAAGTGTATGGTGAGCAGTTAGAATTAGAAATACAGACTGTCTATCTTGGCCCTGAACGCTCACCCAATCCGATGGTGCTCATTCATGGACCAGGGCCAGATGATGCGACATGCGGGGGCTGTATCCACCTGGGCTACTGGAAAGGCTACGCAAAGCGATACTGGAAATGCTTTAAGCGTGGCGACTTGACACACGGCCCTAAGACTGACCAGAGAAAAGGATGGAGAGCCTGTAGCTTGTTCGTGGAGGCAGAGGATGATTCCGAAGGGTAGCATTGTCACAGTCAAGGCATCGGTACTCGGCGCACGAGGGTCAACACTGGTGCCTGAGTTCCCAGCCCATAACGAGCTTTGCAAGCACGTACGCGGCGCTGCTGATACGAAAAACGTGCGCATGTACCATACATCCCGCTACTCCAGTTCGCCAGGGTCCCCGCAGCGCAATCTGTGGAAATACGATTACCCACAGCCGTGGCGTGGAATTGTGGTCGGCTGGTCAACAAGGCAGACTGGGAAGGTATACCCTGCTGGTGGCGACATGTACGACTACGAACCCGGCTATCTCCAGGTAGACATGACCTTTACCGTCATCATGGTGCAGCCACTTGATACGAACAGGTGGGTGCGCCCGATAGCTTGCCTGGAGGAGGACCTGGATGTATCAGGCGATTCTGATAGTTAGCGCAGCAATCCTGGGCATCGTACTTGGCATGTACGTCATGCTAGTGGAAGCGATGCTGAAAAGGAGACTAGTCACATGAGTCTGACCATGCACATACAACGCATCCCCGAATGTCTCCCAGAGTTCGTGGAGCGGTGCGACGGACGGCTAGAAACCATCGTCGGGGTAGACTGTTTCCCTGACTACAGATCGGCAGGTGTCGCCACCATCGGGCGCACGTGGGTCCCAAACGATGCCTACTACGTGAACAAGGGCAAGGCTGGCGCAGACGAATGGATTGACAGATTCGCACCAGTCTACCATGCGAACCCGCACGTAGAGCATTGGATACCGGCAAATGAGTTTATACTCGATTGCCAGGATGGCGTGGACAGATTCAACGAGTTCCATATCCAATACATCACGCGCATGTGGGGACTTGGGCACAAGGTGGCCGCTGGGCAAATCAACACCGGCTGGATGCGGCTGCGAAAGTATGGCAACCCGCCGCCATACCCGGAATCTATTGCGCCGATGCTCACTGCGCTGTGGGCACACAAAGGCATCTTCACCACCCATGAATATTGGCCTGGGCTAAACGACCCAACAGGCAACATCCTGCGGTACCGCGACTTCCGCGCAGCATTGCTAGAAGCTGGCGTTAGTAACCTGCCGCCAATGTTCATCAGCGAACTTGGTGTTGACCTGGAAACTACAGACCCAGGCAGTGATTACGGCCACTGGGGCTGGCGCAAGTTTATGGACTGGCCCACGTATCTCGGCCTACTGAAAAGCTATAACAGCGAAATTAGCAAAGACCCTTATGTGCTAGGGGCAAGCATCTTCACAGAAGGCGGCGGCTGGGAATCGTTCGAGTTGAACCAGGAACAAGTGTTGGAACTGGCAGATTACATCGCACAAGAGGTACCAAAGCCTGAAATCGTATACGCGAAGCTATTCGACGCATCGGAGTTCCAAGGCGACATCAACTGGCCTTTGGTCAAATCTGACGAGTATGTCGGCGTGCTGCTCCGCGCTTCCGGCGCGAATGGCGACAGGACAGAAATGCGTAAGGACCCCAGGTTCGACTACAACTACGCCGGGGCCGGTTCTGAGAAGCTGCATCGCGGTGCCTACCACGGGCTACATCCAGATTTCCCGAAACAGGCATTGCTTTTCGCACAGTCTGTCAATGGTAGGCCACTAGAGCTTGGATGGTGGAGCGACATCGAGTATATGGAGCTGACAGACGAGAAATGCAACGACCACCTGAACGCTATGGATGCACGCATAGCAGAGTCCTATGGACTCCCGCCGTCGAAGTACGCCGATGTGTACACCAACCTGAACTTCATGAACCACCACGACGGATACTGGGCGGAGGGGCGCAAGTTGTGGATTGGCGCATGGGTCAGTAGCCCGAATATACAACCAATCATACCAGAACCTTGGACAAGGCACACCTTCCATCAGTGGACATGCGATGGTAGCGTACCAGGCGTACCAAAGCGTACATGCCTAGATGTGTACAATGGCACAGAAGGGCAGTTTTACGAGGAGTTTGGCAAACTAGACAATGGGGAGGAAAAGATGGTGCCAAAAGTCGTAGACAAGCACGGAACAGAAATCATGACCCTCGAAGAGGCCAATGCTGGGTTCGGGATAGACTATGTACGTGCCGACCCGCCAGAGGGCGCAACAGTATGGAGGCTGCGCGAGTTTGTCCTGGACGACTCACCGGACACAAACTGGCGTCTTTATACACACGATGCAAACGGCGCGCCACTGTCCAAAATCGCCTGCTTCATGGGCATACACCCACCCAGTGGCAAGGACCTGGATGACGACCAGGCACCACGCCTGTCGGAGACATTCTGGGGCCAGCCAGGCAGCAGACCCAACCGCGCAGATGTGCATGAGGACAATGCGTACAACTGGACGAACGCTGATGGCTACATCCAGCGGTCTCTGGGGCGAGGTTCCAACTATGTGCTCCCTGGCCCAACTGACGCGCACTGGGGCTGGATTATGCCAGGCGACAACAAGGAATACTCAGATGTTGCAATCCACATCGGGATGTGGGAGAACCACAAGATGTTCTGGCTACGCTTCTATAAAGAGGTAGAGGGCGAGAACGGCAATGGCAATGGCGAGGACAGCGAGATTGTGGTGCAACTCAAGCGCCTCGCAGACGCCGCCGAGCACCTAGTCGAGAAAGGCATCCAGATACGGACATGAAACCAAGGCCAGTCCCATTGCTTGAGAGGGGCAGAGTCACCAGTGGACCACTAGGCTCTGATGAAAGCTACGGCAACAATGGCGCGTTCATTGTGCGTGGCCCCAAGTCACGCGACCTGCAAATCATCATATCCAATGGCGCAGGGTGGGAACATGCGTCAGTAGCCTATCGGCAAACGAAAGCATTCACTCCCACGTGGGAGGAAATGCACTGGGTCAAAACGCTGATATGGCGTGACGACGAGTGTGTGATGCAGCTACACCCACCACAAGAGCACTATGTCAACTGCCATCCAGGCTGCTTGCACCTGTGGAAGCCAATCGCCAAGGAGGTGCCACAGCCACACTGGTCCCTGGTGGGGGTGAGGTAACATGTTCATATACAGAGGTGTCCAAGTCATCGAGAGTGTTCACTGCACCAAGAACGTATGGGTGCCCAGGACATGGAGAGAACGCCTGTTCACTCTGCCGTGGCGACCGCTCAGGAAGATGAAATACATGACTGTGCCTGATCCGGAACTGTATGCCACACCGATAGGTTTTATGGGGCATCCAGTGACGGTTGCAAGGCTGATGGAAAGTCTCGCCGGAGAGGAGCCGCCGACCAACGATGGAGAAACCTAAAAGCATCATTTGAGCGTGTAGAGAACGCCACAAGTCTCTACTCTAACGGACATCTAGCCGGGGGCCTGGTCAGCCCCCGGTGATTCTTGGAGGATCAATGAAAAGCGATTTCAAGGCGGCAGTGAAAGTAGTCGGGAGGATGACGGGTGAACAGATGACGTTTACTGCGGAAGTAAACATTGTCTCAACCCCTGCTGGGTGCGACATCGAGAATGCCACAAGCACGATTCGACACATGATGGAAGCACTCCTGAATCATGGGCCGCACTACCTGATACGATCAACACATCATGTGCCAGGATACATGAAAGACGAGGTTATAGCCTACCTGGCAACATGGCCAAAAGCATTGCCGTGGCTTGATGAATTATGGGATGAATATGGTTGCCCATACTGCAACGAGTGTCCACCACTTGCGCCTGTGTGTGGCGTCGTCCACGATAACTACATGTGCATCCGGAAAGCTGGGCACGAAGGGAAACATGTCGCCTGCGCACCAGGGGCGCACGCTATACGAGTGTGGGAGGACGAATGACTGGGGAAGAACGCCTAGAAATACTTACCGAATTGCTGCGCACAACTCAGGTGGCACGAAAGAATATCATGGGCAATCTGGACGACGCATTCGAGAAGGCGACAGGCGAGCAGTCGTCAGACGAAGAACTGGAGGAGTTCCTGGCAAAAAGTATGCCGTGGCTCTTTGGACCAAAGAGCATCGTGCACCTACTAATCAAGGTGACGACAAAGAAATCGTTGCCCACAGGGATGGATATGTACAATATCCTAATAATGGCACATAGGCTGGATGAGAGTGGTGTCATTCTCAAGGCATATGAGGTTTATACCAACGACCGTGGGAGCAAGCTGCCAAAACCAGACATCAAGATGTGTGGAGAATTTTAGGGAGGACATCATGCAGACACCAGTACCACCTGAACCAACAGCTATCGGGTGCTCAATCGTAGTTTCATCCATCTTCATGGCGCTATTGCTACTGCTTTGCATCAGGAGGCCGCCATGCTGAAAAGAGGGTTCTACGTATTGAAATGCCCTTACTGCGAACATGCTCAAGAGCATTTCGTGGACATGGATGCAGGGCACACATATGGGCGGTGCGAGGACTGCGAGGAATGGTACAACTTTGCCCTTAGGCTGGAAACCACCAAGCGTGGACATACCATGGGCCACAAGTCGCCAACATGGGATGCGGCGGTGAGATTCGCCAGGTGGGTGCCGGAAGGACTCACCCCATCAGTCGCCGCAGACTTGCTCTACGGTGTGGACAGGGAATACACGGAAGACAACGATGGCGCACCCTTCCTGTCAGAAGCCTACCTGTGCAATGTCCTTGGAAAGGAAGACGCACGCACCCTTCTGGCTCTCATGTCGCAGCTACTCGAAACGACAGGTATGACGCTGTGGGAGGTGCAGAAGGAGGCCCATAGGAGGTCAAAGGAAGATGGCTGACCAAGAATTGTACGTCTTCTGGAAATACGACCAGCCGCCATACGTGCTAGGGGCAAAAGTGGAAAAGTTTTACGATGATGGCAAGGTTGAGCCAAAGGGCTACCTTTGCTTCCACGTCAAACCAATCACTATCCTTCCTGATGGCCCAGGAAGAGAAGCGATGGAGCGGCTGATTGTACTGAAAAACGAGTTCAGGCAACATGAGCATGACCTGAGAGAGGATACACGCCGACGCGCCTACGAGCTACTGTGCATGGAGGTTCCAGATGACTAAATACTTCCATGAACTGACAGACGAGGAATACCAGTCGCACATGGTAGAGGGCATGACGTGGGGCGAGGCAATGAAGAAGTTCCAGCAACCCTCGTGGTGTACCTACGCAGATGCACTGGCAGGTGCATATGGTTGCTGGAGTCTTGTGCAGCACAGGATTAGGAAAGAGGAAGACTGCCTACGATGTGAATGCCACGTCAAGGTGCAAGAACGCATGAAGTACAGTGGCGAACTATGGGACACTGCCCTTGAAGCCGCATCTAGGCTGTATGAAACATGGGCCAAGTACGGTACGAAAGACGGTGCCACCGAGACAGCACTAGAAGCCTTCTGCAAAGCATGGGATGAAATGCTGGAGTGAGCATGGACAAAACAGATAGAGGCGTGTACCTCATAGGATGGATGATATTCGCCGCCATACTCGCCATCGGTATCTACATGGGCGACGTGCGCCTGATTGCCATAGGGGTATATGGGTTGCTCATGATTGCCGGGTTCTATGCGGTGCTATTGGGAGAGAATGATGCTTAGAAAAGTGGAAGTCAAAACTGAATACAAGGGTGGAGACGGTCGCTGGCGGCCAGACGTTGGCTTTGCCGCAATCAATCCTGACCACATTGCCTGGGCACAGGCACAAGAATCGTGGCAGGACAAGTCAGTCACGCACGTCCATTTCAAGGACGGCACCGGCCTAGATGTGCTACTCTCAATCGATCAGGTCATAGGGTTGCAAGGATGATCCACTCACAACTGCCGGTAAGCTATACCGAAAAGACAGTGCGCGACTCACGCTACCTACAAATCCTAGTAGGCGACAAGCATGTCTCATACGTAAGAGGCTTCCTGGGGGATGACGATGGCATTAATTGGATGCGCCTCACCCACGATACGTGGGGCGAATGGGAGCATGTCGGACTCACCGTGGAAGAAGCAGTCACCAACACGCTCAAGAAACTGGGGTACGTCAAGTGAACAAGCCTGATCACCTTAATTGCCTTCGGTGTGGCGGATTCCTCAGGCGCTTGCCAGAAACGCACACTACAACCAGAACACAACCATTATACCGCTGTACCAGTTGCGACACTGTGCATGAATGGATGCCGTCATATGAGGCAACTGGCACGGGGGGAACGTGGTATCTTGTTCCTAAGGAGCATAGAACATGAGCGGCGACACCTATGAGTTCCCAGGGCCAGACGAAGAACCGACACTGATGCAGCCACCACCAGCGCAGGAGATAGGTGAATTGGGCTGGGCCAGGGTACTGAATACACGACTCAACGACTTTGCCAAAAGCACACCCGAACAACTGCTCGAAAGGCATAAAGAAGAATGTGCGAAACGTGCGAAGAACTAAAACGCAGAGACTCCGGATACGCAGGCTACGTCCCCATCCCCCTCTGGAACGGCAAAGAGTGGGAACCCACCTGCTTCGTACTAGGCGAGAAACCCATGTGCTGGCCGGAAGGCTTCTCCACCAACACCATGCCAACCCCACTGTACCAACTTGGCGACATCGTTACTTTTCCATGGACAGGCGAAAAACCCTGGAAAGGCTACGTCAAACGCATCAAGCTGCGCGGCGGCAGCTACTACTCATACGAAGGAACACCCCTCGAAGTATGCACTTTCCGCTATAGACGCCCATTCATGACCTATACAATCTACGCAAAAGGCCACGGTCGCTGGGTACCAGAACACAAAATCATCGAGAAGGTAGGCGTAGCAAAAGGCTTCTTCCACTAAGGCTTAGTCCCCAAGGCTTCTTCGCAATAAGCCACCCCCTCACGCAATATATATATGCTCCTCACATAATCACATAAAGGCATAACACACACCCACCCTTCGCGCACTACCCCATGTGGCAACCCCGCCATACCCACGAAATACCCCGTCAAGAAAACGCACTTTTCTGTACTAACACTATATCAAAAAACCACGAAATCTGAAACACACCCGCTCCAGAAATACACATGCACAGGTGGACAACCCCCCCAACTCTCCACCTGGACAACACACCATACCACACCCACCACTTCACCACCCCAACCGATCACACACCCACCAGAATACGCCCGTTCTGGCCCACACACCACCAGCCAGCGATAACACATGCACTACAGCAGCACCCCCTCACATCCAAATCCCCTACGCCTCTCACATACCTCACCCACTACACCACCCCACACACACTATGTCAAGCCAGGAAAAACAGAACTAGCCCAGTGCCGGGGAGGGGCTACCCCGTACTTTACAATAAGCGTGCATCTGTTCTACACAGCTAGTAAAGGGGGGTGTACAATGAGTATAACAGAATGAGAGGAGGCTCAAATGTTTAGCGACAACTATGTCCGCGTCGTGTATCGTTCGCTCGTGCGCGAGGGCGATGAGTGCCCTTGCTGCGGCGAGAATCGCATCGACCGTCTGTCCTGGAACGATCTTGGGCTAGTTCTATGCCACGAGTGCGGCTGGATCTGGGAGCAAAGCTGAATAGCATCCCTACCCCTACGGGGGTAGCGGATAGCGCGTGACTGCGACCCGGCTAGTCATATCCTATCCGCTGGACCCGTAGTACATTTCAAACGAACGGCGACCCGCGTGACAACGGCGTCACGCTGCGACCCAACGCGCATACCCTGGACGGACTGCCGACTCGGGATATCCGAAGAACTGGCCTACCCCTATACCGCGCATGGCCAGGAACATATGGTGGACCCGGACGCAAGCTGACCCTCCGCCCTGCCAACGCACCCCTACTGCAAGCAGGCACGTGCTAGGCGTAAGTGGCGACGGTACCGGCCCCGGAATACTGGCACTACCGAGCGGAGTGGACATAACGGACCCCAGGTGCAGGCGTGCGGATACCTCCCCGTATGCCGAAGTTGACATAAATGCACTCTCCAAGACCCTCTGTTTGTGTTCGTGAATCCGAATAGTGTTCACGTTTCCGAACAGTGGGTACTCTTGCTGGGTTGGGCGTGCTTAGGTGCGCCCTTCCCTCAGTGTACACTATATATCACTGTCTAGTGTATAGTGAGGGCCTAGCAAGAGTGTAGTATTATCAGACGAGACTGAGAGGAGGTCTATACAATGTCTGACAATGGTGGGGAGAAGGCTACAATCAAATATGGTGGCAAGACCTATGCCCTGACTGCTGAGGGCAAGGCGTTCATTGACGCGGTCATGGCGTCGGGGCTGGATCAGGATGCTGCTTTTGCTGCATACCAGGCTGCTGCTGGGTCTGGGGCGATCAAGGTCACTCACAAGCCCAAGGAAGTGGTGCCTGACTTGGCGGAGCTGGCTGGGCCGACCGTGGCCAAGGCCATGAAGCGCAACAAGACCCTCCAGACTGCTGTGCAGGGATACTTTGACTCCTGCGATGCGCTGGATGCCTTGACGGCTGAGGCTGGGCTGGGCGACGGGTTCCTGTGGGGTGGTGAGACCCAGAGCTTTGTACGCCTGACCCGTGACGTGGGCACTGACGGAATCAAGTCAGTGGATGTACGGCTGGATAAGGAGTCGGACATCGCTGGGGTGGCCCGGAGCATCTTGGACGCGCACCGGAGCGCCTCACAGAACGTCATGGCAATCGTCGGGCGCGTGGCGAAAAAGGAAGAGATCGACCCCATGCCGACGATTCGTGTGGAGCTGGTCGACCGTGAGACCGTCACGATCAGCCAGAAAAAGGCCAAGCGCCGCAGCGGTGGTGGTGGCGGTGGCGACCGGGCGTCCTACAAGACTGAGGTCGCGGACGACGGCAAGGTCACTATCACGATGACCATGGGCGAGAAGGAGTTCGGCCCCGTCAGTGGCAGCACCCGCAAGGAGCTGACCGAGGCGATCAAGGGCTTGATGAAAGAGACAGGCAAGGAGTTCTACCTGTCCCAGTGGAGCAGGAAGGAGTGGTGGCCAGAGAGCTAGTAGAACGCATGTGCTAGGCCCGCGTTCTCTAACTCTTGCGCCCTGGGGTGGGGCTTCGGCCCCACCCCGTCTCTTCTGTTCTGCGGGCTGCGGAATGGCAGCCCATAGCACAGAAGGGAGGTTACAATGGATGTGCTAATGCAATTCCTGATGGTGGTGCGCAATCTGGCCCCAGAAATGATTCTGGGCATTGCCGTGGTTGCGTACCTGTTTCTACACGTCGGGGTCTTGCTATACGCGCCCAGACGTGTTCGCTAGGCCCAAGGAGCACCCGTATCTTTGCGGGTGCTCCAGCGGTAGGCATAGTGAGGCGGGCTCCTCATATCCTGCCCAAAAATTGGGTAATCAGTTGAGAACGAAAGGAGGTGCGTTATGCTAGAACTCATAGTCAGGGATGCCGTCGGAAGCATGTCTGAGGATGAGCGGAAAGGCTGGTGGGAGAGCCGCGTCGAGTGGTGCTGCCCGGGCAGGCATGGCGTGATGCGCAACGTCACAGAGTCCGACATCGGCAAGGCGCGGCACGTTGTGTCGTGGTACTTTGGTGCCTACGACAACGATGGGCTGTGGTGGCGCAAGGAGCCGGACGGAACGTGGTCATGCGAGTTCACGCATATGTGCAAGGTGCAGCCTGCACCAGACTTCCCCTGGGACTGGTGCGGCAAGACCATCCTGTTCGAGGATTGGCAGCGCATCGAGCAGGCTCTCGCCAACATACGTGGCTACATCGCACGCAATTTCGCGGTAGGCACAGTAGTCACGTACCGGGATGCAGACGGGGCCACCGTGGCAGTTGGGCAGTTAAGTCGGGTGAACGAGAAGTCGTTCACCATCAATGACTTTGCCCTTGGCTCAGTCAGGATACCCTACGACACCACTCCAGGGTGGTGCCTCACCTGAGAGGACTGGCAGGCGTGCCCTGCCAGTCCCCAGTTGAGAGCAGCCGATAGCCCATAAGGTCTGTCGGCTGTGCTCAACAGCGAATAGCACATGGAGGTGCAATATGAAACGAGGAGCGATCCTGCTACTAACTGTTGTCCTGGTCCTGGCCCTTGTAGTCGTGCCCGCCTACGCCAAGCGTGGGAACGGGAACGCGCACAAGGACAACCCGAACCGCAAGGCTGGGAATGCACTCCCAGACCAAGACGGCAAGGGAATGGACCGTGGGCTGCCTTCCTCAGACAAAGAGGAAGACGGCGGCGATTGGGATAATGGGTGTGGTAACGAGTCCAACCCTGATGACAGGGAGGACGACAACAATGGCAGGTGTGGGCGTCCTAAGAGCACAGCCACCCCCACCCCCGCTGTAACCGTTACACCCGTTCCAACGCCGACGCCGGTGCCAACAGACGAGCCTACCATCACAGTCTGCTGGGAAGGCGAAACACCAGAGGTCTGGGACGAAAAAGGTAAGTTCCTGGATGAGTCCCAACTGATGGCAGAGGCCCATGATGAAATCTGCTGGACAGCAGAACAGGGCCGTACATACTTCATCCTTGAATGGACGGAGTTGTTCGGACACGCAGGAGGCTGGTACTCAGTAGAGGTCATGCGCGGGACGCCGCCCGGCGTGTACTACCCGCAACGCGGCGACCTGCCCTACCTGGACCTCTCTGAGTAGCGCCATGCGGGTGCTTGGACCGGGGAGCCAAGCACCCGCCATTTTTATGTGAGGAGGTCTAGCGATGAGCGAGGAATTTGACCCAAAGAAGTGCCTGGGCTGTAGGTTCTTCCTCATTTGCGTGGTGCTCCAAACGTTCTCTAGTGAAGAACTAGACGCACTGGAGGCGGAGTTAGCCAAGCTAGAGGAAAGAGCCAAGGCATACGAGCAGGCAAGCCATGGCGGCGACGAGCAGAATTGGCCGCTGCAATGACCAGTCGTGCGGGAGCGGTGAGAGCCGCTCCGCCACCGTAAAGTCGGTGGCACTCGAAAGAGTGGGCGTGGTCGTGAGTGCGAAAGAGAGGAGGTTGCCGTGAGAACTGTATTCAGGAAAGAGTTTCTCGACGCTGACTTCTCCAGTGTCATACTGGACATCGAGCGTCGAGACTACCTGTCCAAGAAGCTGGCGTTAGCACGAGTTGATGAGGCGATAGCTCAATTGGGCTTTGAGCCTCTGGTGCGAATGGCAGACTGCGTGGACGTGTACCCGTGGTCGCCTACGGTGTCATTCCATTTCCAAAAGTGCGTTCGTCCGTGGCTTATCCCGTTCTTGGGCGAGACTGGCCACCCGTGGCACGAAATGTCGCGTTGGGACGTATCCACATTCAAGCTGTGGGAATGGGATGAGGATTACTGGAAGGACGTGAGTGGCAAGCAGAGGTGTCTTATCAATAAGCACCAAGAAACTGTCTGCCACATACTGGCACTGGGCGATAAGTACCTACGCTCCCTTAACGTGAATGGGCGCAAAAAGGACCCGGTACGCGAGATCCAAGTCATCATCCACCAGGAATCGCCGGGTTGGAATCTGAACAAGCTGACACTGCCAGATGGGTGCGTATGCACCCGAGAGACAGAGACATACTTCAACGACCATGTTGTTTCGTGCCGTGTAAAGAAATGACCACGCCACGGGTCGCCTCCGCTTTCTCCAGGGAGGCGACCCCTTCTCAGGAAAGGAGGTCACCATGACCATTGACCTATATAGTATCTGGGACAAAGACGTGAAACGTGACGTGGACATGGGAGTCCTTGAGATTCCCACCGCAGACCTGCTGAAAGAATGGGTCTACGATACTCTGAGTGAGGCGGCCTGTGCGTGCGAGGCAATGATCGAGCACGATGGCAGATGCCAACACGGACGCCCAAGCTGGCTTGCGGCATTAGGTATCGTGTAACCGGCGCCAGGGACAGTCTCGTGAAAGCCGAGACCGGGGGTCGCAAGGCCCCCGCTCCGCTCATTCCGGTAGCTGTGAGTGCGAAAAGGAAAGGAGGTACGCATGAGAAATGTACTGCTGGTTGTACCGCAACACCAACTCGAAGATGCCGAAGCGCACCTGTCGTCCGGTGAGTCCTTTGACGGCGGTGAAGACTGCGTGTACCGCTGGACAGCAGACTGCGGGAACGGTATCGAGGTCGATGTCAAGGTAGTCGATGCCGACAAAGAGAATGGCGGCCCGTGGTCAGAGGCGGTCATGTTCGAGCACGGCAGTGAGATTGACTGCACCGATGTTGGCGAAGACGTGCGTGGTGAGTGGTTGTTCGAGGACGAAGGCATTACCATCACTGTCATCGGCAGCGACGAGGATGGTGCATCATGACCGTTAGGGCAATTGTGAAGCTCATTGAGCACGTCCTGGCCATGAAAGACGACGCCTACCTGAAAGGCCACCCCGAGTGGGAGGAAATCGTCAAGGGCGCCTGGGCGGCAAGCCACGAAATGGCATTCGAGGCACTTGACCGCGACGAAGGCATACTGCGCAAGCGATACGTCGGCATTGGCGTATTCGAGCACGCCCCACTACACTTCGAGAACGTGGTGTTCGTTTCCACGATGGAGGACCCGGTACAGGCGACCTACGCGCAGTTCTTCGGACAGCCGGTCACATCTTGCTGGATCGAGACAAAGCTGGACACCATAGAGCTTGCTGTAGACTTCTGCGAGAAGGCGAGAATCGACCTGCCCGAAGAACAACTCTGCCATATCCTGGAGATCGGTGATGACGGCTGGGGCCTATTCGAGTACAAGTCTGACCGCTGGGAACTGGTAGATAGCTACTGCGCCATCGAGGCCCAAGAGCGGCGAATGTCAGACGTAGCGCACGCCAATGATGTGCGGTTCGGGGCCGCGTCCGACCATGAGGACTGGTACCATGACTACAGATGAGGCTCCGCCACGCATCGGCACCCGCAAGTTCACCCACCACCCAAAGTCAGGAGTCGCAGGGGTAGGGATGGTGACATGCCAGATGTACGGCTACGTCGATGAACACAGTGACCAGCCATCGTGGCACTGGCGCTGGAACTGCACCGACCCACAGCACGTCCACTACATTCTTGACCGCTACCCAACGCTTGAACAAGACGGTGAAGTTGTGATATACTAACACTACCGGATAGCAGGGTTAACGCCCTGCACGCACGCATCCATAGAGAGGCACGTGGCTTACAGCAGTCGCGCTTCCTTCCTATCCACCTATGGATGTGTGCGTGGAGTGCGTTAGCTTAGAGAGGAGGTAACATATGCGACTTATCAGGTACACACCCGATGGGAAGCACTACAGAGGCAAGCGCAAGAAGGCACACTGGCGTATCCGCCGCCGCCGCAAGCGAAAGGCTCAGCGACGCACCAGAAAGATGCTGCGTGCGCGGCTAGGCAGGAGGTACCCGAAATGAAGTACCTGGTAGCCACCGTAGTTATACAGGCGGGTGACGAGTTCATCGATGGCGTGAATGCACAGAGAGTGTGCGACTACGCCCATTCCAGGCTTGACCTTGAGCGCAACGGGCTGGCAGAACACGCGCACGTTGTCAGGTCCATCGTGACCAAGTGCTACACCATGGAAGAGGCGATTGCAGTATCCAGGCGCGGTGCGCCATGAAACCGATACAGCATAAGACCACGCGCAGGCACTACGAGAAGTACCGCGACATGGCAAAGGAGTCCGGCGTCACGCTGCTGCGAACCAGAGACTTCCTGGGCTACAGCCACACGCGCTGTAACCACTGGCTGATGCCGAAAGACATCGCCTACCCAAAGTGCGGCAAGTGCTGGCGGTGCCTGTACGACCAGGATCGTGCCCTCAACTCGGTGCCACTCAGTAAGTGGGACACGATGGTCGTGTCATTCCAGGTCTATCACCAACACCGTGTCGTCAAGACACTGGCGGAAGGCGTCTGCATGTACAAGCACCTGGTCATCTACGAGATACTTGGCGCTGAGCCTGTATTCGATGATGGGGAGGGTGTGTGATGGAGTACACAAGCGAGTTACGGACAACGACAATGCACCACAAGTGCATGAAATGTGGAATCGTCATGGCTCCGCAGATGGTAAGGGTTCAATTCGAGCGGGAGACGCCAGACAGCCCGTGGGTCGTGGTTGGATTCGAGCACATGAATAGATGCCCTGGTCTGATGAAGAAGAAGCCTAGCCTCAGTGCGAAGCCATACGTGTCATCGTCATGGAGCGGCTGAGCCGTGCAGTCATAGCTCACTTCTACACCAGGACGCCCTAACCTGCATGGGCTATGGCGTGGGTATGGGGAACCCGTGAAAACCAGAGGGTGGGAACGGTTCGGTCAAATCTGACGGAAAGGAGACGCATGAAAAAGGTAGTGGTAGAAACACTGTTCTTACTGGCATACGCCCTGTTCAGTGTGTGGCTACTCACAGCAGTTGGATTTAGCATTGCAGAGGCACTTGGCATCGTCGCCGCAATACTGGCCATAAAAAGAGTGAGAGACTGAATGCATAGCTAACGCACCCAGATGCGCCAGCGGTCTGCGGGGACTAGCGGTCTACGAACCGTGAGGCGTGGGTTCAACTCCCACCTGGCGCTCTTAGACTACAGAAAGGAGGTACAAGATGTGTCACTTCCACTGATTGAGTACGAGTCCGGTATGTGGAAAGAGTCAAGTTGGACAGTGGCAGAGGTCGCCACTAACATCCCCGATACGCCCAAGCACAGCAACTCGAAGGCAAAGATGTACGCTGATGTGTCCTGGTTCGAGCTTGGGCATCTGAATGTTGGGGAAACATGCAAGTTGGTAGGAGACAGGTACAACGCCCGTTTCTGGAAGCTGGAGGAGGACACCGTGATGTGTCAGCTACAAAACGGTGAGCTAGGTGTCTACACTCACGACAGCGATGAAGCGTGGGAGGAAAGGAGGTATGGGGCCGACCGCATCATGACGGCCCTGGTAACGGGGGAAAGGCTCGACGTATGAAAAGTGAGGCCCACCAGCAACGGTGGGCTTCACTCTTTAGCCGTTGAGTGCATTAGAGAGAGGAGGTAATCCATGGGGACGTGTAATGGATGCAGCCTAGAGAGGCTGAAAAAGAAGTACGGGGACAGGCTGTACAGTACGGTGGTGAGTGGCTGGCCCACGTACTACGTCAAAGGCGAGGAGCCACCCCCAGAGCAGGGGGAGCCTACCCACCTTGAGGACGGGACCCCTATTCGGTTTGTGGTCGCTTACATGAGTGAGGGCCACAGCAACGACGAGGATTGCGACCTCAGTTTCAGGAGGTACCATGAGCTGGCGTGAGTCATTCGACATCCTGGTAGGTGAAGGCAGAGGGCAGTACCAGAAGGACGGTCTGCTCGAAGTCATGGAGCGAGGCGTCGAACGCTACGAGCGTAGCCGCAGGCAAGACCTGAGTGGCTTCATGCTGCCGTTGTTCGCTGATGTGGGCACCGGCAAGACGCCATCCACGCTGCGCTACATCATCGCTGTCAAAGAGTTCCTGAAAGAGGTAGGGGACCCACGGGCTGACAAGCCAGTGCTGATCGTCTGTCCCGCCAGTGTCAAGTTCAACTGGATGGCAGAGATACGACGCTGGACTGACCCCGGACCCATCGACATGTGGGTCATCCACGGGACACCTACCGTCAGGCAGGAGCAACTGAAATTCCTGGCACACCTGAAGCCAAAGTTCACTGTCGTCAACTACGACCTGGTGCGTATCAACCAACAGGAGTTTCAGGACCTCACGCCCTACGGCAAAGAGGACGACCCGTTCTTCCTCGCTGTGGTCGCTGACGAGGTTCACTACGTCAAGTGGCGCAAGGCTGCACGCAGCAGAGCAGTTGGCTCTATCATGGCTGAGTTCCACGTCGGGCTGACGGGGACACCCCTGAGCAACAAGCCTGACTCGCTATGGAACGTAGTCACCTGGACTGATAACCCACGGCACACGTGGCGCACCACACCGGCACGACCGCCCCGCCCGAAGAAGAACTGCCCACTTCCCGATTACCGGAGAGAGCGGTTTGCGAAACTGGGCGGCGGCTGTACGTCATGCTCGAACTGGATGCCGCGTGCGAAACGCTGCAAGGCGAAGAAGGATCGCAAATGCTGGACTGATGCGAAGCCTGCAAAGCAGATACGCTATCGCGCAACGTCGCAACAGTGGGGCAGCGAGTGGCAGTTCAAGAACCGCTATTGTCAGATGGAGGAAATACACCTGAGACAGCGCACAGTCACCCGCGTCGTTGGTCCTAAGATGCACATGATGGACCAACTGAACAGCAGGCTCGACCGCTGGGGTATGGTACGCTGGCGACGTGCTGAGGTGCTTGACATGCAAGACCTCATCTATGAGCGCATCGAGCTACAGGCGACACCAGAGCAAGAGTCCATCTACGGACAACTTGCCGCCGGACTTCTCCACATGTACGACGAAAACTTCCAGTTCAGCGGCATGAAAGAGGTACGTAATGTTCTGGCGAAGCTGACCTACTTCCGTCGTGCGGTCACCCTGACACCACGCGAGTTCGCTATGGCACTTGCCGGTCGCAACCCTGAGTTTGCCCCTAGACTTGACGTTCCTGTCAGTGACAAGGGCGCAAAGCAGGACTGGCTGATGCAGTTCATGGACAGTGAGTTCGACCAATCGAACGGCAACAAGGTGAAGTTCATCATCTTGTCAGAGTGGACATCTGCCCTGAGGCCGCTCCAGAAGCGGCTTGCTGACAAGTTCGAGCTATCTGAACTCAAGTGGAACGTCAAGAACGGTTTGCGCAACGGGGACAGGGCCATCGGCATCATCGACGGCTCTACACCCAAGCGTGAGCGTCAGGCGATCTCAGAACGCTGGAATGACGACTTGCAGTTTCAAGTACTGCTAGGCTCCGGAGCCATCTTCGAGGGCATCAACCTACAGGGTGGGTTGGGGCCAGAGGACACCATCTACGTGGTAGTGCTCAACCTCACGTGGATGCCGAGCCAGGTGGTACAGTGGATAGGCAGAGCCTACCGCTATGGACAGGACGCGCAGGTGGTAGCGATGTTCCCAACCGTCATAGAGTCCATCGACGAAAAGATGGCAGACACGCTGCTAGGCAAGCAACTCGCCTTCGACAGAGCCATCGATGGCGGAGAACACAACATGCACGATCTATTCAAGGTTACGTCGGGGCGCGACGTGCTAGACCTGATCGGTGGATTGGGTCGCAACTAACGCACTCACGGCTACTGGCGGGTAGGAGCGCCCCCTACCCGCCATATCTTTGGTGGCGGGGCAACCCGCCGCCTCTCTCTTTTTTGTTGGACTTTTCGTCAAAACTGACGGAATGGTATATCCTGCCCACAGGAATTGTAGACGGAAATTCTGCCGGTCGATGGTTTTCTGTGCATTCCACTAATTGTTACAGCTTTACCATAACCCTGTAATAATTAGTGAAATGAGTAGAAATCGTTTTCAGTGCGTTTCAGTCTCTATTATCCCTTTCGACTGATCTCTGTAACAATTAGTGAAATCGACTGAAACTGACTGACTGAACGACTGTTCAGATTTGACAAGGTTTCTTGATCTACTGTAGTATTCTGATGCGAGCGTACAGCGAGCAGACAGAATGCTACACAAAGACTGCAATGACGCTTGACTTGCGCCGAAAGGCAGTCCCAACCGGCAGCTACGAACAGGAGCACAAGTGGTCGCAAGGTGTGGTCCTTAACAAGAAGTGTCCGTCGAGCGTAGCTCGATTGCGAACGGAGTGAGCAACAAAGGGAAGCTGCGCCTACTGTTTACAGAACTGCCCACGTGTGTTATAATACAATAGCAGTGGGTCGTCGCACGCCTCATTGCTTTCTCCTTGCCGGGCGGTGGTGTAGCTTGGGCGAGCGTCACCACCGCCCACTTAACTTATTTTGGAGGGTCACGTGTCAGGCGAACCGAAGGAAGACGCGAAGAACTTGCTTGATAAGGGCTTCTCTGTGTCGAACGCCACGAGACTGCTCATGTCAATGTACCCTGGGCTGTCGCGCAAGGACGCTTCTGGATTGATAGGAGAGGCAGCAAAGGCGAAGCAAGACGACAAGGTTGCTGCTTGACACGCTCTGCGCTGGCTGTGTGTTTACAAGAAACACCGCGTGTGTTATAATAAGATAGGATGGTCCAGTCCCAGACCTCCTCTCTTAGCTGAGGCACCGGCAACCGCCAGCGCGCCGGTGCCTCAACTTTCTTTTTAGGGACAGAGAGGAAGGTGAATGGACAGAATTGCGAGAAGGATGGACCAACGGGCAAGAGCGCAACGGCAGTTATCGCGCAGGGACTTTATCAACAGGATAGAGGCTATGGCGTCGGTGGGCAGGGTGCCCACCGAGAGAGAGTACGTGACCTACCACTGCTACCACTTTGTTGCTGGCAAAGTGCCACTGTCGTATGACCAGTGGGTCACGTCGCTAGGAGTGTCTCATGGGGCTGGAATGGATGGAGGTCTACATTGACCTATACTACGGTGGCCTGGTGAAGTCAATCACTAAGCTGTGTAACATGTTCGGCGTCGGACACCTGGCAGACGAGGTTGCGGCTGAAACGATGCTGCTGGTCTGCCTGAAAGCTGCACAGTACAACCCACAACGAGCATCGTTCAACACGTGGGTAATTGAGCAGGCGAAGGGTGTCGTCCACCGAGTGGTAGAGCCGAGCAAGCACGTCAGATATGGTGGTGAGAAAACTCACGGCGTACACATAGAGTATGAACATATGTTCGCTGAGAGCGAGCCACTTCCACTTTCTGACGACGGGGACCCCCTCACGCCTGGTGAGGCGGCAAGCCCATCTGCGCTGGTGATCAGGGCAGAGGACTGGGTGGAAAGCAGCGCAAGGGTAACTCTCTTTCTAGAGAGCTTGACAGACACCGAGTTAGCCTGCCTGCGACTGCTGCTGAGAGACGGAAGTGTGCGCTATCGCCAACTCGGTGAAGCACTGGGCGTGTCGCACACACACGCGGGGAAGTTGTTGCCCGGTATTCTGGAAGGACTGCAAGACAAAGCAGTCACACATCTAAGGTCAGTATAGCTGACGAAAGGAGAAGCAACATGTCGGAAGAGGAGACCCGCAACACTGAGGTCGAGGAAGAAGCACCTGAGGCAGACGAACTGGCCGAGGAGTTGCTTGAGGCGGTCGAGGAAGAGACCGCAGAGGAAGTGGAGGACCCAACCACATTTGGCGTGCGCGTGTTCTTCCACACCGGAGCCGCGATGAGCGTGCACCTCCCGTTCCAGTCAACCGTCGATGACCTGCGCAAGAAACTGGAGAGGGAGTATGACCGCCGCACTTATGGCAGCACTGTGCTTGTCGATGGCAAGGCACTGGACCCGGACGACGAGACGTATGCCCAGCTTGTACCTGGCAATATCGTCACGTTCTCCGGTACTGTCAAGGGCGGATAGCCCGAGAGAGCGGTCGAGGAAACTGTGGGCGGGGTGAAATATACCCGCCCACTTTTATGTGCGAGGAGAAAACAATGGGATTGCCAAACCTAATCTACAATGGCAAAGTGCCTCACGATACACTGGTGGCGCTTGGAACAGAACAGACCTCACGCGGCTTTTTCACATTTGCAGGCGAGCCACCCATCCGGCGCTGGCATGTAAAGCCTAATCAAGCGATAGTGTATATCCACGCAGAGGTAGAAGGCTTGGGTAGCTTTGGTAGCTACACAATCACAATCGGGAAACGCCTAGGGCTCTCCAGGATTGAAAGGGTGCGCGGTAAACGCCATCCTCACTGTGCCGGTTCGATATGCTGGGGCAACCTTGGCTCGTCAGTCGAGCACGCACTAAGTCGTCACGACATAGAAACAGTTGCAGGCTTCTGTGTTACCGTGCTCACGAGCTTTTGGCCCAGTGACGCATATGAGGGGTGGTGGAGTGAGGAAGATGCCGCCGAAACTGCTCCATGGATCTGCATCACCTGTGGTGACCCACAACCTGCATACTCATGCAGGTCATGTTACTCTCATATCTGCGCACACTGTGCCGTTACCTGCATTGATGCCGCGAACAGGCTCGGGTATTCATTTAGCAGCCGTTTCTGCAAGCCGTGTGTCGTTGACACGCTTTGCACTGGTGAAGACTGCACTCACAGGGATTGCTGGAACCACCCGTTCAAGGACGAGCCGCCTCCTCCGCAAAGGGCCCAGAGAGAAGCCAGCGAGCATCTAGCAGACGTACTGGCTGCAAGAATGGCCCGTGAGACTGAGGTGCTGTCCTCAGCATCGCCAGCCGTGGAAGCGCAAGTCAGCTACGAGGATGAAGGCACACCAGCAATCACGCAGACATCTGGCTCCAGCAGGGCTACAGAACACACAGCCTTCATAAGGACAGACGGGACTATTGCTGATATTGCAGGCAACATAATTGGAGCAGAGGTGACGCCCGGTCGGCCAGTACAGGTGACGCCCGGTCGGCCAGTACAGCTTTCAATGGACTTGGAAGGAGAGAACAATGAGCAAGAAGATCAAGGTGAAGAAGAAACACAAGGGCAAGAAGATCAAGGTGAAGAAGAAATATGGAACGAACTTCCGCTCTAGGCTGAAAGAGGGAAAACGCACACTGCTCGTCAGCAACGAGGCATACACCAAGTTTGTGGTGTTGCACAACAACACATCAATCGAGTGGTCTGGCTACGGCCCTGTCCTGCACGACGGCAACGGCAATTACGAACTCAAGGACTTCTACTACCTGTCAACGGATGATGATTGGGCTGAGACAAACCTCTCGGCGGAGGCAACGGCGCAGGCATGGATGAATGTAGTGAAGGACGGCTATGACCTGGAAGGGCTGACGCTTGCATGGGTCCACTGCCACCCTGGCGGAATGAATTTCTGGTCAGCGACAGACGACGGCGCAATCAAGGACTTGACGGCCAGGAATGGTAAGGGCATCGACCAAGTATCTGTGCTGTTTTACGGCAGCGTGATTGCCCGTATCGACACACTAGATAAGCCCGGCGAGTCCATGAAAGTCAGCATCGATTATGGCAAGTACGCCGACGACATTGCCAGGGCAAGTAAGGTGGAGACAGGTGCGTACAAGCGCCGGGAGGAGCAGAATGCGAGGACATGCTTCATCGGTGGCGTTCTGCCTGGGTATGAACACCTTTACCCGGAACTCGATCTCCCTGCACTCACAGCGCCTTGGTATGTCGATGAGCAGGAAGACGAGGAGTCTACTACCTGGATATTCAGGTGCGACCTGTGCCTTGAGCAAGTGTCCCAAACTAAGAAGCCACTCATATGTAGGATGTGTGGCGGCAAAGTCTGCGAACGCTGCGAGGATGCAAAGTACGAACTACTATGCGTCGTGGACGCCAACGGGCTAGAAATGATAGAAGAGCATGCGAGAGAGGGTGGTCCCTGTGGCGTGTGCTACCTGTGTGAGTCAGACACAGAGAAAGGGGAACTGTACTGTGAACAATGTAAACCAATCTTTCAGAATGTCGCGGATTAGGTCAACCGACCTAGCCGACCACAACGCACTGGCAAAGACAGAGGTGTGTATCATTGGCGCCGGCGCAATTGGCTCGAACGTCGCGTACTTGCTCGGCAAGCTGGGCGTCGGTCGTTTGGTCATATTTGACGACGATGTTGTGGCTGAGGAGAATCTTGAGCCGCAGTTTTACGGAGGGCTCGATGTTGGCGAGAGGAAGGTGGACGCCATAGCCGACACGGTTATGACGACTGTGCCGGATGTGAGGATAACAGCAATCCCCACCAGGTTTGAGGCAGATCAGGTTATTGATATGCCTGTTCTGGTGTCGGGTGTGGACAGTATCGAGTCTCGCAAGGAGATTGCACGCGCACTCATGGACCAGAAAGACCACTGGCGATACTACATCGATGGCCGCATGGGTGGCAATATCCTGGAGCTATACTTTGTCACCCCAGACCGCATACGGAACTATTGGTTCAAGTTGCTTGAGGCGAGGCCGCTCGAAATCCCATGCAGCGCACGGGCCACATCCTACAATGGCATGATGATCGCCAGCTATATCGCCCGTTATGTCGCAGCCATCAGCAAGGAGCAACCGCTGCCTGAGTATCTGCACATCGACCTGCTGGGCTGGAGCTTTGAGAAGGGTCGTTTACAGCAGCAATCCGCTGTGTTATAATACAGTGATAGTCGTCGGATCAACCGTTCACTGGCACACCGAGCCAGGGCTAAGAGGGACTGTCCTCTCCATGTCACGATGGAGATTGCTGGCAATCATCGAGGTAACTGACGTTCCAGCAGGCAACACCATCGAGCCTGGCACGGTGCTGCCGGTGTACACAGAGAATCTGAGGGAGTGCAATGCCAGCACCGTCGCATCCAGTTAGATCAATGATGCAGTTCTTTATAGGTGACATACTCGGCAGGAAGCTGACGCCAGCAGACTATCGTGGTCGGCACATGAAAGCGGCAAGCATCCTACTGAAAAAAATGGGCTATGACTATGAGGCGGTCGAAGGTGCTCTGTACTCCCTACGTGATAGGCAGTACGAGCACTTTGGCTATGAGTCAGAAAGCGACCTGCCTAGCCCTCCTCTCACTGGGATGGAGATACTCTACCGATGGGGAGAGCCTCCGCTGATTGACAGATGGATAGCCCCTCCGCCAATGCCGCCTGTCTACTCGCACGACTATGACAAGTGGGTGATGCGCTGGGGCAACACGGCAATCAAGCAAGGTGTGTGGGATGGCCTGTATACCAGGCAGGACCCACGCGAGGTAGAGTCGTGGCTTAGATTCGCTATAGGTGACGCGAAGTTCGAGGAGTCAATTAAGCAATGGCAGACCCAAAACAGAACCTCGCGGCAGAGAAAGCCATAGCGGTACATATAGCCAATGACGCAGCAGTTGTAGACGACCTGCTCAGACGTGAGGTCAACAGACGATGGTTCAGTGATCCCCTATATGGCGCTATCGTTGAATCAGCCATTAAGCTAAGGCTTAGGCAGGATGACATCAACCCGCTGGCAGTCATGGCGCATTCATCGAACAATGTCCCACCCAACAGGTGGGAGGAACTGTTCGAGCTATGGGAAAGCGAGCCGCCTGGACAGTGGGGTGAGTTCCTAGAACCGTTGCAAAACGCTGTTATCCTGCGTGACTTTGATGAAGTCATGCGCGATGCAGCCAGGTACAGAGAGGGTCACCCTAGAGAGATACGTAACTGGTTGCCCACTGTGCTGAACGGGCTCAACAATATCACGCACGGTGGGACGTATGACGCTAGACCATCCTCCCATTTCAAAGAGGACTTGAGGAAGGTGGTGGCAACAACGGGTATCCCGCACCTAGATAGGTCACAGAAGGGCGGGTTATGGGATGCAGCACTGACAGTCATTGGGGGATTATCCAACCACGGCAAGAGTACTCTGGCATACACGATAGCGGCAAAGTGTATAGAGCGCAGGATACGTACAGTCTTTGTCACTACTGAAACGCTACCGTCAGAGGTTACTGTTGGTGTGCTGCGCCCGATGACTGGGCTATCAGACACGAGGGTCAGGGACAAGGACCCGCGCTGCGACCAGTATCTTGACAGCATAGACCAGTACATGGCGACATATGACTACCAGTTTGCAGATGTGCAATCACTGAACAGGATTCTGTATTGGGAAAGGCCGCAGGTGTTGATCTATGACTTCATCAAGGCACCGGACAATCTCGATTCCAGAGTTCCCGAGCACAGAGCAATCGCAGCGTTGGGTGAGGGACTTAGAACACTGGCGAATGACCATCGCGTCCATATCTGGGCTTTCGGTCAGTTTGCTGGAAGGACAGCAGAGAGATTTCGGAGGGACCATAATCTTGGAGAGGTCGTCTTGTTCGGATCAGCCAGGCTCTACCATACAGCGGACCAAGTGATCATCATGAAACGTCACTGGCTGGAGGCCAACACCGGCTTCTTTAAGGTGAAGAAGGACAGGCTGCCAGACGCCTATTTGCCCGGCGTGAACCTATTGGATTGGGAGTTCAAACTGAGACATGACTCACACACAAGATCGTTCCATCAACCCGACTGATTGGGTTGCACGGAAGCCTATCGTTGCATACGCCGGTGGAAAGTCGAATATAGCCGAGTTCCTCACCAACAGATTTCCACCGCACAAACTCTACGTTGACCTATTCTGCGGTGGACTCAGCGTCACGCTGGCCAAGCCCAGGGCTACATCGAGTGCGGAGTGGATCAACGACAAATATCATTGGGTCGCCAACTTCTTTACTGTGCTGCGAGACAAGCCTGGTGAGTTCGTAGAGTTCTTCGAGAACGGGTTCATTATCGACGCCGAGGTCCTGTACCTGCTGTGGGCGGAGAGACTGAAAGAGCCTATCCCGCTGGAGGACTTCCCAGACGTAGAGAAAGCAGTCATGTTCTGGATGACTCAGTTGCAGACGTTCACCGGGAGGAATGCGGCGGCTAGTGCATCTTACAAGTATCAATCAGGCAGGTACAGCGGCAGGCACTACCGCAGCTTGCCATTCGACCGCATTTTTGCCACGCATGAGAGACTGGATGGGGTGCAGATATTCTGCCGCGACTTCCGGCAGATCATAGAGATGGCATCCAGGTATGATGACTCTTTCATCTTCCAGGACCCACCCTACTACGGCGTCAGTGGTGGCAGGGACTATCTGGAGCGATTCTCATGGGAGGACCACGAAGAACTGGCGACACTAAACCTAAGGGGCAACTACAAGTGGATGCTGACGATCAATGTCCATGACGATATCCTGGGGCTGTACGAAGGAGAGGAGGGTGTGTATATCAGAGAATACAACCTGAGGTATACGATGAACAAGTCGCATGTGGGCACAGAGCTAATGATCACGAACTATGATACAGAAGCTCTGCTGGGCCCGCTATTCCAATTCATTCAGGAGGATGACTGATGGACGACATGCAGGAATTGGCGCGCAATGAAATCGCAAGCGTGGAACGCCTTATCACGCACATGCAGGGTTTTGTCGAATCCGACACCATGGAGGGACTGGCCCTGCTGCTGATTGGCGTGGAGTTCAACCTAGGTCAAGCGAAGGCAGATGCCTGGGCATTCTACCAGCGTATGAAGCTAGGTGAGGCCAGGGTCGGAGCAGCGCAGATGTCACTGGCGCTGCAATCGGGCGTGCTCGACGGCAGGAACGAAAAGGAACGTGCGCAGAAAGAGACAGCGTTCAAGAATGCCAATGAGGCAATCACTGGTGCCCAAGACGCCACGCTCACCGCACGCAACATGAATGACTGTGTGGCGAACGCCCATAGCACAGTGAGTAAGGCGTTATCACTGGTCATAGGGATGGTGGGCAATGAAAACTCTCAGTGAAATACGCAAGGAACTAGAACAGCAAATCCCAGCGGAGGCAGTGCAACCCGCTGATAGCTCCGCTGGCATCTTTGGCGAGTATGTCACTGGGCAGTGGGCAATGCAGGCTGCCAACCAGGTGTTCGGTATTGACGGCATCATGGGGTTCGACGTACTGAGTGACAAGAGCATCGAAATCCCATTGCCTGGACAACCGTTCGGGAACTGGGTGTTCATCACTACCCTCAAGGTAACGTTCATGGCCCTTGATGATGAATCAGAGCAGATCGTCCAGTTCTCAAGGGTGGGTCGCGGCGTTGGTACCGCAATGGCGCCCAGGGCAGGTGGCCCTGTGACACCACAACAGATGGACACAGCCGCCAAGTCTGCACTGACCGATGCCATCAAGAACGCACTCATGCGCACAGGCCAGTACCTAGGTGCTGAACTGTACTTTGACGAACGCATGGCGCAGGTGCTTGGTTGGGAGGTCGCATCAGACCGCGCCGAGCGTCGTGCAGAGAGCAGTCAGCCCACAGAGGACACGGCTGAGGACCTAGGCTCGGTGGAGTGCAAGTATGGCTTTGGCGAGGCAGGTGAGGACGGCAAGAAAAAGTTCCAGGGCTGGACCATCCAGGAAATGTGGGATGACGATGAAGGGCGCAAGCTCTTTGCGTGGGCTGTCGATAACGAGGCGTCAGGCTGGTTCAACGAGCGACTACGCAAGTTCGCCGCACTTATGGAGGAAGAGGGCGAGGAGCCTGTAAAGAAGATCACGATATGGACGGGCGACGAGAAAGTTGCGACGGACCGGCCAAACTGGGGTGCACTTTGCGCGAACGAGGGCTTCCAGAACATGCTCAGGGAGGCATTCGACCCTGATGATAGGATAGCGCATTTCAACCCCAACCACAAGCGCATGACCAATCACTACAAATACCACTTTGGCGTGCGTTCCGGCAATGAACTCACCTGGGAAATGCTCAACGCACTTGTCGCACGCTGCAAAGAAGGCGAAGACGCGGTCGCATTCGGTTACCCTGAGTGGTATGGGGAGAAAGAGGAAGAACAAGAGCCTGAGGAAAGCGCCAGTGAGGAGGCGCAGGAAGAAGAGGAGTATGAGGAAGTCGCCATACACGATACGCCACCATTCGTGCTCGGGGCCGGGGCCAACACGCAGAAGGTGCCTACAGGGCTACAGGTACTAGCCAAAGAGGCAGGGGTCGAGGACCCCAAGTCATGGCTGTGGGGAAGTGTCCTGGGCAAGACGCCTGTAGGCGAGTGGGAGGAAGCCCACACCGACCTCGTTTGCCGCATCGTTGAAACTATTGAGGAAGGAAAGATAGAGCATGACTCACCAGTTGTTGGACAAATGTGGGGATTCGGCGCTCAACAAATTGCAGACGCCGGGTGAGTCTGTTGAGGAGTTCGTAGAAAAACTAGCCGCCGCAGATGACGCGGCGGCTATTTCTACGTTCGTCACAGACACCGCCAGTTATTGGGGGACAATGCGGTCGCTGACGTTAGTAGCATGCTACCGCATGAAAGAATTGTTCGCTGGCTACGACACGAGGGCAGATGCAGTGAGGGCGACAGGCCACTCGTCATGGACGGACTGGCTAACTTCTATCGACTGGCCTGCCTCCCCGGCGACAATAAGGACCCGTGTGCTGGACATGACCAGTCATAGACGCGCCGGTGCATCATGGGCAACCATACACGGAATACTCTCGAACGCGCCCACTGCTGGGCATGACATGATTGGTAGGGTGATAGATACCAGAGGCAGGCTGTTATCCCATATCAATGAGGAAGACTTGCCCGGCGGATCTGTCGAGGGGCTGATGGAGGCGATTGCTGAGTCACCAAACCCAGGGCAGGGGAGAGCACTTGTCGATCAGGTGTCTGGCGCGCCTAGGGTATATCCTGATATGATGGTCGTCTCCGGTGGCAGGGTGTATCTGAACGTGACAATGGAACGCGCCTCTAGGTCAAGTACGTACCACATGGTAATTGAGGCGAACAACGCTGACGGTGTGCGTGTTGAGCTGCCACCTGCCGTCTATAGGTGGATTGCAGACAAGCTGGGCGCACAACTACAAACGTAGCTATGTCCAAACCATCATGACGGACACCTCAAACGTGGATGTGCCTGCTACGCGCTGAACTTCCACAGAGCCGTCTACATTACAATCCATATCCAGCGTGTCAACACCGTCGTTGTACAGGTTGAGCGTGTTACCTGGAGTTACTGTTGCCGTGCTGCCAGCAGTCCCACCGGCACTCTCCTCAACGGCATACGTCACGGTGGCTATGCCCGAAACATCGTCGGCGCCATCAGCTATGATTTCTACCGGGGTATCATCTACCCCTGTTAGATGCCAGAACCCAATATGTCCTGGTACAGCCCACTGAGGCACGCTATCGGCAGCGAGTAGGTAACCCTCTGCGCCGGGTGCGGGCGTGAGACATTCACGGTAGGTTGTCTCTATCGCATCGCGCACATCGTCTGAGTCAGGCAGGCAACCACTCGTATCATAGAACGGAACATGCTGTGATGCTATGCCGTCACCCGGGTCTGCGCCTGTACCCCAGAGAACATGGCGCTCTAGCAAGAACTCGTCGCCCATCGCATGCCCACCACGTATACGGTTAAGGTTAAGCACCAGCGACGGCGTTGAGCCTGACATCGACGTAGAGCCTGCGGTGGTTCCCTCAGTGGTGTCATACGACACATACCGCTGAGACAATTGCCCAACGAAGCCACCGGCAGGCGCGCCTGAGCCGCCATCCTCCCCAGTGCCGCCGCCAAGCGTGAGGCGCTGTGGCCTACTTGACATGTAATCGATGTAAGCCATGAGTTGTTTTTGGTAATCATACGTGAGTGTCATTTGCTATACCTCGGCGCTATTGTCACAATGCCTGACGGGCCGTGCCCACCACGTATTCCTGGGTACAACCTTGCTGCCTCTGAGTACAGGTCGCCGGTAACGTTTGTCCAGGTGTCACCCCTATCCCATGAGGCGTAAATCAATCTCTCATCCCAATAGAACCCCTGGCTAGGATGCATACCAGCATACACCTTATTGTGGCTTGTGGGGAACCCAGAATAACAGGCTGTAGGCACTGGTATTGACGCCTTTTCCTCCCAACTGACCCCTCCGTTATCGGATATTGCGAAGCGCGTTGTGTACCCTGGCGAGAAGGCGTACATCTTGTTGATGTCCGACGGGTGCGTGGCGAAGGAACCTTGCAAGGTGCTACACACATCCCACGGCAATATAATTGGCCCAATCTGGTTTAGCGACGGGTACCGCTTGCCGTCAGGCTGTATCCAGCCGGGATGGAAGAATATCTTGGACGGTGATCCGTCGCCGTAATGTGTCTGGTCATACGGTATATGCAGTCCTGGGATTATATTGTATATGCCATCCGGCCCACCTCCGGAGTAGTACTCGAAGCACCCGGTATGTTCGTTGTATTGTTGGAACTTCCCATGCGATGTTGGACCCCTCTTGACACACTCGCATGGCCCTGGCGGTATGCCACCCTTTTTCTTGCTCTCGGAAAAGGGGGTTTGTAGCTCTATTGTCCCGGAAACAGCGTCAATGCTCTCTGTGCAATTCCACCACTCGGGACCTCCATTGGATGAGAACACTGAGACACCACCTGATATGCTGCATCCGTTCCCGTGCCTGTGCCACCCAGCGAACCCGCCAGCGTTGTTGCCATGCCCCCTGTGCCAGCTTCCAAGGGTTGCGTACTGCTCGTAGCCAAAGTTGTTTGGGTGGTTCCCCCATAGCTGGCATGTCCTATACGGCACAGTGGCGCCGCACACTTCTGCAAGCGGGGTATACGCATAGAGCCCTGGTTGACCCAGGGGTAGGCAACTGGAGAAGTTAGCAAACCGCTCTGTTGTCATACCAACGAAAGATTGCTTGAAATTGAATAGGTCCGACCTTCTAGTGGCTGCGATGAAATATTTGCCCTCCGAAGCAACTGTGGAACGCAGCTTCACTATGTGCCATCTGTCCCAGTTTGACGCAGAGTCGCCCATGAAAAACCCTATGTGCGAGTTCATCATGACCGGCGTCCAGTTCTCGTATCCCGGCTCAAGCGATGTGGTTTGCAATATCCCCGCCGACGTTAGTAGGAATGCCATACTGCTTGGGTAGTATGGATCACGTATGAACCAGTCTACTGAGAATGTGCTGCCCAGATCGGACCCATCAAAATCTACAGTCGTGGACAGGCCAGTGTTCATCGGCTCCCAGTGCGGGTACGACGCCCATATATCCTTGCATCGCCACACGCCAAAGTCGTATGTTCCCACAGTGACATCGCGCCCATCAGGCCCACAAAGCCCACCGGCACCAACCTTTGGGCAACGCTCGTCAAGCGAGATATGCATTTCCTTAACCGGCGGGTCCCCGGTCCACCTAGCTGTTATGGAAGTGATATGCCCAGAGCCGGAATTGTCATCGCCATCATCGTACTCTATGCGGTCGCCCACCTCCCTCTGCGATTCGAGGTCATCAAGTATCATCCTTTTGATGTCATATTCCGGAGCGGCGGCGTCCACCATCCTGCGCGCCAGGTCCTCGGCGGCGACCATTGAGTCCAGGTAAATGCTTGAGACAACCATCGTCCTGACATCACCGCTGTCTATTTGCCAACTCTCGGTTGATTGCGCCTCAGCAGTGCCAATCACGCCATACACCAGCGCAGCATTCCTGCATGGCTCTGAGTCTCTCGACCTGGAGAACGATGACATGTTATCCCCGGCCTCTACAGGCTCGTCGGTCATCTCTGCATCCAGTCTGGTGCCAACGAACACGTTATTGTTCTCGTCGCACCAGATGTCGATGCCAGCATAGAGAAGAAGTTCATCTATAATTTCATAGGCGAACATCTTGCCCATTGTCATACCATTCAACGTGTTGGGGTTGTTGCCGGTGTCTAGGTACGTCACCGTACCACATCCTGCCTGTGAGGCAAAGAACGAAATCCAGTGCTGCACACTCTCGCCAGAACTAACATAATCATCAACGACAAAGAACTCACGGAGCCTTCTGATGTCGTCCTTTGCATAGAACATGAATGACCTGTTTTCACCCCTAACACTCTCGATCCTTGACACTGTGCCGGTGAAAACCTTAAACCCGTTCTCGTACAAGACAACAGAGTCCCATGTGTCTACCTCAAAGTCCTCGGTGAATGTGAGTGTGACTTTGACGCCTGGATTGCAATACTCGTCTATCCTCTCAGATGACACAAAGACATCAGTTTTATCCGCGCCGCCGATAAAGACAGACGGCGTAGAGAGCTTTGGGTGTCCAAGGTCAGGTATGCCAGTAACCAGATCGTCAGTCTCAAGCAGGTCCAGGTAAAGCCCTGGCGTCTCTAGCACTGGGGCGCCAGTCACTAGGTCGTCTGTACTCAGGTCGTGTTCAATCTCCAGGTATCTATACGATAGGTACTGCTCTACCTGCTGGCGGTCTGCTGTAGACAGAAACGCATCGTACACCAGTATCTCTGCAATGTCTATGTACGCTGGCCCGTCGATATAAGAGCCGGTGAACAGCAGTGTCTCCCTGAACTTGTAATCATCATTTACAAGATCAAGAGGGCCCAATGTCGGGTTTTGGGTGCTCTCTTGCGCCACCTCAAAACCGTCTTGGTAAAACTCACCATCTGCCCACAGGTCGGTGTCCTCGCGTTGCCACATGAGAATGTGTGGTGTTTCCCAACTCTCGGCGTCCGGGTCATAGTATTCCCCGCCCTGCGTAGAGCCGGGGTACCACACTCGTGGGCCGAGCGTTGGGTCACGTCCAAACTGTATCGCACGGTTCGAGCCACCGTACATGGCATAGTACCGGCCTATCTGGAGCAGGCTAAAGTTGTCCGAGCCAGAAACCCAATTGTCAACCACGATGAATACGGTGAGGTCTATTTCCCCATCAAGCCCGAAGTTATTTGACTGCCTTAGGCTTTTACCGTCACCGCGCACGACAGGTTGTCCCTTTAGCGAGTCCTCAACCAATAACGGTAGCGAAGCCGGGTTATAGCTGTTGTACACATAACTCCCAGCAGACCCTTGATTCTCCCAGTTGTATACCCGGTTCGTTGAGGGGTACAACACAATCCCCATGTCTGCCCTGAACCATATCACAGGGTCTTCGCTGCCCTCGTCAGTACCCCATGACGGGTTCCAAATTCCCAGTTTCGGTGCACCAGTTACAAGATCGTCTGTGTTCAAGCTGTCCACGCCAACGCAGTACAGGTCCGGCTGCCCAAGGTCTGGTGGCGGCGTACACATGTCATCCCCATTTAGGAATGTGCATTCCAGGTCGTACCTGTCACGCAGGTACTTTGCCACCTGGTCTATGTCATACGTTTCGAGGTCGCCGTAGACTATGATTTCTGCTACATACCCCTTCCACGCTATGCTACCATCGTGTCTTGAGCCGACTGTCAACCCCTCTAATACTGTGTCGCCAACGGAGCTATCTGTCCCTACACTGCCACCGTTAAACCACAACTCAGAGTCAGGCTTGTCAAATCTGGCTACGAATACGCCCCAGTCGTCAGTAGTCAGGAAATTGTTGCTTTCGCCAGTTAGTAGCCCACCTTCGTCACCCATGGCCCACACGTCTGGGACACTGCCGGTCGGGTCAATAGTCCTGATGTATACATAAGGTGACGAGCTATCACTGTACATCAGGTAGTCAGCAGTTCCATCCGCATATACAGACGAATCTAGCTGTGCAACGATGAATATGTGGTATGGAGGAGTCAGTGGCGTGCCGAAAGTCCCCTGTAAGTGGTCGTTTACGCCAGTGTACCCGCCACCAAATAGCAGCGCAGCCTCACCATTCACCGCATCGTCGTCCAGCAACGGGCAGTCCGTGGGGTCCCCCTGGCTGATATTGTCTGATTGTATTATATCGTCCCACCTCGCCACGATATTGCCATCATACGATGCAGTGACGCCATCGTCTTGCCACACGCCTTGGTCTGCGCGGTACCAATGCAATGGCTCCTCACCGCTATATGATGTTGGCAAGAATGGTGACCAAGAACTCATGATACTTGCCTCTGCACCAAAGTCATTGTCTGTGTATACTTGTCAGAAAATTCGTGCCGCAGGCTGTACGCCAACCAGTCGCCGCTAACACCAGTCTCACTCTCTGTAACGGTCACAATGTCCCTGGCACGCAACCCAGGTACGCCAACCACAGTCATATTCAGGGTAAGCTCAAGCCTGTTGAGCAGGTCTAAATTGTAGTCGGCAATGTCTTGTGCTTGCGCAGTCGTATCTATCAGGTTGGGAGCACTGATGACCTCTGCCTTGTAGAATCCAGACGGGAGAAATGGGCTGGAGGCGCTCGCCTCTGCATGCACACCCTCTGGGCCGTATACCACAACTCTATTCCTGATCTTGTCGCTAGACTTGGATAGCGGTGAGATAGACACAATCTCGCCAGAGGCACCAGTGACAAATGTGTGTACTGGAGAATCGCCACCTACTGGATACGGTTTCCTGTCGGTGAACTTTACTGTGCCATCGTCGTCATAGCAGTGCCACGCTAGAAGCTGGCACACTTTGGCTATCATGTCCCACGACGACATTAGTTGGACCTCTAATGGTTCTTCTGGGGCAAACGTAAAACCCGGACTGCTCAGGGAGTAGGTGGTTATCCCTGCAAGTTCCAGCATGGCAGCAACGAGGCTTTCTGCTGCGATGTTGTTGTATTCTAGTGGGTCGTCTGGGTCGGATGAGGCTATAAAGTACGCCATGGCGCGCCATAGCTGATCACGTATGCGTATGGACTTTGTTTTGCCTTCCCCGGAGCGGCTACTCTCTATCTGCATGACATAGCCCTTGAGAACTATATCATGGTTTCCAACATACCCTATGTCTACTTCTACATAGTCTCCCAGGTCCAGGGTCGTAGAGTCGCACTCGACCAATCCTGACCTTGTAGGCTGGCTGAAATCCTCGTCAACATTTACACTCACAATCCCTGTGGTGTTGGTGACAGTTGCGTAGAGAGTCTGGTCATCGGCCATCTACGCCTCCGCAACTTCAACGCGAACCTCATAGATGGGGTAGTCGTAATTCAACGCCTGCTTTCGCTTAGCCTGCACGCTCTTGATTTTGAAGTCGCCAAGGCTGCCCTGGTCACCGACAACGGCGCGAGAGGTTATTGACGTAGTATACCCTTTCAGTGTGACAAGCTCGGTGCCAAGCCCGCTGACACTATCAGTCGTGACGAGTATCCCGGCAAGCGTTCCTTTCAGGCCAGTAGACCCAGAGTGGTGCTTCGTAGTTTTCAGTGCGTCCAGGACGTGCACCTCACCTATGACCGGGTCCTGTTGCAAATCAGCATCGTTCACGTACACATCTACCGCGCCTATTGACCATAGTGAAGCAGGCCAAGACATATCACACTCCTTATGTTGGCACTACACCTGAGCCACCGCCAAGGTACCAGTCAGTCATCATACCTGGTGGCCCAGACGCAGGTGCGGTGGTCGGCGTGGTGGTTGTGGTTGCTGTACCACCCTCAACCAACACCGTGGTGGTGGCTGGCTGCGCAGTGTTGTTGGCAATGACCATCAGATAGTAGATCAATGCAGTTGTCGCAGAAGCCTGTGCAGCCTGAGCCTGAGTCATCGCCATCATCGAGACGGGCATACCAGTCTGGACAGTCCCCATTGCTACACCTTGGGCCATCTGGGTTGGAGACACGTTCACGCCAATCGGTTCGGGAAGCTCAATTTCTGTAGGCCCTAACGGGACCTCGGGGTATAACTGATCCATGATACCCTTCATGATTATGGGCAAGTACGTGTCGTACGGTTCTGGCGAGCCGACACCAGCAGTAGCGGTACCTACTGCCTGCACAGGCCCCTTGACCGGCTCCCACAACGCAACATGGGCGTCCACGGACGCAGCGAACCTATCCACCGCAGCCGCATAGGCGTCTACGCTGCTGCCAAACCTCTCCCAAAAGGCGGGGTCTGCACCTTCTGTCGGCTCTGGCCTGCCAAGGTAGTCAGTGGGCCGCCCTTCTCTTCCCTCTTGTAGCCACTGCATGAGCGTGAAGTAGTCACGCACCCGTGCATCCCAAAGGGTCTCTCCTGCTCCAGCAGGTGCAGTCCCACCCTCCTCCTGTGACGTGAACCGTAGCCGCATGTTCTCCCACACAGACCTGTTCTGCGCATTGAAGTCTTGCAGGAACATGCCCATAGTCTGCACAGCGCCGTCGAACTCGGACGCATCCAGCTTTACAGCCTCCCCCTCCTCACCCTCCTGCTGTCTATTTCGCCACTCACCGTAGAATGTTGACTCAATAGGCACCCAGACGCGCATCCCCTCAGGCACGTTCCAGATACCCTCTAGTGGCCGTGTATTCTCCTCAATCTGCGATAGGTAGAATAGCAGGTCACGACCCTCCATAAGCCGTATCTGATTGCCCGGTAGGCGGAAGAACTGTAGCTGGAGCATCAGCTTATTGGTGAACTCTGCCATTGCGCTTTCTATCGCTTCGCCACCGAACCCTTCATCCTGTAAAAACTGTCGGTATGCGGCGATCATCCTCTGTGTGTCCTGGCTCGACTGGCGCGTTGCCCTGTTGATTTCAGCCATCGAGTATTCTGATAGGTCAACGATACCAGTGCCAGGCGTCCAGCCCGTGGCGAGCATGGACGTGAGTATTGCGCGGCGTGCTGAGTCTGACGCATTCTCTACATTATCCCTGAACCCTTGCCCAGACTCCCTGACCATATCAGCAAACGACCTCGAACTTTCATCGAAGGTGTTCCTGATTGCTGATGGATCCCAGCCGCGCTCCCCTGCCGTGGGGACAGAGCCACGCCCACCTTGCACTTGACTTAGGAAATCCTCAATCCAGTCAAGAAACTCCTCTGTCGCAGACTGTCCAAGTCCAGTGCGCATGTACGGTTGTGCGCCTGTTTCCTGTCTATACCTCTCAGCAAGTGTGCCTGATGCAGTAAGAGCAAAAGGCCCAGGACGGACCTGGAATCCATGTTGCTCTGCCCTGTACATGAGTTCCTGTTCCCTGGTAACATCCTGTATAATGTCGGAAATATTCCTTAGGCCATCGTCAATCATCCCTAGTATGCCAGAGGTTTGCCCCATTACCTGTATGAGTGTACTCCACGAAGCCGTCATTTCCTCTAGGGCAGTCTTGTGCGTGTCAGACATGTTGTCAACCAAATTGTCAAAGTCACGCATCTCAGTCTGCGCACCACGAACGCCTTCTGTCCAGTTTGTAAGCATGACATAAGCGTCACGCCACGCTTGCCCCTGCCGCGTACCGGCAACCATCTCAGCGAGTGCTGCTTTCTCGGACTCAGACTTGATCATCTGGAACTTCTGCGCAATTTCGTCAAGAACCTCAAGTCCGGGCCTACGTCCTAGTGTCTCTGGGTCGTATACACTAATACCGTATTCTTGAGCAAGCTGGCGTGCAGCATCCTGCCGGTAGATACGCGACAGCATACGGCCCAGTGTGCCAGAGACAGTGGTTGCGGTTCTGCCAGGCAGGTAAGACATTGCCCTTGAAATCAAGAGCATGTTTTCCTCGAAGCTCTGGCCCATCTGCTTTGCAAGGGCAGGGCCCTCACGCATCAGGTCCATGAACTCCTTCATCGTGCCTGGGGTGTTGGCGTACATTGTGGCGAGTGTATCCAGCACGCGGGAACTCTCATCAATGGTGATGTTCCACTGGCGCATGACTGACATCAGATTAGTTGACGCCTCAGCCATGCTCATTTCTTCATCGGACACCATCGCAAGCTGGGCAGATAGTTCAGCTATACGCGGGTCAGACATGCCGTACCGCTCTGCAAGCGGGAGCACCGGGGCCGCCTCCGTTGGCCCCACACCGTATTGCGCTACCGCTACAGCATACTCACGCTGTGCCTGCATCATGCGCTCGGTTGATGCCTCGACGATGAAGGCGGCATGGGCGGCAGACGCCTCAATCTGGGAATATCCCTCGTTGAACTCTTGCACCCACTCCTGCATAGCGCGAATCGCGCCCCAGATGACAATGCCCTGGAATATCCAGGTGATGTGGCGCAGGAAGCGATTGGAGAGGGCAGACGTTTTCTCCATCTCTCCCTGGGTGCGCTTGTTCATCTTTTCCAGTTCTTCATCGGCCTGGGCCGCGTTGATAGTGCCAGCGCGCAGGTCACGCAGGATATCCGCCTTCGTCCTGGCAGCCTTGCCCTGCTCGAACAGCGAACGTGCCGTCCTCATAGCGGCTTCTGTAAGCTCTTCCTCAGAACTGGTTAGAGTTTGTATCTGCTGCTGGAATCTCTCAGTCTCTTTTCCTGCCAACTCAGTCACGAACGCAGGCGGAACATGGACAGCCTGCCCAGTCGGGGCCTGTATCTGCTGCCACTGCGACGTGGAAGCCTGTGCGAACATGGTTGACAGTTCCCCATGTGCCTGCTGTAGCGACTCTCGGTAGGGGCCAAGTATGCGGTCAATGAACTCTTGACGCTGCTCGCCAAAACCTGGTAGCCCTCCTTGCTCCCAGAGCATAGCCTGTTGCATTTGACGCTGCACTTCCAAGAACTTCTGTCCAATTCCCTCGATGCCTTGCAGCGACCCCATGCCACCAATCTGGGACAGCCACATATTGATTTCATTGACCATATCTGGCACCAGAGAGCCACTGACCAGATAGGTCTTGAGTTGTTCAAATACCCTTCTGATACGACCTGCCGCCTCTTCTGCACCCCTGTCAGAATCGGCCAACGAGCTACTTATCAGGTCACCAATGTCCGTTACAGAAGAGGCTATCTCTGCATATGGCGCACCGGCAGCACCAGCCCAGTAACTTACAGGCGTTTCTGGCCGGACGGCCTCTTCCACCGCAAGCCCTGGGCCACCGGCTATCTCCGTAGACTGCACCCTTTCCAGCGCATTAAGCAGTGTCAGCGCAGCGGCGGCAGACTCCTCTAGCCTATCACGTAGGTTGGTGCGTAGACTGGTACCAAGCGCCTGAAAGCGCATCTGGCCGATAGTCTCAAGAACCTGAATCAGGCTAGTGAATGTCACCTGTGTCTCTGTGGCGGTTGACTGTAGCTGATCGAACGTGGTGAGTACGCGCAGTAGAGACTGCTCAAAGCCAGTCATTTCTCCAAGGCCGTACTTGGCAGACCACTCAGTCTCACCACGCTCGGTGAAGAAACTGGCAAGCTGGCCCTCCGGCGCGGCTGCCGCCTGTTGCTGTGCAAGGCTGACAGCTTTCTGCCTTTCCCTTGCCTCTAACTCAACAAGTTGCGCTACCACACCTTCCTGCTGGGCAATTTCCCTTAACAGACCTACATACTTCTCTGCCTCGGCAGAACCTACCGCCATTGCATCCCATTTGCGCTGTGCGATACGGGCTGTTTCCTCCTCCCATTGCGCACGCTTGCGATACGTTTCCTCCGATATTTCACCACCAACAAGTTCTGTCTCTGGATACGGACGCTCTTTTACTTGTAATGCCTCGATGTCCCCGAGCAGCCGCTTGTATTCCTCCATTGAGGGGATTAGTTCTGCAATCGCCTTCTCTTGCACGAAGCGCATCTGGCCACCAGGGAGCATCGACATTGTTGGATACTGCATACCGACCGCTTCTGCCTGGTGACGCATCTTGCCTAACTGTATCTCCGCCTCTGTAAGCTCTTGCGTGTACCTCTCTAGTGGCGTTGTTGCCTGTGACCATCCAGTGGCACTTTCTCTGGCTGCGTCCCTGGACTCGCGGCCAATCCTGCTGATCGTGCCCTGAACAGATGCGAGTTTGGCGGCTACACCACCAACCGATTCATTGATGGCCTCACCCCAGATATTGATTGCCGCAACAACGTCGCCAAACCCGCCACTCTTGTTCAGCGTTTCAAATGCAGTCTCTAGCTTACCCAGGGACGCAACGATCTTGTCGAGTGCTCCATCCGCCTCGATTGCACTGCGCTCTAGTTGGTCGAAGGCTTGCTCTGCTGGCTCAGAGTCAACACCTATTTGCCATTTCCATTGTTCACTCATTGGCCCCTCTGCTGTTCACGCGCACGCTCCATATCCTTACGCCACGAGTCTAGCTCCTCGTCTTCAAACCACATAGACTTGGGCGGAGGATGACTGTCAGTATCACGAAGCGTCCAATCAGAAAGGATAGCTTCACACTTCCTGTGCATGGTATCCAGGTATGACCAATGCCACGGGAGGTTGCTTGGATCCCACCTGCCTGGCGTGCCTTGGCGCATCAAGCTCCAAAACACGCCATCAAGGGTGTTTTTGCAGTACCCAAGGGTCAGCGATGTCGATTTCGGTATAGATGTCAAGCAACCTGCGGTATACTGTACCGTTCAGACCGTCACTCTTGCCGTGCCTGCGTACCGACTCCAAGTCGAACGCCGGGGCATCCTTGCTGTCCCTGCATGACATGTACACAGTCTGGCAGTAGAACTCCTCAAGCCTGTCATTGAACGCCTGGGTGCGGACCGTTGCGCTCTCTGCCCTTGTCCGTAGGGTGTCCTCATCCAACACCTTAAGCTCCTCGCGCCGAGCAGCAAGGCGCCTGGAGAGTTCCTCGGACCGCTGCCGCTGGATACGCGCCTCGTGTTCATCCCTAGCCTCTAGTGTCTCACGCCTTTCCTCTTCCGTGGCGTCATCGGGGAACGGGATGTACCTGAACGCATATTCCCTTTGCACCTCTTCACTCATGGTGATAGCGGCAATGCTCATGACAATGGCTTCATGCCCGTCGCGGTCGAGTTGCTGTAGAGGAGCTATAAGGTCTTCGTACTCTTCCGAGTCTTTGTCCCTCAATTGCCTCTCTACAGCACCCGCCGCCTTCGTTGCTGCCAGTTCACGAATCTGCACCTCAGCATCAGTTAGCACGCGCACGGTGACCACGCTGCCATCCGGCAACGTAACTACTGCCTCAGTGTTGTACAGCTTGTCCAGTCTGAACTCAACGTCTGTCATCCTGTATTCCTCCTAAACGTTGTGATGGTTACGGCATGTCATTGACGTAGCAGATCATACCACCACTATCCTCAGTCTCCTCCTGAGACACCTCAAGGCTGATGCGCATAGTGCTCAGACCACGCACCTGTGCACGGGTGGGAGTTGTACCGGCAGGCCGCAGGTTCTCCAGATGCACAGCGCCAATAACAGACGATGCCTCTGATGCATCCGGGTCATAGATGCGGACGAGCCCATCCATCGTCTTGGGGTGGTTCAGGTCAAGGTACGTGGCATAGTCAGTGAAGAAGCGGTCCAAAGGCTGGTCATCGCCAGGCTGCACGTCAAGGTTGCACGACACGTCCGGCGGATCTGCTAGAACGCCAACCTTGTCGCGGCGGCCAATCTCACGCACCGAGTATGATGGGAACCGTGCGGTGAGGTCAAAGCCCTGCAAGCGGTACACTCGGTCACTCGCTGCTGGCGTGCACCCGGAGGTGAAGAAGAAGACACGGGCATCCTTGGGGTTGATCGAGCCCTCGCTGGAGCTATCGAGTGATCCACGGGTCGTGTGGGTCAGACCACCCTCACGGTACACCTTGCCGTTGATTGCCTCACGGGTGTAGCGGGTCGTGATCGGCTGTCCAACGCGCCACGTCATTGCCATCTCAGAGATAGACGACTGCTCAAAGACCATCTCGTGTTCGACGTTGTAGTCCTCGTCTGACTGGCAGTAATAGATGTCGATGTCGTCATTGTCAAGGATGTCACCCATGTTGAATGACGTGTCGGTCGCCGGGTCCTTCCCGGCCTGGTACAGCCCATCCTCCCACTTGACCCAGTTGATTTCGTACACGAACCTGTGGTCCGGAACGTCCTCAGATGCGCCAGTGGGACCTTTGCGTCCCAGCTCATAGGACTTGTCCATGCGGATCGTCTGCGTCGGCTCAGCATTCTGGATGCGGTCAACGTAGATTTCCGCCTCTCCTGACTCCTGGTTGTTCAGGAACAGGAAATGATTGTGCCCTTTTAGGGCGGTGTGTTGGGGTTCACTTGGCATGATTCACCTCACATTGTCTTGAATCTGATTTCCGTACTCACGATGTTGTGATTGGTCAGACTTGCCTCTTCCCGCTGCCACTCAGGGACAGGCAGTACAGACCACACGGTAACCGGCCCAAGCATCCCAGTGTCAATCTCCGGCTGGCCCTCACCGGCAGTGTAGTCTTTTACAGACAACGTATGCCCTGAGCCAGACGTAGTTAACCAGTCTTGCAGATAGGACGCTAAGTCATCCCGCTCCCCTCGATTCCTGCCAAAGATATGCAGGTTGAGTTCGGCATTCCTGGCTTGCCGCCCAAGCTCTACCGTGCCACGAACGATTGGATTTACCTCTATGACAACGAGTGGCAGATCGGATTTCGTCGGTTCGATGTTGCTGTCTATCAGGAACACAAAGGGGAACGTCGGGTCGAACGTGGGGTTTCTCTGAGGGAGATTGTTCTCACCATAGACGTTGAACGCACCTGGCCCACCCACGCCGGGGCTTTCCAGGGCATCCTTGATATGCTCTTTGACGGAGATACGTATGTTCCTGTTATGCAGCATTGGGGTTCTGCCCCTCTGCCAGACTGATAGCTACCGGGCGGCGGCTACTACCAGTCTGTGCAACGATTATGCGGCAACGCTTCTCAGAACATCGATAGCTCTACTCCTAAACGTACCCCAAGCCCTAGCAGCAAAGCCTTGCGCTTGGATGTTCGCAGCAGCACTGCCATATTCCTGTGCCCAGAAGTAGGGTGCGCGACCTACCCCTGCGGCTGTCTCACCACCATACTCCCCAGCTAGGCGACGCTCATGCAGCAGTCGCTTCTGCCTGGGAGTGAGATTCCACCAGGCCATCGAGCTATTAGCGGGAACTCTGCCATACGCCCCACTAGCCATCACTGATACCTCTGACGGTACCTTTCTAGGCCCTCTTCGTAGACCATCATCCTGCGGTCAAGCTCCGCGAGTCGCTCATACGCCTTGGCAACTCTGTCCCTTAGCTTCTGGCGTGCTCTGAGTTTGCGCTGGTACGACTTCTTGCTTATATCCCACCTGCCCGTTGCAAACTCGTCTCTGGCAAAGTAATCATCGTAGGATGAAATGAAGCCAGTCATCCTTAGTATGCTTCTCTCAACCCTGCCAGCCTCTTCTCTTAGCCTGTGGATCAGGCGTTCAGTTTTATCTATCTGGCTCTGAACGTACCTACCCCAGTCTGCCCTATCTTGGATAGCAAGGCGCTGCTTCTTGTACTCCTCACGCTGTCGAGCACGGGCGGCGCGCTCTGCGGCGAGTTCCTGTTGTCGCTTACGGCGTTCTTCGTGCTTCGCCTCTTCACGCTCAAGATACCAGTCCAGGAATCGCTTGATGGGCCTTGGCTTGTACGCCTTCTCGCCGGGCTTTCCCAGCCTAGCCATGTCACCAACGCCGACCCACCATAAGTATCCTGTTGTGTTGACCTCTGACCGCGCTGTCAGAGAGTCGAGCAGGTTCCCAGTCGCGTTCGGGTGCGCGTTAGGGCCAGGGACCTCACGGTGCAGGTCCTCAATGAACGCATCCGCTAAGGCATTAACCGCCCTCTCCGGGCGAACCTTCCTCCGGAAGAAGTGGTCCTTCTGCCTGATTACGAATGAGCTTAATGACGAACCGCCTAATGCCATTTAGCTCTCCCAGGACGACGTTGCGCACCGTCTGTGTGTTCTCGCCACCGTCCACCGCGCTGAGTATCTTGGCAGACGCACAGTTGATCGTGGTAGTGATGGCATCCTCAGTACCCTGTTGGTCTGACATCCATTTCCGACCTTTTCAACTCAATCCGCCACTCATCCTGATGGCCGACGCCAGTGGGCGCAACAGACACGGGCCTGTATGTGTCCGAGTCTATGAATAAGTACCCGTACTGGCTCTGGCGAACATCGAGCGCCATGTCCTTGACTTCACGACTGACGTACACGACCACATCACCAACCTCAACACCAGGCGGCAAGCCAGAAGCAGCAAGTGTCACAAAGTCGTAGTGCTGGATACGCCCGTAGACCTCAGCCTTGGCCCATGTGAGTATCTTACCCAACCCCTCACATGTAGCGCAGGTGATACTGTCACCTGACTGGGTGAAGTCCTCGAACGCACAATCAGGGCAGTCTGTTTCAGCAGAGGGCCACACAAGGTGAAACGAGCGGTAAGTGTGTTGCCGCACATCCCTCAGCGTACCCTCAGTGAAAGCCCTGTCGTTACTGCCCAGCATAGGTAGTCCTGTAGTCGTCGTCCCTGCTGTCAGTCTGCCACTCGTAGCCCTCAAAGTAGTCTATAGTGCCAGGCTGCTTCAACGCTGTCCCCAGGTTCTCACCAGAGGTGAAGTATTTCGCCTGTGCGCTACGAATGGCAGCCTTCATCTGTGTTTCTGCCTGAATCAGCGCCGTGCCGATGTTGTCTGGGATGCGCTGCTTATCGACGGTTAGCCCTCTATCTTCCCTGAAACGGAAGTAGTGCTCGCTGGTGTGGTCGAGCCTCTGTGACAGGTAAGCATACCGCGCACACACCAGCAGCAGGTTGCGCTCAACAGCAGATGTGGAGAACGTGTCATCACCACAAGGTGGGTCAACCCCGTTCTGGTCAACCACGTTGATGGTATCCTCGTCTGCGGGGTAGAGAATCTCGTTGCCGCTACCATCGACTAGCTTGAAACGCCTGGGCCAACGCCCCTCCATTTCATGGAAGCCTGCGAACAGGACCTCCCTCACCGTATCATCGGTCATATTTGACCAATAATACGTAGCTGTCGGCTGAACAGACGGCGCACTGTTGAACACGACTGTGCCTGACTCAGCGTCTAGTTCGTACATGTCGTCGCCCAGAGAGCCAGACGTGTACAAGATAGGCGTGGGTGTTTCCGCAACAGGTCGATACCTCATGCGGAACACAGTTCCATCACCTACCACCCCCTCAAGGGGGTCACGCATAGCCCTGTTCAGCTTATCGATGCGGATGCGAAAGTCCTTCACACCCCTGTCAGCGAGGTTATAGAATGCCACGCGACATTTCCTCCAACTGCTCGATGCGGTTGTTCAGTCTCCCAAGGATGCGGCCACGCTTGCGCCAACGCGATTCCAGGTCATGTATCGCCCGCAGCCACGGTAGCTGATCCCGCACCAAGTCCCACCTGTTCGTGATGAACGTGGGACCATGCTGGCGCTTCGCCTCTTCGGAAGGCTCCATCTCGATCATGTAGTCGAGTTCGGGTGGAATCGGCACTGCTGCGCATATCTGCCACGCTGTCAGGGCGGCGTTCTGCGAGAAGCCCTTTGCGGTGAGTTCGTCCACCACATTATCCACACGAAACTCGTTGCTCGGTACATCATCTGAGTACCGCAGTTCCAGCCGACCGCGACCCACATCCCCAATGAACACAGGACTCTCAAGCCACTCCTCGCCAATGACCTGTTCTTCCCAGCCACTCAGGCTCAGGTGCTCACTGTCCTTTGCGTCCCTATCGGGATGTGGGACGCTGATCGGTTCAACGCTGGCATTCCGAACGATAAGCCAGCGACCTTCCCCCTTGATCTTTACGCTCGTCATCCTTTATCTCCCTTCGCATTAGCTCACAGCTATGCCGTGATAGTCAAGGTCCTCAGATTGTACCCGTTACCCACGTACCAGGCATGGTCCTGGTCGTAGATAGCGTGGATGTCGATCTTGCGCCGAATGTCAACGTCAGAGGCATTCTCCAAACTGCCACGCTTTTGCTGCCAGCCAATGCCGGTGGGCGGGCCACCAAAGTACAGGACAGTGGTGGAGGCGTGCGCATTTCCGTAGAAGTTTGCACCACCGTACTCACCCATGAACAGGGTGGTCAGCAACTCGCGCTGCTCGCGCTCCGGCAGCGAACTTCCCGCCGGGAACGTCCAGTCTGACATGTCGGTCAGCGTGCCGGGGTTGACAAGGCACTGTGTCATCGGGAAGCCGATCTGCATGGCCGCCTTCTGCACAGCCTTGACACCCGCCCTAGTCAACGAGCCGCCAGAAACGGTGTGCGCGTGACCTGCCGGGATTGCCGCATCCAACACAGCCTTCGCCTTCGTGTCACGCTGTCGCGCCAGGTTCTCGGTGGCGTACTGCATCTGCCGTGCGAGATAGTTCCAGCCTGCACGTTTCAGGTCGGTCCAGTTGACCTCGATACCGGCGTCGAACGTGGTGAACTCGGGCCGTGTCCAGCGGTAGTTGGCACGCACGAATGCGACCTGGCCGTCACGGTGAGTCTCCCACACGACAGTGGGGATGTCCTCGATGGGGATGGAGTTGTCCTCAAGTTGAGCATACGTGGCTTCCTGGAAGAAGCGGTTGTACATCTCAAAGTATGGCACGCTCTGACGGATCGGCTCAACGATGTTCTGCGCTAGAAGCTCGTGCGCTTCCTTGAGGTCGTACCCTGAGAGGGTACCATAAGCGATCTGGCGCAGCATGTCATCGATCTGTTTTGGGCCATACTCTTCGGCAAGGATGTAGTTGCCTGTCTCCTTGTCCAAGCGGATGGCTTCTGCTAGAACGATTCTAGGCATGTTCTTTCCTCCTAATCACGGCCTATGGCCGCGAGATAACCTACGGGGTCAGCTCGAAAAAGACCTCGTAGAGCGTCTGGGACGACCCAACACCACCCACTTCCTCGGTGCGGGTGAACACCCTCTCGCAGCGTCCAACAGAGTTGGAGCCACTGGTGTCCATCAAGCCATTTGCCGCAGAGTACACGGTGGCGCCCTCGGTTGGCACCGTGGCGAAGAAGTCACTGCTGAAGTAGCTCACGAAGCCACCCTTGAGCAGCGCCAGCTCCTCGCCATCGGCAAAGGTCTTGGACGTGGGGCGGTACACCTGCTGGCGCGCACCATAGGCGACGCCAACGGGGGCATCTGAGGCACCGGCCTTGGCAACAGACGACCCACTGGTGACTGTGCATAGAAGACCGGGCTTGATGTCCTCGCTCGCAGCGGCGTACAGGTCCTTCCCGTCGCGGATTGCGGTGTGGTAAACATCACCCACGAACACTTCTTGAGACATGTAGGAACCTCCTTGGTAGTTATCCAGCCATGCTGCTAACTACTTACTGATAGTGGTTGGTCGCGCTATTTCAGCGTAACCTCAACCACGTCATCGTCGTCCAAATTCGCGGTCATGGTGGTTGGCCCAGGTGGCTGAGTGGTGTTCTCCGCCGCCTTGACGAACAACTGAACCGCTTCATCGGACATCGCCATGATGGTAGCTTTCTGCTCGGCAAGTTGCTCCTCGGTAAAGACGCTGCCCAGGACCTCGCAGCGTTCTCGCCAAATCACTTCCTGCTGAGCCTGCTCTTGTGCTTCCCTGGCGTCGGCAAGCTGGCCCTCCAGGTCTGACACCGACGCTTCAAGCGATGTGACCTGCTCTGCAAGCCCATCGCGCTCAGCCTCAACGCCTTCCTTCTCTGCCTTCAGCGACTCCAGGTCAGCAAGTGCTTTGTCCAGTTGCGCCTGAATTTCCTCACGAGTCATGCTGTTATCGCCTCCTTCTGGTTCACTTGATTCTTGGTCGGGTACAGTATCGCTACTAGCGACTGACTGTCCACCCATAGCGGTGCCGCACTTTGGGCACTTGTGCTCAGAGCATGGGACTGACTTTTCGTGCTGAGCCGTCGCGCCGCATTCAGGGCAAACGCATGTACCTGCGCCCCCATCACCTTGGCGTTCCCCACCATTGCCAGCACCCTCGCCCCTGCCAGCTTCCAGGTCTTCGACGTGTGCTATCATGTAGACCTGTTCACGGTCGAAACCTGCCGTGCTGCCAGCAGGTCTGCGTACTGCCCCGCCACCAACTGCACGAATGCCCTTGAAACGACGTGACGCCCCACTCGCGTGCCGGTCTTTCAGGTGGGTACAGTAAGCACGCATGTTGTGGAACTCGCCGCCACATATTGAGCACACTGCTGTATCCGCAAACGCCTCGACACTCAGCCGTTTCACGCCGCTCCTGATCGCGTCAGCAACGTCTGGGAACCGCCTGGCATACATGACACCCTCAGTTATGAGGCGCATTGTATCGCTGTCGGGCGCTGGCGACGATGAAGCAGCCGTAAACATCCCAACAACAGTATCACTGTGCTCGTCAGTGAGTGGCATCAGAGGCAACGTGCTTGCCAATGCAACAATATCCTCATTGGACAGTTCGTCCATGTTAGAGTTCACTTCCGCCCTTGCGAGTTCTGCATTCTTCCACCGCAGCAATTCGCCAGGCTCGAAGCTCTGACCTAGAGCCATGTTCACATCGGTCGGGTCAGTAACGACCTCGAAATGAACCTCAGCAGACTCAACAGCTACATCCGTGCTGCCAACAATCCGGGTGTAACATATCTGGATAGCGTTTTCCTTAGTGAACCCCTCCTCTCCACTATGGTCAGCCATAACTTTCTCGACACAACTGTCCATAGCACCCCACTTCTCTTCTGGAACATTATCGTAAGGCATAGACCCTCCTTACTGCCCTGCCTCCAGCCGCTTCTTGCGCAGGTCGATCTTGGCGTGGATGGTGAGTGAAGTGAATAGCCCTGTGAACAACGTGGTAAATGCCACTTCAACCCACTCACGCCAATGTCCCGGAACTGGCATGTAGCCCATCAGCATACCAAAACCCCAAGCCACTGCACTGAGAAGCAAGATGAGCACATAGCTGGCATATCGCTTGTTATCAGGGCCAAGGTTGCTCAACCATTTGATCTTGTCGATGGCGAGATATGTAAGTGCACCAGCACCGCCACCGTTGAGCACCCAGATAATCGCATCCAGCAGAGTTGGCACAGCCGGAGTTACAGTGTCCTCCAAAGCAAATGCCGCCGTTGCCCCGGCAAGCGCCGAGAGCAGCAACACCAATACAACAATTAGCGCAGCCCTTTTCATCTTCGTCTCCTTTCGCCTAAGGCTGAACGTTACATGGTAGCACATTGCTACCAAAAAAACACTTTTCGTACAGATTGAGCAGGTCGCGGTAGTTGGTCCCGGTGCGTGAGAATGTGACAATGGCGCTGTCCCGACCGGCAAATCCTCCAAAGCCGCCAGCCATAACGAGACACTATGGCAATAGTTGGTCCTCTGCCTGAGATCGTAGTGATGCCATGAACGACTGCAAACCACTAATCTGTGCCGAGGTCAGGTGCGGCACGAGGCTACCGGTCCATACCTGCATAACATCGCCGTTCTGATCGCGCACCTCTACGATGCCGCGCACTGTGTCCGTTGCCTCGGCATAATCAGCCAGCGTTACGTACACATCCCCAATGCTGGTTGGTACTCGTGTTGATTCTACATTAAAGGCCATTATCCACCTCCACCCGTTTTAATCCCAGGTCGTCCAGCGTGTCCTGCCAGGTCCAGCGTTCGCCAACCGGCGCGGTCCCGCTGTTTGTTTCCAATAGCGTTACGCTATTCCTATCTAGCCTGTACCACACCACGCCAGGATAGCGGCTATCGGCCATCAATTCTCGCCATGCTGCCCACAGCGACTTGGTTACACTGGTCGCTGTTCCGTAGTGCGTGGCGGGTTCCATGCCTGTCGGTGATAGCGGCACGCCAAACGTCGCGATCTCTGCGTCCCCGCCAGGCCAGTGCAGCGTGTGCGCCGTGTTCGCGGACCGCTGGCCATCCGCCGGGATGATTGCCATAACCCGTATCTGCCATCGTGATTCTCTCATTGCTATATGTCCGTGTAACTCAGCCCATACCTGTCAGCCAGGTATCGGCCTACCTGATTTTTGTCGGCGTCTGGCAGGCCGCCTCTGTAGGTGATGATCTCGGTGATGTCGCCGGTCCAGGGAAAGCCGGTCGGTTGGCGGTCGCCAACCGTGATCCCGTCCAGGTCATTGGCTCCGGCGTTTCCGCTGGCCTGGCTGGTGCCGTTGTGCCAGAACTGCGATGATGCGCCATTGAGTAGGCAGGTCCAGGTATTCCAGTCAGAATTGGCATCGTTGCCTGTGAGTACTGATTGGGCGTACACGGTCCAGGCGTCGGGGTTGGGGGCCTCGTACTTGTAGATGATGACCCGGTTGGTCGGGTCGCTGTCGTCGAGCAGCACGGCGGGGACGCCATCGTCTACCACTGAGCTGTCGAGCTGGGCGACAATGAAGACGGTGAATGGTTGCGCCATTGCGCCGCCATTGGTGAACGCGCCCACCAGCAGATCGTCAATCCCGTCAAATCGGATTACCGGATGCCCGTTCAGCCTATCAGCCGCCCCGCTCTGCAAGGTCGGCTTCTT
>JABAHP010002215.1_pt1 | contig 73800 bp, 117 predicted proteins | sample 7062081 | NCBI WGS metagenome assembly JABAHP01 (sample SAMN14534357, study PRJNA622989) | marine sediment metagenome | biome: marine biome [ENVO:00000428]; feature: marine pelagic biome [ENVO:01000023]; material: deep marine sediment [ENVO:00002113] | place: India: Gulf of Kutch | collected...
ATCTCGCTGCCCGGAGTGCTGGTGGCCGCTACATCATGAGAAACCCTCAGAGTAGTTTTAGCAGATCCGTTTACAACACTTTCTACAAGCTGCGTTTGTCGGACAATACATCTGGGTTCCCACCGTTGCAGCGCGTCGAATGCGTACTGATCCGCCAAGGGCTCGAATTCTGCGTCCAAGTGCTGGTGGCGCAGCAATTCAACCGCACTACCGAAATCGGTGCGCCAAGGCAACTCCCCGCGGGTCTGTCCGGTGTCTGCTATCGTACCAAGCACCTGAACTACTGCTGCATTCACCAACAAAGCCCCTTCTGCACTAGCAAAGTCGTTCTTTTCATCTCTCCGTAGGGGTCTGACCACACACCGACCTAGATGTACTTGGGTTTTGGATATCAAAGTTGGCTGCCCCACCCCGGTAGCCCCTCCGGCGGACTGGGTTCTAGGAATTATTTCTGGCACCAACGGCCACGTTTCAGACATAGCAATACCTCACAGCGGAATAGCCTCCCGGATGGTCCTGATCGTGTTTATCAGATCACTAAGAGTGTCTATGGCATCGGCAGAATCTTCGTCCAACTCTCCGAGTCCAGATATCGGGTCCAAACCGATCAGGGACATGAAAAGATTGATCAGGTCAACGAAACCCCCAGCGGAACTTAAGGACTCATCGAGGTTCTGTTGCTTCCATTCTATTTGAACGTTGGCACAGGATATTGCAGCTTCTATTGCCGCGTTTCCTTGCGGCAGACTGTCCAGGATAGCCTGCGCGTCTGCAATCCTCGCTTGATAATCGATAATCGACTGGAGTTCTGTGACCATGCCATCCAACATGGTCAGAAGAATGTCCAACATGGACACGACCATTGCCGGTACGCTGAGCGGCGGCGCGAGTGAAGCCATTTCTGCCGCGGCATCGATCAACGTTTGAAGCGCCTCTGCGATCTCCACCGGATTGAGGGTCACAACCGACTTGCAGAACTCAATTACCGCCGTGACCGTGTTGATCGTCGTGAACGCCGGAGAAAGCGGCGCCATGGCTGCACTGGCCTGAGCCATCATTTGTTGAACTAGCGCTAGCGGAGACGGAGGATCACCCGGATAGGAAATCTGAACGTTGGCCCCACCCGGAAGTCTGGCTATCAGTTCCCTGGCAATAACATCAACGGTCGGACACTCCGGTATCTGGGCCATCACAACCTCCCGGTCCCGGCGGGCACGCCGTTGATGCTGACCACCAAGCCGTTGATGAAAACCTGAGCTGTAGCGTTGATTTCGATGTTGCCCAGGGCGGTCAGGCTGACACTTCCGGTAGCGCCATCGATGGAAAACTCAGACCCCGTAGTTTTGTGTTTCACCCGACAGGAACCCGCGGCATTGTCATTGTAAACCATCTCAAATTTGTCAGTCTCGAAAGCGCTGACGTTGGGAGTTTCTTCTACCCCTAGGTCTCTCGCGGCTTCCGGGACATCCGATTCCCGAATACCATCAGCATTCAGTGGTTTCCCCCAACCTGAAGAAACATAACGAGGCTCATCCGGAGACCCCCCACGAAATAAAACCGTCACCTCTGATCCCAATGCAGGAACTGAAAAGAATCCCCGTCCCTTTGAACCACCACCAACCGTACCCAAAGGAGGAGCCCAACCGGTACCTTCTTCGATCAGTCCGGCTATTTTGATCCTCACTCTGCCCAACATAAGTGGGTCATTACGGTCGATAACTATCCCATCAAACGTTCCATACAAGGGGAGGTCCGGTCTGTCGAGGTCGTGTGGGTCCATCGTCAGCCTCTCGTACTTTGCTCCGCGGCTTCCGTCGAAGCTGGCGGCGCTGGTCTTCCGCCCCTGGTTCGGGAGTCCCGTCCGTAGCGACGGACCGGTCTGCTTCGCTGTTCGCCTTCCGGGACACCGGTTACGAACTCCTGTTGTGTCAAAGTAGCGTTTTCAGCATCTGGTCGGATGAAGCTGGTCTTCTCTCCGACAGCCGCACCACCGCTTTGCCCTTCCGCCCGTTCTTCGTCGGAACGGCTGCCTTGCGCTCTCGCTTGCGCAACCTCTGGCAGACCTTCCGCCCTGGCGGCCCGACGGGCATAACTTCCGGTGGCGTCTTTTATCAGCGACAACTGCAACCGATAATTCTCCCCGATCTGGTGGTCAGCATCTTTCACATAGTAATTTCCGCTCAACCGCTGGCCGATACCTTCGACGCGGATGATGGACTTGGCCAGAATGAACGGGTCCCCGACCATGGTCAGGCTCATCTTGACGGCCTGCTGCTGAGCCCTGCGAAACCTGGCCCTGGCTTCCGCTTCGGCCGCTTCAGCGCTTGCAGTTCCCCCCGTGGTTTGCTCTTCCTGAGCGACGAAGATTTGCCCTGTCAGTTGTGCAACCTCAGCATCAGGTAGGAAAAACTTGTCCCCCGTCGTGCTCCGGTTGCCATCGCTACTATTGTCCGCAGCGCTGTCCTGGTCTTCACGGTTCAGCGGATCCCTGCGGCGGACACGGGAACGCCCTGGTCTCCCTGAAAGGTCCGACTTGATGTCGATGGAGATGACCTCGGGCTGCACCTGCTCGGTGTACCAAGTGACCGTTCTGGCAGATCGTTGGTCAAGGCGGCGTTCGTGAAAGTGCAATCCGTCCCAGTCCAGGAAAAACTCATAGTTCAACTGGTGCCCGAGGCGCCGGATGAACTGGTAATCCGTGAGGTTGGCCTGAACGACGTACTCCCGCCGCTCGGTGGTGTCCTGAATGTCAACCGCGTCGTCCCCATAGCCGTTCTCCCGAGCTATCTGTCGAATGATCTCGGTAGTGGTCATGTTCTCAAAGGTCCGAGACCGGGTTACCCGGTTCATGACCACCTCAATGCCGTTGGCCTCTACCCTTAGTTGAGTAAAACCCGTGACTTTTCTGATCACACAAATCCTGGTCGGTGCCATGCGCCCCGGATATCCCCACGAAACCCGGAGACGGTTGCCTTGCTTCCATATCGGATTGTCTAAGTGCCGCAGGTCCAAGTTGTCGACTACCAAGTTACACTTGTCAGCGGACCGCTCCTGGTCTTTGTACTGAAAAGAAAGGATCAGTATATCTTCTGGGCGGAGAAGTTCCTCATTCCCCGACTGATCGAGGACCGTAACGCTGTAGACCGGCCCGGAGACATCGGTCACGCTTCCTCCGCTTCAAGTCGATCATCGCTAAATATGAGCTCCGTCAGGACCCGCATCGAAGGGATGTAGAGCACCGATCCCGATACGAGTCTGATCGTCGGGTCGAAGATGGGTTGTGGCTGGTAGTCCGCGATGACCCACCACAACCCGCAAGCCCGAATAAACCCCTGGAAGTAGTAGCCCGCCAAGTTCCACAGCGTGTCCCCATCCCTGACGACATGCACGATGTTGTCAGTAAACGCCCTGAAACGATACGGCTCCCGCTCAGTGCGAACCCGGATTTGCAGCCCGGCGATGTCGCTGGTCTCCGTCCCCGGGACCGTGATGGTCACCTCGTCGGTATACAGATGTCGACTGGGAAAGAAGACAGCCACACTACTGCCCCCCTTGCAAATAGGCGGGTAGTCCCCGGATGTCTCCGGGGAGAATACCGCTGGACCCGACAGCTCTGGAGGAAGGTCTGCGAAGTCCTTGCCGCGCCACGTCCTCAGAGAAAACCTGCCCTAGCTGGAAGGTCTGAAAGGACAGCGTAAAAGTTTGCTCCATAGCATCCATAAGAACGTTGAACCTCGGAACGGTGGTTTCAAAGCTCCTGATCACGCAAAGCAGTCTATAGTGCCGCGGCCAGGAGATTAGCGCTTTAGGTGGAGGGTGCTGAGGTATAGAGCCCGCACCTCGGCGGGGGAAACACAACGCCAGCAGGAATCGCTCATCCTTGTCTCGCTGCCGACGCTCAGAGTCATCCCGAACCGTGTAGAACAGGTCAAGCGGGTGCGTTCCGTTGGTCGTGTGAGAATACTGCTGCGGCATGTAACCCGCACCGGGAACCGTTAGCTCTGACCATATTGCCTGGATTTGGAAGCGGAACGCCTGGGGGTTGAAGATCGGAGTGATCCGCTCGCCCGTCGAAACGTTGAAGATATTCAGTTTGGGAGGCTCGCCGGCCACTACGGATGTCATGGTTCCATCCCCACTTGTCTGCCGGCGGCTTCGGCGCGGCTTCTGTTGGTCGATGCGATCCCTTCGCCGTCAATTTCTACTTTTAACTGCATGTTCTTTATAGCCTCAGCGGTCATCCTTGCGCTTTCGCGGGCGGCGTCTCTTACTGAAACAGCTAGAGCTTGTTTCAACTCTTCTGTGCCCACCCTAGCAGTACCACCTCCCGCACCAGCCATCGCAGCTGCCGGGACCGTCGTCGGTCCGACAGCCTCCGCCGCGGCAACCCCGGGTCTTGTCGCGGCCACCGCTTCCATGGCCCCGGCGGTGAACGTCCTGCCGAAGTCGGTCATAACCTGCCTAAATTCCGCTTCGGGGATGGCCGCCCCCGCACGCTCCCGGAAGGCAGCCATGCTTTCAGCGATGGCTCCGGCCCGCCGGCCCCGCTCCGCCTCTGCACGTCTCCCGGCGACGATCATGTTGTTCAGAAACTCCGGTCGGAACTGCGGGGGAATCATCTGAGCAACCTGCCCGAAATGGGCAATCAGCGCGTTCAGCGCCATGATCACACCATCGACCATTAGTTGAAAACCATCAGTGACTCCCCGAGTCACCAGCGCGGCTATTCTCCCGAAAGACTGTATAGACAGGTTCAAAAACCGCACGGTATTGATCAGGAACATCAGCGTGCGTACCGCGATGCTTATCCCGTTGGCGAAAGCTCCGACCATCACCCCTGCCAACCATGCCAGCGTTCCGCCCACACTTTGGAAGGTTTTGTTGGTTTCATCGGACACACCCAGCATCTCCAACAGCGGAGCGAGCATCCGGCTCAGCTGGTCTCCGAACTCCTGAAGGGCGGCCCTCATGAGGATGATCCCAGGCCGGGCGGCTCGCATCATGGTGTCGTAGCCTCGGACAAACCCGGTGATGATGTGCGTGAGCCTCCGCAAAGCGTTGACCATGAACTCCAGCACCCTGGTCAGCCGCTGCCCGATCGAAGCGCCCTGCCTGAAAAAGTCTTGCATGCCGCGAGCTTTGATGCCCGCCCGGGTGCTTTCGCTCCCCATGAACCCGAAGGAATCGCCCAGCTCTCTCAGCGCGGACATCAACCCTTCGATGGCGGGCTGAATGGCCTCCATGCCCTGGACAAAGCCTTTACCTATCCCGCGGACGAAGTTGATGATCCGCTGTCCAATGGCGAAAACGTTCAACGCAAACTGGAGCAACCCTCGATTCTGAGGGGCCAGTATCTTCGAGCCAGCTCGGACCCCGCCATGGGTGAAAAGATCAACCAGGGTGGTGAAAATCAGGCGCATGCGCTGGAATTGGCGCTGCAGGAATGTTCCGAATCCCCCGATATTTCTCCTAGCTGCTAGCCACAAAGCCCCTACGGCCACTACAGCACTGGAAATCGCCGCCCCGAAAGCCACGAGCGTGACCGTCATCGCCGCGATGATGATTGCCGCAGCTTTCAGGAAGGGAATCAGAATCGCCACCCCGATCCCAAGCAGTGTTATTCCACCAGTCACTGTGGCCAAAACCCCGGCGAAGATGATCAAAGTCGCAACGGCGGTGCCCGCCCCTTCAGGGATTATCTGGAAGAACCTGATTATCCCGGTAAGTACCCCTCTGATCAGTCTAAGTATAGGCATGAACGCCCGCCCGAACGGACCTCCGACGACGGTGGTCAACGTTTGAATCACACCTCGCAAGAGGGTTACCTGCCCCTCAAATGTGTTCTGCAGTCGCTCACGGAATTCCTGCGCTGCCCCGGCTGCCTCCGCCATACTTTTTCTGAGAAACTGAATAGCCTCCGCCCCTCGAACGATCTGACCACGTGCGTTCCTGATGCCCGTGGTCAGCTGCCTCGATATCGCGCTGAACGCGGTCAATCCGAACCGCCCAAACAACTCGGTAGCAATCCGAGCCCGGTCGGTCTGGTTGGTATACTGCTCTTCCAACACAGTGGAAGTTTCCAACACTACATCAAGGAAATCCCTGAATTCTCCGGTGCTTTCGTCGACCAGAGAATTGGTTCGCCCGAGGACCTGATCGAAGCGGCTGGCGTTCTTCGCCATCATGATCAACGCGGAGCTGACCGCGCTGGCCGCCACGCTGGCCTGGACACCCGAATTCCTGACCAACCCAATAGACGGAAGCATCTCGTCGATGCTCTGTCGGGCTACCGTGGCGCCCCTAGCTACGTTACCGAGAGCCAATTCGAGGTCGTTGGCTTGCAGCGCGGTAACGTTTGATATCCTGAGGAGCTTGTCCGCAGCCAATGTCGCTTGGTTGGCGTCAAGCGAAAACGCACGCACAGCGGCGCCCATCGTTGACGCTGCTTGTGCTACGGAGATCTGACCCCCCTGTGCGAGGTCAAGTGTGCCATTCAGAGCACGAATGCTCTCGTTCGCTTGAAAACCCCTGGCTGATAGTTCCGCCAACCCCTCGGCAGCCTCTCGCGGGCTGAACTGCGTCCTTATTCCAGCTTCCAAGGCCGCCTCGGAGAGATCTCTCATCTCCGAGGCCGTGGCTCGTGAGATGGCACCCACCCTAGCCATTGTCTGTTCGAAGGCGCCGGCCGCCCTGGCTGCGGCGAACGTCCCCATCAGGGTCCCTAGCCCAACTCCCAGCGATATGGCTCCTGCCGTGGCCACCCCCAGACCAGCTTGCACCGCCAGCCCAGCAGCTCTCCCTCGAACTCCCAATCCCTTGAGGTTGTTCCCGATCCTGCGCATTACCCCGGAAGCGAGGTCACGCGCCCTGAAAACAAAGCCAAGTCCGAGACTGTTAAGTGCCATCTGGTACCAGGTTACTTCTTCTTCTGAGCGTCCCGGATCGCCTTGGCCTCAGCCCTGCGTTCCTTCAGGAGGCGCTCCGCGAACCACATCGCTTTCCTTATCGGCAATGCTAGCACAGTTTCGGGGTTCCACCCTAGCCCCGACCCGCCGTGTTGTATGTAACCGAGTTGGAAAATCAGCTCTTGGATGAAGTCTTCTCTGTACGGCGGGAAAAGGCCGGTTATCGCGGCCTCCCCCCAGGTCAGAGGTCGGCCCCCTGGTTCAGGGGCAGCCAGAACTCCCGCCGGCCGAAAGGGAGCTCGACACTCTCAACCATTCCGCAGCTGGGACAAATCACTTCGATGTTGGTCTCGATGCCCCCATCCTGCTCGTCGAGGACGTTGAGGAATGAAGTGGCTTTTCCCATAGGGAGATTGCGAAGCCACAGCATCTTGTTCTTTTCCCCCTCCACCTCAACGATGCGTTGCGCCAGAGAGACCAAAAGTTGGTTCTTGGCTGAACGGAGGGCTTTCTGCATCTTGCGTTGCTTGGCACCGTTCAGGAGTTGGAATCTCACCCGCCTACCGTTCATCTCGGCGGTAAGCAGCTGCCCGCTTTTGAAGGCTTCCAATGTTTCCTCTGGGAGTTCTTTCTTTGGCAACTCGTCCAGTTTCAAAGACCAACTGATCGATTCGGAGCACCCTCGGCACCCGACCTTGAAGTCATACTCCGGCCCGTAGGTGGCAACGCGGACCATCAGAAAGGCGTAGAAGCTGTCCGCGATGAGCACTTGGTCCCAGTCCGGTTTGTCTCCCACGAAGGAATACGGACCGGGGTTGTCCGTAGACTCCCAAGCCTTGTTCAGAATAGCGTTGTTGACCGTGCCTTCATGGATCAGCTTGCGGTCGGTAAGTACCTCCGCTTCGCTGACCGTGAGACCTCGGACGGTCCCGGACAGCCCCGAAGGGCACACGATATGTTCGGACATGTTGAACCCCGCTTATGACTTAGTCAGATCATGCTGCCAGCTGAGGAGAGGCCTCGAAAGTCTTCTCGAAATAGTCATACCGCAGGACAATTGCCTCCAGCGTTACCTCATCGCTGGTGTTGTCCATACCGGTACAAGCTGAGTATTTCTTGATGTATGCGTTGTACAAAGTCCACCGCCGAAGCTCAGAGCGGTCCTTGTCTAGTTGAACAACGTCCAGATTGCGCTTGTAAAGCGGGGAGACCGTTCCCCCACCCGTAACCGCGCTGGCAGTCTCCTGCCACCACTCATAAAGGTCGCCATCTCCGGTAGCAGCTCCGACCTGAAGAGTTACGTCGGCAAAAGTCAGGCGAGAGGGTTGCTTGTTCGGGATCACAGCCCCGCCTGCCCAATACTCCGTATCCGAGAATTCGCCGCTTAGTTCGGACATATCCTGAAAAGCCGCGTTGATCACTCCATCAATTTCTACAAGAAACTTGAACCGTTGATGTATCGTTTTTGCCTCACCGAAAACGCCGCCCATAGCTTACCTCCTTACGCGCTCTGTTGGCCGAGGTACTCGTCGAGCGCTCTGGTATCCTGCGTGAACACCATGTTGATGAATCGCACAGCCTTCGCGGTGGCCAGCCCGATCTTCACCAAAAGCCGATTTTGCAGTATTACCGTGATGTTGTTTAGTTCTTCGCTGACGTCCACGTTGAACGCGGTCGAAGCGTTCTGGGTGCGGAACGCCTTACGCTCCATCTGCTGTGTCAAAAATCCAACTATCGCTCGCCTAACTTCTGCCCTCAGCTCCTTGTCGTTGTTCCGGTGTCGGGCGAACTCCAGTCCGGCTTGCAGGCTGCGCTCGATGAAGGTCACCCCGCGCCGCTCCTGGATGCTAGGAAAGTTGCTGGTCCCCAGTAAATTGAGGGACTCGTCGCAGATTATGTTTCCACCCAACACCCGGATCGGATTGATCCGCTTCGGAGCGATCAGATCCCGCTTGGCTTTGTCCTTGGTCTCTTCGGTCTCAAGGCCAAGGACCGTGCGGAACGCTCCCTTGATGATACCAGCCGGGGCATCGTAAATACCCCCGGGGCGCTCCCCGTCGTTGCGGGCACAAAGGCCGGCGACGTGTCCGGAAGGTTGAATCGTGATGTTGTCGTCGTCCCCATATACCGCCGGGTTCGGGTTCACCACCTCGACGCCGGGCCAGTGTATACAACCGTACTCCGATCGGCCAAAAAGTTGATTGGTCGTCTCCACGAAGGTGACAATTTCAGTAGCGGCAAGCCCCAACGGAGGGTCAAGGAATGCAAATATACTTCCTCCCCGCGTTGACTCGACGTAGGTAAGCATAGCCAACTGAACCGCCGCGGCAGTCTGGCCGGGAACAATCAGCATGCTCACGTCAGGAACGGTGTCAAAAGCACGCAATCCGTTCTCACCGGCGGCGCTTCCGATGTAGTCCGTTGAGGTCAGGCCTGACAACCCATCGTCCCCACCGGTCATCGCGGCGGACAAACCATCCGCCGGCCGCAAATATATCGGCGCGCCGGGCTGAGCCAGTTCGATCAGGTTGCTGTTGGCGTTGACGATGGTCAGAGCGTAGTTGTCTGCCGTCACGGTGTTGATCAGGTTAGGGTGTGTTTCAGCTACGTTTCCGTCGTCTACTACCAGCAAGTTGAATTCGTCAGGAGCTCCAGAAGCAGCTGTTTCGATTTGGATTTGTATGTCGTCGGTGTAGCTGCCCTTGGTCTTTCCGTTGACCACAAGGGTGTCTGCCGCTGCGCCGCTGGTGCCAAAGTGCTGAGCATTGTCAAAGCCGAATTCATCGTCGGCCGTAGAAGTCGCCACGACCTGGACATAGTACGTAGGCCCAGCAGTGTCCCGGGTGATCGTTAGTTCCCCTCCGGTTGCTTCGGTGACCGTAACGCCGGTAACGGCCAACTCTATGATCGTTTTCGCTTCGGTGGCGGTGACCGCGGAGATGTCCGCAACGTTCCCGCCGCCGGCATCGGTGGCCGCAACAAGCCCGAGGACCGTCGGAGCGTTTACCCCTCCGGTCACGGTAACGTCGGAATCCGTGCCTTGCAGGTCGCTTGTGATGCGAACAGCGTTCGCCGTGACGTCAGCGAACGCGCCGGAAATCTTGGCGTTGATAACAGCTGCTACCTCAACCGCAGTTGCATTGGCGATGTCAGAGAACTCAGACGTCAAAAAAGTGATCGTCTGGGGTGAACCGTTGTCGATCTCGACGATCAACGTGTCATTGTTGGCTAGAGCAAACGGTTGAGTGTTGCTACCGGTGACCGTTGCTGCGTCCGCGTTGAAAGTAGCCGTGGTCGGCCCGCCGAGATCCGTCGTGATGTCCAGATCGTCTCCCGGGTCCAAATCCCACGGCCCGGCTTCGGTACCCGTAACAAACCCGGAAGTCGGCGAAGCAGCGGCACTCTGCAGCGTAACGGTACCCTTTGCCCCCTGTTGAGTCGCCGGGTTGTTGATATCCGTGTAGTGCAGTACTCGCTGAACGTACGCTTGACGACCTCCCTCATCGAAGAACGCCCGGATCGCCGGAGTCAGGTCGCTGTTAGCGGTATCCCCGCCGTAGATGTCGAGGTAATCGTTGAAAGATAGGAGCAAAGTTGGTGTGTCAGGACCGCGTTCCGTTACACCAAGAGCAGCGAGGATGGAAGTCGGAACTCCCTGGAGCAATCTGGTGCGGGGTTCTTCCTCCCGATATGTAACTTCAGAACTTAGGTTAAGCTCAGTAGCCATGATTTACTCCTTAGCCCTTGCTTTTCTTGGACCGCTTAATAGCAAGCTTTTCCGAAGTGCGAAGATCCGCTTCTTTGCGCTGCTTTTCCCACTTCCGTTGCATCTGCTTTCGATGGGCTTCCGCAGCCTTTCGCTTCTTTTCCGCCTTGCGTGCCAGCTGCTCTCGGAGGACTACCGCAGCAGCAGCCTTTTCCGCATCAGCGGCTTTTACCTTCGCAGCCGCGATTTCTTCATCAACCGGATCGGAAACCGAGACTTTATCTTGCCGCTTCAACCGAACGACGTCCGGAGTATCAACCACCCATACCGGAAGCAGGGATTTCTCTTCTCCGGCCAGCAGCGTGAGCGAACCATGAACGCCCAGTCGTTCTACCCGAACCCCGCGCTTGCCGGATTTGGCGTCCAGCGTGAGCTTGGTATGGGTATGTGGGACTCTCGGGGCCCGGGGGTGGACCAAATTGATGTGTTGCATCCGGTTCGTTTTGTTCTTCAGACTTACAACCTGCTCCATGGTGCCTCCGCTAGAACTCTATCAGGGAAATCGTTTGACTGTCTAGGGCAATTGATACGTGTCAAGGTCTATCACCGGGGGACCCCCCACCAATTCGTGGAAGAAGTCGCTTTCTGGCAGGATATCAAGTGTGCTGAACCCCTCCAAAATAACCCCCACGATCGCACCGGTCCCGCTGAAAGCGGACACATCAGATTCGTTCGGAGCAGAAACAATCGCAGGCAAACCCCCAGGGGTGAACTGCATGTCGAAGAATACCTGCCCCTGAGCAGGTTCACCTTCTACCTTGTCCACTTCCAGCCGGATGTTCTTCTTGAAAAAGCCGATTGTTGATTCCATAAGCCCGAAACCGTGACGGTCCCGGTTCCAAGCTCCGACCAGTCCGAACTGAAGATCAACCGTGATCGGTGCCTGCCTGGCAACTATGAAACGCTCCCCCTGAAGGCTGTTTTTGTGATTGCTGTGGTAAACCGGGTTGAACACCACCTGGGGTCCGATCAACGCGATCGCGGGCAACGAGCTAATCTCCACGTATACCGCCGATCCGTCCCTCGAGTAGTCGGCGTGCCTTCGGTGAATGATCTCTTGCCATACCTGTCGGCGGAGTTCTTCCCGAAGCCTCAGAAACACACGCTCGACCACGGACTTCGCGGAGAACTTGGGCATCTGGTAGGTGAAACCGTCCGTTACGGTTATGATTTCCCCAACTACCGGGTTACCGTTCTCGTCCAGGTTCTGAATCACAACGTCCACGGCACCGGCGCCGGCGCCGGTGGTGGCGTCCTGTAAGGGGGAAATCGGAGGTACCGTGTAGGTGAGCGCATGGTTCACCCGCATAACCCGACGAGCGGCAGCTCCCCCGAAAGTGATCTCAATGTTCTCTGCAAACCCACCTCCGAGAATACGAACCAGCCCCTTGCCCCCGGAGTGCATCTGGGCAGGGTAAATGTTTGTCACGGTCGGGATAGCCATCAGCCAAATATCCTCCCGAAGAACCCCCCGAGGTTTTTGCCTACACCTTTCATCACATTCTTGGCGATGTTCTTCCGCTCCGCCTCGAACACCGGTCGCATGAAGGGTCTAGCCGGGATGTTGGCCGCCGGAGCGCCTTCTTCATGAATGCGAGCGAGGTCTGCCAACAACACATTGCCCCTGCCGGTTTTCCCACTGGGGATACCCACGGTTACTTGAAACGGGCCCTTTTTTATGACTTGAATGGCTCGGACCATGCTGCCGGTCCGGATCAGGGCCTTGGTCCCCATAAAACCCTCACGCCGTCGACGGGCCAGGGTCTCCGGCTTCAATGGTACAAAAGGCTTTCCCCCCGGAGCTTGGTTGATTATTCCTTGAACGATCAGCTTTCGCAGGCGTTCCGCTTCGGCGAGCATAGACTTCTCAGCTGCGTTCTTCAGAGACCTGGGAGCGATGATCAGCGCTCGGGTGGTGAAGTCCCACCTACCGAAAAGTTTGACCTCGAAGGCTTTGGCCATTACGCCCGAACCCCCGTTTCCCGGTCGGTGAGTTTGACCAATAAAAGGTTCCTACGACTCCCGAGACCTACCACCGGGGTCGTTTCTACCACGTAAAGCCCCGGGGGATTCGGCACGGTCATCACGAGATCACCATGCTTGTCATAGATGGCTTCGAGGCGGTCCCCCTTTTTGATCAGAGCGTTGCCGTCGGTACCAACCAACCCCAGCCGTTCCAAGTCCTTGAAGTGGTGCACCAAAATATACTCACTGTCAGGACTGTCTCCGGTAGCCAGCATTTGGAGCTCCTCGAAGAAATCGTCCTCGACCTGAGCGGGGACCCTAAGCTCAGCCCCTTCCACCCGACCGTCAGAACCAAGCTGACTCCCATCGTCGGTAGTCAGCGGTTCCATCAGATCATGGTCGTAGCTGGTAGCTGAAATGTCTAGCTGCCTGTAGCCAACCGGTACCGGAAAGATGAGCCTGCCTCGGGACATACCACCAGAATAGCCGAAATCTGATGGACTACGCAGCTGAAAAATAGAAAATCGCCGTTAAGGCCCCTAGAACGGCCCACACGGGGCGGTATTCCTACCTATATAAATGTGCCTTTTCTGCTTTGCGGACGATTCTCACGGGTGTGACTTTTCTGCTACACATGACAAAATGTCACAAGATTACGTGTGAAAATTCGTGCCAAATCAGACGACGGTCATGTTGGTAGGCTTGCGAAAATACCGAATCAACCCGTCTATTTCCGGGTCTCCGGTCAACAATCCGTTGGCTAGCACGGTTGTCATGGGCACCTTTGGGCGAGCGTAGCCTTTCTCCTGATCACGAGTTTTCTCTTTGGTTAGGCTATTAAAACCTTCGAGTTCCAACCTAGCATCCGGGTCACTCAACAGCTCAAGGTTTCTGATCGTAATCAGCAAGCACAAATAGCTAAGCATTTCCGGTATTTTACCTGTTGGGGTACCGTCGTACTCAGTGAAACCGAACGTTCCCACAACAGTGACGTTCTGCTGCCCCAGCGTCCACACAGCCGGGATCACTGGTATATTCCTATATCCCGGGCGGTCAGACAAATTCTGATTCCACTCTATGCGGGGATTTCTACGGTCATCAGGTATGCGATGCCCATATTTTATGTAGCGGTTGTAGATTATCAGGTCGTCCAGTTCCACATCACCATTGTTCATCGTGACGGAATCAACTGTGATGATCGGCACCCCGACGCGCAGCGTTCTGGTCCCATCCCCATCCAGCTTCAGGGTCATGTCCCTGGGGTCAAACCACCACCCTGTCGCAGTGTCGATTGCATTGCTTGCCAGGGTTATTTGGGATGCTATACGAGCGTCCGTGTGCGGCGGATCGGTGAATCCTTCATCACGGACGTCCTGAATGGTGCAATAGTCCGTCATGAGAACATCGTATCACTTTTTCTTGCGGGCACTCCGCTTCGGAGGGGATTTCCTTTTCGCGGGAGACTTTTTTGGTGTGGACTTTTTCGGAGGAGATTCAGTTTCTTCCTCTTCTAAAAGAGTCGCTTGTCGTTCAGCTTTCCGGCCTCTTCTCGGAGGACCTTTGGGAATAGTAGTAGTGGAAGACTTTAGTTCCGCCGTCGCAGCTCCGATGGCAGCATCATCTCCCACCACCGTGGCTGTAAGCCCTTCGAACTCCGATGGAACAACTTCCCCGGGATTCTTCGGCGAAGGTAAAGACTGTGGTTGCTGGGAGAAAAACCTCGCCATGGCTGCTGCTTCCGGCCCGGCCATGTCCGCGGCCAGCTCCTGACGAACAAGCTCTCGCCATTCTTTGTCCGACTCAATGATTTGGAAATGGGGTGCTCCGGTTTTCTGCTTCAAAGGGCGAAGCTTTTCCCCCTGTTCTGGGTGCAAAGTGTACCACTTCCGAGCTTCAAACAGCTGCCCTCCTAGTGAAAGCCGCTGGCAAAGCGCTCCGGAGTGCCTATCATACGGAGTGAGCCTGACGTGGTACATATTCTTCTCCTCACAGACTAACGAACTTTTTCAGGATACCCCCGCCGGTTCAGAAAGGCAACTGCCAGTATCAGGCGTATGCAGTAACTCGGAGGACGTCAGTGTTTGCGAGGTCCCCCCCGGCACCGTTCAGCGTAACCACAATATCATCCCCAGCAATAGCAAACGTGTCCAAGCCTGGTACTTTTACTATTCCGGCAGCTGTTATGGCAAACAGGGTGAATCTGGTAGGTGTAAACGGAAAAGCAATCCTAACCGATCCGGCAGTGATCATCGCCGTCGTGATGGGGAGTTCCGCGTTTGCAAACAAAAGCTGCTTTCCGGACTGCCCGGCCAGCGAGTTCATATTTACGTTACCAGAATCGAAACTGTAATTTGTGAGACTAGACGCATCTAAACCAATGCTGGAATCAGCACCAATAATGTTGCCTTGCTTGGCGTCAGCAGAGCGCAGCCTCAAAGTCGTGGCATCGAGCTTGTCCCAATAGAGAAACTCCGTCCCGCTGGCCACCGCCGCAGCTAAAAGATTGTCCATGGTCCCTTCAGCGGTTCCGGCGATGGCAAAGTTAATATTCGCACCTACTCCATCAGCCTCGTAGGTGTCTGCCCCAACGACCAACGTATCGTTGGCCACAGGCTGTCCGCCTTGGATCAGCTGTACAACCGCTGAGGAGCCTTCATTCTGGGCCATGAACGACATCTCATCATCCACACCAGCCAAATGCGCAGTGAGATGATCAACGCTCGTCACTTCGGCCGGAGCGGTGCTCGGAGTGTAGTTGGACGGAGTGTAATCGATGTCGACCTGGTCCCCGTCCACTTCATCAGCAGCCCCCGTTATGTGCGTTGCGGCATGGGTGTACGGGACGATCCGAGTAAATGTCAGTGCTGTGGTGTCCAGAACAATCGGATCGTTGGTGGTCAGCATCCAAACGGTTTTGCCATTGGCGGTACCCTCGGCAACCGGCACGGTCATCCCCGAAGTAACTTCCGCATCGGTGTTGGCATCGGACGCCCTGGTCAAAACCCACTGTTCTGACCCGCTACCCGGGTTTGTCGCCACGTAGATTCCGCGGTCCGCTCCGGTGGCGGTCCCATCATTGTTGATCATCACCCGTTCGTCTACCGCGACAGCCTCACCATCTACCGATAGCGCCGCCGCGACGTTTCCGGTGAGAGTCTTGGTCTCCTTGGACCCCGCCGCTGTGTAAGCTGGCAATGCACCGGCGGTGCAAAGACGAACGCTGTCTTTCGGGTCCTGTAGTCCGGCTACGAACGCCTCAAGGACCTGGATATCAACTTTGATTTGCTCTAGGAACTCTTCGAGGGTAGTCCGCCCATCTGCCGGTTTGTCCCCAATGGCCGAATTGCCCCTGAAATGGTTCGCTAGGATTTCTCCCATAGTGGTCATGGTGTCTCACCTCTCACGCCCAGTTTAGGCGCAACTCCGGGGAACTTCCGAACTACCAACCGATCCAGCCGATATCTAGCCCAGTATGTCCGGCCAGATTGGTCGCTGCGGACACTTCCGCACCCGGAGCCCCATCGGTCTGAGCGTAGAACTTTGCTCGGACCGTCCCGTTGACACTGGCAAGACGGCAATACCGAAGCGCCGCCCCATCATAATTGATCACATAATCTGAGTGAAGAATAGTTACCCCAGGAGGGAGGCTACTAGAAACGTCATAACCGTCTTCTGGGTAGCTAGCGTCTGCGTCGATGTTGATACTACCGCCCATGACCGGCGCAGAGGGCTGTCGCCCACCGTCTACGTAGCTGTTTACTGTTACTGCCATCAGATTTCCTCTTTCAAAGGGACCGCTTGAGCCCCGGTATAGTCAAAAAGTCAGTACTATGATGCTCGAATGCCTGTAGTCTGCACTACAGCAGGCTCATGGCTGAATTTGAAGTCTACCCGCAGAGACACCACGATGATCAACTGCTCCGCAGAGATATCCTGATCAGTGGACATCCTCATCTCCCGCCAAACTCCGAAAACCATATTACGGGGTTCAGTCAACAGACTGACGGTCTCATTTGACCCAGCCCCGAGATCGTTCGGAAACACCGGAACGCCTACAACATCAATACCGGTGTACGGCATCGTGGTCGGACCGGTCACGTGGGTGTCTCCCAAAGGCGTAGCGCGGTCCCCTAGGGAATCATGATAGTCATCCGCCGCCAGTTGTCCGACATAGAATCGAAGGGCACCTCGATTGCGCCGAAACTCAAGCGGCATCGTCTTGAGGGAATCTTTCAGCACGGATCGCTGAAGTGTAGCACCGCCAGCCAACGCAACATTCGTTGTAGCCTGAACGAAGAAACCGTCCAGCGCTTTTAGGAGATCATCCGTCGAAGTCACATCCCCGTTGAACCCAAGTTCTTCGAGTTCTTCAGCCAATTTTTCAGCGAGAGCTGCCTTGACGGTGTCCGGGAAGGTCCCGTTCTCGATGTTGTCCTCGACGGACTCAAAACTCAGCCGAACTTCAGCCATCAGCTTCTGAGCGTCCAACTCAACCTTGTCGGTGGTCGGCTTCGAGCGCCGCGCAACCGGCAGAGCTGTTGCTTCGGTTGCGCTGCGGAGGGTGCGTCCTTCGAAGCGCATCTTTTCGATCAGCTGCTTGTGGGAGCGCATCATCATGCGCTCCATCTCGGGCATGACGACCGCCTGCTTCACCGCGAGTCGGAGCAACCGAGTAGCCTGAGCTTCTACCATCAGGCCGCCGTTGTTCAGGTCATCCAGAGCGAAATCAGCCTTTGCTACTATTGATCTGTTGGGTTCCATATTTTTATCTCCATGATCCCTTGCTGAAGTTTAAGGCCTTTCCCAAACCAGCTTAGAACGGGCTCGGGTTTACTACCCAAGTTCTGTTCTTGCTGCGTTCCGGCGGATCGTCGCTTCTGGGAGAATCGTAGTTCTCCGTGCGACTCGCAGGAGCCTGGGGAGTTGTTTCCAGTTTCTCGAGCCGCGATGTGATGGTCGCCATATTATCAGACACCGACTTTAGCACCGGTGCCAAAGCATCGTCACCCTCTTTGGCCGGGGCTGCACCTTGCAACGGACCTCCGACGTTCCCGATTTCCTCCGGGGGAAGTTTTGGCATGGGGACCTGAGTCTCCGCTACCATCTTGCTCAGACCCACAGCGGATTTCAAGGCACCTACCATAGTCTGGCGGATGGAATTCAAGTTTACCGCGTCAGACACGTTAGCAATTCGCATGATGGCCTGTGCTAAGACGGTCATCTTGTCGGAGAATTCCGACCCCAAACCACCGAGCTCTTTCCGTGCTTCATCGAAAGCAGCTTCCAGCTCTTCGTCTCCCATCGCGTCCAGATCGATATGTCCCGCGGAGTCCTTGACTGTCGGTTGGCTGCCAACCGACACCAACTTCTGCAGGGCGGCGCAAACCGAGCTGAGCTTGGTCAACTCAGCTTCCGGCAGCTCCGCGGATCCTTCATCGGATTCTTCCGCATCTTTCACGGCAGTGCTCACCGTGACAAGGCCCTCAAGCACTTCGGAAAGCGTCTTGACCAGGGATTCTTTCGCAGTAGCAGTCAGTCTCATGATATTTCCTCGCTTCACGATGAGAAACCGCCGTTTGTTGGCGGGACGGTCGACAAAGGACACCTCTTCCACATCAATGTCAGTGAGCACCGCTTCAGCATCTGCCGGAAGCTTCCTCCCGAGCAGTGCAAAAGCGGTTTCCAGCGCTGTGTTGAGGCCCTTGTTCACTGTGTCAACCATAAACTAAAAAAACGGACTTTGAAAAGGACAATTTTTACGCGGCCTGCGGAAGGTCATCTGCCAGAGACTCTCTGACAGCCGTCCCACCCATAGAAAACCCTGTGAAAGATCCAGCCTTGATTTCTTTCCAAATATTGTCGTTTCGCACTCTTACACCAAGAAACCAAGTACCTTCCGGGAAGTCCTCACCATTGTGTCGCTCAACCTGATTGGAAACGGTATTCTCAACAACGATCACGCCGTCAACAGGCTCCCCCTTGTGCATGATCTTGTTGAAGCCCCCGTTTTCCATGAACGAATGTGCGGCCTTCCGCACGGTCGGGGCATCGTAGGTCTCCCCCTGGGCGTCTACCTCCCCGGGAACGAGGACCACCCCGAACACAAAACGTTCTTCTTCTTGTTCAGGCACAAATCGTTTTATGAGGCGGACATTGTGGGTAATAAACTCTTCTACCAGGGGCTCCTCCGCTTCGGCGGGGTCTTCCTGAAGATTAACTGCACCTTCTACCTCGGAGGGCAAGTCCTCTGAAGGATCCCGCTTCTCAGCCTTGGCTTGTTCTTCTTCCAACAACCTACGGGCCTTCTCCTGTAACCTGCGTTTATCTTCAGCTGAAAGCCCTGGGGTCTTGGACTGCGGTATCCGCGCAATGGCGTTGCGCAAGTGCGGTAGGTCGATCTTCCCGTTCTCGTCCCGAATCGGGAAGTGTCGAAGCGTGCGGGGAACCGTTTTCCCTTCTTCGTCCTTCCGTCCGCCGGGCTCTATGTAGAGGAAACTTGAGTCCGGGAGATCGTTGATAAAGGCCCGTGACCAGACAGCTTTGTCCGCCACCTCTTTCAGCCGACCGATCACCGCCTGCACACCCTCGGTCAGATCGATGGTCTTGTATGACCCTTCTACAAAATCGTCTGGGTCTCGTTGGCGCAGCCGAAACGTATTCTCCTTCTCGTCCACCTTGTCGAATTTGAAGTCGTGTTCTTTGGCCCAAGCTACAGCTTCCTCAACAGATTGGAATACTTCCTTGCTGAAGATCAGAGTCTGGACCGTTGTCGGCTCCTGCTTGGTTACCAACTCTCGCAGCACGACAATTTCACGCTGCTTAGCGGACAACTCCGCCAGCGCCCGGGTAGCTGCGGCCAGGGCATCTTCCTCAACAGTTTGTATCCGCCGCCGTTCGATTTCCCGCACCACAAACTCGTGGGCAGAAACAACTCCATCCCGAGTCACATCTTCGGCCTGAAAAACATCCTTGCCGGCGAACGCCCGCTCGAAAAGCCGATGGAGTTGCTGGTCGAGCTCGAGCAGGTGCCCCGGGGTGGCCCGGCGAAGCATGTCCGTCGAAGGATCGTTCACGAAAGCGTGAACGTCGCGCCGGGCGGCGTCGCGCAGAAGGTCGTCGATCGAAATCTGCCTGCTGCGAATCACGTCCTCCCCCAGGTCTACCACACTACCGAACCGGTGCCCTCCCGGCGGCCGGGACAACTCAAGCGGAGGGTCGAAGACCACGACCAACTCTAGGGGAATGTGAAAGAGATTCTTTTCTTCGTTGAACTCCGTCCAGGTATGTTTGTCCAAGCCCTCCCGCAGTTCCGGGGTCAACTCTGAAACGTTCGCAATTTGTACAGGTTCACTGTGTGACACCACACCCCAAGCAAGGGACTTCCCCAAACCAAGGGGGCCCACTTCGTTCACCAACAACTGGGGTTGACCTACCCGACGCAATTGCCGCCGAATCGCAAGCAAACCGGCGGGGTCTCCTTTCATCAAGCGGTCCAACAAGAACTTCGGGTCTGGAACCTTCAACGTCGGAAGGGTTCCTTGCGGGGGGGTAGTCTCCCAAACCAATACCGGACCCTTCTCTGGAGAAGATAACACCTCCCGAGCAATTGCTTCGATGTCGCTGGTTTGAGGAATGGTCAAACTGACGGCCTTGCTGACCACGTCCCCGCGGGTGTTTATCTGCTGCCCCCCTAGCTTGATAGCATGATCGTGATCCCCCCCTGAGTCGTCGTGAGCGTGAGCGCCGTCGGTTTCGGTGAAAAGCTCCAAACCTTCCCGGATCGGCATGACATGCCTATGTTGACCACCCTGGACGACGGCCCCCCCTTCTAACGTGTGACTGTGAGGTCCGCACACGTCGGTTTGAAGCGGAGTACCCGCGGTAATCTCCACCTGCCCACCGTCCTCCTTAGTGAACCGGAGGGTTACCGGAAGCACGAAGCTGTGGGAGTGACTACCATCCAACGCCGTCTCGGAGTTGTCAGAATCAATCTTGTGGGTGTGGCCACCGGCTTTGGATAGTGAAGTATTACCCATCACTTCGAACTGGGACATATATCCAATAAGATCCACCGCTTGAGCCAACAGATTGTCCACTCTCTTCTGAACTTCTGGGGTCATGCTGATATCCTCCCGGCTGCCCATCCCCGGTCAGGCTTTGAGGGCTTCCAAGGTGTCCCATCAAGCTCTGATCGGAGCGCTGTTGGTAACACGTCGAGGGCTTTCTGCGTAGAATAATGTAATTCCACCCGCATCATTATAAACAGCTCGTAGCTCTTAAGGGTACGCTCCCTAATTTCCGCCTGCGTGACCTGTGGCCGGATGATCAGGTCGTGCTCGAAGCTCCCGATGACGGTTTTCCTGATTCTCCCTGCAAACCTCACGAAATTGTCAGGATTTTTCAGCAGATCCCGTATTGTCTGCTCTCGGTTAGGCATACTAACTCCTATGTCACCGCATCCGTTGTGCACCGACAACCCCCATGGGCCGGGGGTACCAACGTCCCCCCCGCTGCCCGGGGGTTAACCCTCATAGTGTATGTCCCGGTAACCTCCCGTTGACCCACACCGCTCTCTCGCACCGTGGCTACCTGCACACCAAGAGGAGCCCCCCTATGCTGAATGTGAATGTCTCCGCCTCGACGGAGACCCCCTTCGATACGCTCCCCGCCTACCACACGGTACCACGGGAAGGCATCGACCATCGCGGAGTCCGGGTCCGGACTGGCCATCGCACGGGTGAACGCTTGTAGAGGAGAGGTTACCGGAAATACCTGGCCGTGCAGGAAACGGCAAATTTCACAGGTTCTCTCATCGTTGAGGGCTATCCAAGCATAGAAATCAACACCGGCTTGCCGATATCCGACCATCTGCCCGAAACTTCTGGCCCGGCTGGCAGCGGTGGAGCTGACGATGCGGAAATACCAAGCATCACGGCGGCGCAAGCGCTGACTGAAGGCTCCTAAGACGTTCTGACGTATGGCAAAACTGCTCAGACCCCTGGCCACCCCACTAGCGGCAAGTCGCCTGGCGTCCTGACCTAATACCCCTGCCCGCTGGCCGAACTCCTGTCGGATGAAAACTCCGGCTGAACTTCCTATCCGTCGGGCAACCGCCAACTGTGCTGCGGTCAGCGCGCCGACAGCTATCCCCGGACCAGCCAAAGTCGAAAGTCGGGCTATCCGAGAAGTTGCCCTTTCTAGAGCTACCTGGGAAGGACCGGCAAAAGCCGCCGCTCCCGGAACCCCGGCGATCAGGGCCTCCAGTCTGCCTATGGTTGCCTCAAGCTCAGCCGGGGAAGACTGGGCCCAATCCAGATCTGCCACATCGGCCCCGGACAGCTGAGCAACAGCTTCGGCTTCATCTGCTAGCGCCAGCAACTCTTGTAAGAGGTCTTCGGTGTCGGCCGCGAGCCCTTCTCTGGTCAGCGGGTCGTTGTCCGCTTTGGTTACGTCTACTATGTCAACCTGCTTCGGCCACAACCACGCCCCGCTACGGGTCCGGATCGCACCTCGGAATATTCCGACTTTGGTTCTTAAATCTCGGGACAGTGCCAACGCGGACTTTTGCACGTCGGTCAGGGTGCCCCTGCGGACAAGGACCCCCTTAGCAGGCACCACCGCGGCCAGAGCATTGCAGGCGGTCATGGCTGGGGGATCGATCTGAAGCACAAGATTCGGATCGCTAACCGCCTCCCAAGGAGGCCCGTAGACCCCGACTTCCATCAAACGCAGGTCCTCGAGGGCACTCCGCCGGTGACCCGAAGCTTCAGATGGTGAGCTGCCCCCAAAGTCACCGCGGTTAATCGGAAAGCGCTATCATGTGCGTGAACGCTGACCTCAACAGCATCGTTGGCGGTCAACCCGGTGATGGCAGCTAGCTCCTTCCAAAACCGGCCGGTGGGCTGGTTGGCTAGCGGGACAGATATCAACGGCGTGACGTTCACGCTGGTGCCCGTGGCCGGATCTCCGGCCACGTCCTCGAAGTCCACCATCACCCGGACCGTGGACCACTCCCTCGCGTCGAGGGTCACGTCGTCAGCGACGACATTGGCAGCTATCTCGTTCGCGTTGAGGTTGTCCGGAGTCCAACTCCCGGAAGTCGGGGCGTCGGCCGCGGTTCTGTCACTGCGAACTATCCTCGAGGCGTCATGACTATGCAGACGCTGCTTGGTGATCGCCATCGTCTATCTCTCCTTCAAGCAACGCTTCCGAGTGTAACACGGCTGCTAGGTCCGCTTGCTCTACAGCTTCACGCAAGGCTTCCCGTCGCTGGGCGTTGTTAGAAGCGTCCCGGGCCAACCGGGCCATCTCAGCTAGGTCTTCGTCATTCTCTGAGCCGTCCGCCGGAAACCCGGCCAAGGTCAGCTGCAGGGGTTGCTTGGCCCACAGAGCTTCGAGATGATCAAGGTCAAGCCCCAAAATATCAGACGCGAACTCCCTGGCCTCGTTGGGCACCAACACCCCGACTTTCACCAAATTCACAATAATTTCAGCTACCTTCTCCGGATCACGGGTTTGGGGACCGAGGCTCTTGAACCGCCACATCGTGATCCCGAGTTCTGGAAGAATCACCCGGTTGAACCAGCTATCGAAGGCTCTCCGCTCAGGCTCGAAAACCTGCTCGTCAACGATTTTGAACGCCACCAACGCGGTGGCCCGGTTCACGTCTTCGCTCTCGCCCCGAACTATCCTCGGAAGCCGGAACAACGCCCCCACCTTGATGCCGTTGGCCTTTTCATAATTTTGGAAGAGGGAATCCCCCTGCTGAACGTCGGCCAACTTCTCAAACGTCAGATGCGGGTTCTCTCCGCTCAACGGGTCCTGATCGGCTTGGATGATCAGTATCTTGTGAAAGTTTTCACGCCCTTTCAGGTGGTCTCGAACGTAACTCTTGATCGTCTCGACGGAGTCGTCGTCTAAGCGCCCACCGCTGACCAGGATCGCAAGCGGTGGCACTCCCTTGTTGTCGAAGAAGTAATAATTGACTTCCTCTGAGGCCCTGGTTCCCATCACCGCCAGGAAAGCACCTATCCAACGCGGTACGCCGTGAGGCTCTCCCGGCCTGGAAACCCGGAAGTGCAACATTTCGGTGGCCGGTTGGTCTCCGGTGCGCCGACCAGCGGTTGCCTTATTAAAAGCGGTCATGGTTTCGTAGACTTCACCAGTGCTTCTGGAGACTACCCGGGGGTCCCCGAATTCTTTGAACCATACCAACTTGGTATCGCTGGTTTGCTGCGCAAACCTCCGGAAGAAACGATGCTGAGCAACCTCTTCAAACTCCAATCCAACCTGTACCTTGTCGTTGACCTTGACCGGATCCTTGTCCTGAGTGGTCATCCGGACGTTGTTCGGAGGAACCTGCACAAAACGAGAAACCCGCCCTCGTTTGTCTCGGAGGACTTCCCAAAAAGCGTTGCCGGTTATTTCTTGATCCTGCCGCTTTTCCCGGCGCAGCTCTACAAAACTACCGCTGGGATTTACGAACTCCAAGAAGCTTTCCAGCTTCAAGCGCTCCAAGCGGGCACGAAGGCGGAGGTTTTCGAGTTCATCGGCGAGTTCTTCATCACTCGGTAGGAGCTCCCGCATTTCTTCCGGGGAAAGTTCCGCTATAGCCGACCTGCCCTGACCCTCCTCAGGTGGTTGTTGCTTAGCCTCGGCGTCCCGCACCCGCTTCAACCACAGCGCATCCTGCACCTTCTCCCAGGCTTCCGGAGCACTGAAGTCTATTCGAGGTGTCAGCCTATGCCCGAGGCCGTCTACGTTGACCACGTACGCCGCAATGTTCTGGGGCAAGCTAGAGCTGTTCTCCCAAACACTGAGCAGCATATCCGGGGGGTACGGTGGGGCCAGCAAACCCTTACCTACAAACGCGCCGGTGGTCTCAAAGGGGTCTTCGTCCCGGGAAGCCGGAGGCTCTACGCCGGTCCCGATGGCCAACGCCTTCACCACTGGTCGGCGGCGGTTCAGGCTGGAGTCAACATCCCCGGACAACGAACGGACGGCACTCTGGATTTCACCAACATCAACGCTACTGCCCGAGGGTACGGGCAACCTTCGGGGCGCGGACTTCGGATACTGCTCGGCAGCGGCCATGCCCAAAGGCTAGCACAATGCCCAGGTTGTGGGGAAGAGTAGTTTTTTAGGGGTAGGCTAAGACTGGTCAGGCAGAGAGTAAACTGCGCTGCTCGGATCGGGGTCGCCAAGCCGCCAAGCGACTTCGATCACCGTGATGTCATCCCGCAGCTTTTGCAGTGTACCCAATACAACTAACTCATCATGGTTTAACTCTGCTTGGGCTTCTAGCACTGCTACTTCCTGGTATAAAGCTTCAATAGCAGACCCTAGTTCAGAACCGTGACTCAACAACAACCGTCTGAACAAAGTCAAAGCAGTTCCGACTACTCCGACCCTGGCATGTGGCAGGCAGAACACGAAGGACTGTAGATAGCTAACCGGCAGCTGGCCCAACCATTTCTTTATCGCAGTATGCAACCCGCCGTTCCCTACCGGACCCGCCGCTCCCTGGAATACGGAACGCCCCAATGGTTCGCCAGCCACTTGGCCCGGTCGACCATGATTTCCGTACGTGGTGTCCGAGAAAAGTCCCTTTGGTAGGAATGATCAACGATCAAATCTGAAATATCCGCGGCTAGCCTGCCTCGGTAGTAAATGGCAAAGGTGTGTTTCCCCTCCCGCACGACACGTAGCCTGTAGTAGCTACCGAGGCGGACCATGGTAGAAACCTCCGGGGGGAGCCTGTCCAAAGTCTTACCTTCCACAGCCGCCCACCAATAATGCCCAAACAGATCGTCCCTTTGATCAACATAGTCCGACACGGTGGTGGTCGCGGTCGACGCTGCCTTGCCCAAGGCAATGAATGACTGTCCTAAGACCCCCAACATAGAATTGGTCCGGTCAAACACGGCGGTGTTTCCTACGAGGCTTGCGCCCTCGGCGCTTCGCTCGACGCCCCCTCTTTTCCCACGGCGCGTAATAAAGCCCGGCGTAATCGGCCAGCCAACGGGCTCGTTCAAGAATGCCCTCGATAGGCGCTTCCCACTTTTCCGGGTTCCCTATTCCACGCTTAGGACCCAACAACGGTGTAACATCTGCTACCGGACGCCCTTTGTAAAAGACGAAAAACCGCCGATAGGCCGTCCGAATCAGACTTCCACAATCTTCCAAACCGCCAGTTAATCTCAATAGCGTGGCCGGCACCGAAGGAAGCAGAACTAAAAATTCGGACCTGATCCCTTCCCACCAATCGGAACCGTTCCAAGGCACACCGTCTACAACAAGCGTAGCCGCCTTGATACCCCTAATACCCTGTCCATAAGAAAGTAAGTCCCCTCCCAAAGCTAATTCCGCTTGGCGCATCATAATATCGTCAATCAACCTCAACCTCCTAAATACACTCGTATCATAAACACGCGCCTAAAACAAGTGGAAAAGTTACCCTATAACAGTGGTACCCCCCTTACCCTTGCGCCGCCCCCGGTGCTCCAAAGCCCGTGCAAGCTCCCGGGCAATCCAGCTCGACATTAAAAGATCCCCTGTGTGCGCCCCCGGTTGGTAGTCAAGCATTTCAGTGATCCACTTCGAGACCACCCTGTTCGGCCGCAGACTCCCCGGTCGGCAGGGAATCAGCCACTTTCCCGCGGCCATCTCAGCTGCCAAGCTCTCCACCCCATAATCCGGGTTGATCTTGTTCTTGCCGGTCATGAATGCCTTGATACGCATCCCCGGAGCTCGGGACTGCGCCCACTGCAAGAGAAATGACTGGGCCGCGTTGTTCTCCACCCCGACGATGGAATTCCAATTGTCGTGAGCTGCTATCACCTCATCGATGATCTTGGGCGCAGCCCACCGGCCGGTCTTCATCTCCATGAGATGTCGGGTGCCGTCCGGCCATATCAAAAGCGTAGTTATCGCGGTGGGGTCATTCTGTCGCTTCCGTCCGATCCCCGGGTCAACCCCCGTCACAGTAAAGAATCCCTCTGGCAGAACAAACGTTCCGGTCAATCGGCCCGCTATGTCAGCAATTTCCACTGTCGCTAATAGCTCAGGATCCCTGTGGGACACATCCTCCCAACTGGTATGATTGCTGTACCCAGAGCCGTTTTCCAAGCACTGCTTAATCCAATCCATCTTGAATCGGGCCGTGGACTCGTCCCGACTCTGGCACATCATCTGCCTGTTGAACTCGAGAGGACCGAGGGTTTCCACCCGAACCTTCTCGATGCGCTCAAGGGGCCAGCGTTCCGGCCAAGCAGACTGTCCGTTCGGCAACAGAACCGGATATCGCTTGGCCCACCACCCAAGCGCTTCGTACTCATGGGCCAAGTCGTCAGGGTGCCAAGCGTTCGTCAGGATCACAACCCAGGCGTCGGCGGAAAGCCTGGACATCGCGGTCGATTTGATCCATTCCGCCAGCTTCATTCGTTGGTGTCTGGTCCTGGTGTTGTTTTCGGTCAGAACGTCGTCAATGACCAACCCGTCGATGCGAGACCCCTGCATGGTCCCGCCCTCCGGGCTGTAGCTCTGAACCGACGGATCCTTTATCCCCTGCGGACGAACCACCTCGATCGCAGTGTCCGTCCACATATTCCCCCGCCGGAGCGCCGGCCACACGTCGGCCACCACTGGATTCTCGCTGATGTGGCTCTTGATCAGACCAATTATTTTCTTTGCTTGGCCTTGGGTAGAACTAAGAACCGCGTACCGCTTGCGAGAGTCCCGGCCGAGTTCCCAGATAATGCGGGCCACAGCCATAATCTGACTCTTCCCTGACTCCGGATAAGCCCATATTACCGTGTGCTTATGCTCTATGATCGCTTGGAGCCACTCTTCCTGAAACGGCTGCAAATCAATTGAATCTCCGGTCTCTTCGTCTTTTAGTACCGCCTCACAAAACGTACCTAGGTCCTCACGGGCGAACTTAACAATAGTACTGTAAGCCAATCTGCTGCTAGCAATCGGTGGGGCAAGCGGTTCTTCACAGTTTCGAAAGGCCGGCTTGCCAAAGACCTTATTCATTTCTCCGGCCAGAGACGACATCAGGACATCCCCATCAAGGCTACATAGGTCTGCTCAAAGCCGGGCACAGCGTAAAGGTACGGCCACACAGTAAACTGAGGGACTTCAGAAGGTATCTCTACCAACTCACACTGCTCAAGCATGTCCAAAGACAAAGCATGAACGCCTTGGGAAGCAATAGACACCACGACAAGCCCAACCACACCGGGAAATTCCCCTCGGTCCCCCAACACGATCAGTCCGAATTCCCACCGAAAAACGCGGAATTCCCACCCCGCATCAGGAGACCTCTCCGGGCAGTAACGCAACACGGTCCCCGGAGGGGGTAGTAGCAATATGCCATCCCCAAGAACTTTGTTGAACAGAGTTACATCACGGTTGGTTATTAGCTTTGGCCAAGTTCTCTTCGCCATCGTCTGCCAGACTATCATAATAGCGGTCGACGGCTTCTGCACCCCCCAAGCGGAATATTGTCTCGGCTATGTCTCCAGCTGGGCCCTCTTCTCGGACAAAGATGTCTACCTGTACCCGATAGATCGGAGGAAAACTAAATTTCACTAGCTCTTCCTGACAACGCTCCTGTAGCGCCACTTTGATAGGTATAATTTCCGCTATTTTTCGAACTTCCACCCAAAATTCAAACGTTATTAAGTAACGATGTGCTTCGGTAAAGACGCTGCCTCGCACTGAGACAATGCCAGGAAACCAATGATGCTCCATAGAACGAATCAGGCTGTCCCTGATCGCACCTAGTAACGTATCTCTGATGTAATTTGGCAATCGGCACCCAACCGCCAAGCCGCCTCCCGCACGTCCCCCGCGGGACCGTGCTCCCGTATCAGACAATTGATCCGCATCCCGGGTTGGGAGTACAACTGAAGTCCTATGTCAATAAGTCGGCAGGCCTCTGTGAAATCGGAATCTTCCTTCAATCGGCAAATCACATCGTAGCTTTCGGCAAGTACCGGCTTAACGATACCATAAATCACAACGTCTTCGACAAATGAAAACAGCTGTAAAAACCTTGATATGGAATTTTCACCGGGGATCCGCAGCGATGTCCTCCAAACGTTCGATCTCCAACCGCAGGTCCTTTACTAGCCCGTCCTGCAATGAGAAGAGCTTGTTGATATTACCTGTCAGCGTGCTCAGGTGTAAATAAAGCCCACCTGCCACCACGCTGACCAACTCCGGAGCAACCGGGCAAGCCCCGGAGGCATCCCGAAGGGCAAAGAGCTTGTCCAAACTCTCCACCGCCCGGATGGTTCGGGCAGCAATCTCCTCGATGTGTCCCCGAGCTTCGATCAGCTCCTTGGTTCGCTTTTCGTCAGTCAACTTCTTATCAGAATCATATTCTTCGGTCATAATCACAAACCTCTTCCACTAGGGCAACCTTCTTTTTCAACTGCCAAGCTGTACTCTATAGGCTCTCCGGAATCAGACACCCTCTTGCCAAGCTTTATTTTATACCACGGCGGTTCCTGACAATCGGGCACAGCATCAAACAACGGAGATACCGCTTCATAATGGACCGTCTGATCAGACACAACCGTCACAGCTCTTAATATCCGCATCGATCCGAAGATCAACCCGATCACCTGCTCAGGAGTTTCCTCAAGCAAGGTCATCGAAACACGGAACCTGCCCCACTGCCGCTCTTTCCACGGGTCGGACATCAACCGGCCTGTTTCCACTCTGACATAGGCTTGGCCCACCTGGGCAGTTGAACCACTTCGCACCGTGCGTAAACGCGCTTTCGTAGCATACTCACACGACATGGTTCTCCAGGCAGCCTTTCCTCCCTAGCTACAAAGCAACCCTGCTGCAGTTCAACATAACAAAAGACACACCACTTTCCCTGAACCCCCCAATAAAGAACTTGGCCAAACCCTTCTGGAGCAAATCCAACTTCTTCTAGCTTAAATACCGTCCCGGCCGGCAGCAGAAAGTCCGCCCCCAAGCGCAGCGCGGTGTTGACCACATCAAGGTCTGGGTATCCGTTGGTGGAAGGTTCTTTCATAAGAGCCCACTAAGTTGCAAACTTTGCCCTCATAATTCAGGAAAACATCAGCTTTTTTCATCTGAATTATCCTCTGTATTGGTCAAAAACTTAAGCTCCAACCACTTGCAAATGTAATCCAACGGTGAGCTGCACATCGGAATATTCGTATTCCTGGTTACCCCCGCCGGTTCGAACTTCCAGTGTTTGAACTTCTCGACGATGGCTTCCAAAGACACTCCGGATTGCAACGCTAGCGAAATCATGGCCGCCCAGGCGTCCAACAATCCGCGCTGTGAAGACCCCGCCTCGGCAAAGGAAACGAAAATCTCCCCCATCCGGCCATCGGGATACATACCTACCGTAAAATACCCCTCTTCATCTCCTATATAGAAATGATGAGTGATACTGGCCCGTTCGTCAGGCAGTCTGTGTCGCTTGGCTCTAGACGGAGGACCTATATGTACCACAACAAACTCCTAAACACAGCCTGTCAGCCAACAAAAAGTGCAATGTGTGTGATAAAAATCACACACATCATGATAAGCTAACATTGCTATGGAAGAGCTAGAACTAGAAGCACTAGAAAAGAAATGGCAAAAGCTGAGCGGTGAAGTTGCCGTAGATGACATACGAGAAGAAGTTCTCAACCTGATTTTCACAACCAAAGAACGATCTGAGGAACTCCGGCTTCTCCGTCTGGAAACCCTATCTCCACTTGAAGTACGACTATCGATGCTTAGCCAGGGAGAACTATGGGACGCGATGGCGAAAAAAACCGCGGACGAAGCCCTGGGGCGAATAGCCGTACTGAAGGGCTGCTTGGCCCAGCTGCGAATGGAAGCCAGGATGTACCACAGAGAAACCAAAGGTCCTGTAAAGAATTTTCTAGCTAGAATAATAGGAATCCAAATCCCGATCCGGCACAAATGCGCCAACCCCAACGGGTGCAGAAATGACCCCGACCCTGACAGCGACTTTTGTGCCCGCTGTAGAAAAAGCGTAGCCACTCCTAGCATAGGCTAATCCTGCCTGAAACGCTGTTGCCAAGCCGCGTCCGCGCCGATATCCCCGTCATGTTGACCAGCGCGATACCCCAAACCAAAAAAGAAGTCGAACGCTTTCTCTGGGCAGGCAATAGTGGGATCGTCCGCTCCAGCTTGATACCCCAACGCAAAACGCTCCCGGGAGGTATGCTCCCTGAACGGGGTCAGCGCTACTGGGCCGCAAGCTCCCTTGTTGATGCTTCCTTCAGACATTCTTCAGCCTTTCTTGCACGCAGTAATTCCATAGGATTGTCTTGCCAATCCCCAGGCAACTCCCTAAAGCTCAGCGGTCTCCCACACTACACCCCCAACACGCCTGCGCATTCGGGCCCGAACCCCCGGGACAGGGATTCCGGAGTCGTCAGCTTGCGACCGCATCGACCACACTGGCCCGCATGCCAAACCTCGAGGGTATCAGGCAACTCTCCCACACACAGCCGGGCCAGCGCCCAACAAAAAGCTCTGACAGGTCGGGAAGCATCTGACAGACGACTGTTCCGGGTCAGCCGCAACTCCGCTTTTCCATGTGGAACTTTACCGGCGTCCACCACGCCCAAGTAACAATAATCCCTGTTGTTGTTCGGTCCGACTAGCCAACTTACAAAAAACCTCTGCCCTGGGCGATCGTCAGCTTCGGTAGGCCGGCGCAGTCGGTAAGTCAAGTGCTTGCCGGTCTTTTTTGATTTTAGGGTAACAATGGCGTTGCCGCCAAAGAAATACTCGTAAGCCGCAAAGGCCGTGGTGAGCTGATAATTTCCAGCAATTTCCATGTTGGCTCCCCTGTATTACAGGTATAAATATAACAACCGTAGCGGGGGTTGTCAAGGGAAAAGGTGTGTTATATAGGGGGATGGGGGGTCTTATCCGCAATCCTTCAGCTTAACCACCCCTAGCTGCTCTGCCGGAACACCTACGCTACCATCACCACCGCAGGTCTGGCAATACCGATTAGCAAGGTCTACCCCCAAGCAATCCGGGCAAACAACATCTTTGCCTTTGCAAACCCGCACGGTTGAAATCATCAGAACTTCGCCGGGCTCCAATACGTCAGTTACGTTGACCTTAAACACAGCTAACCCTCAAAATCCGGGTCAGGCGCCGGCCACTCCCCCTGTACCTGACCGCACTCCAAGCAAACTACAAGCTCTACGTAGTCACAGCTTCCTAATCCTATATCACTAGGGAAATAACCATAGTACTGCTCCCCCCTGAAAGAACAACCATTTGCGTCACAAGATTTCGAGCTTGACTCAAAAATTCTATTGCTGCCGCACCGTTGACAAACTTTCATAACAACCCATCAGCCAAACACCGTACCATCAAGGATACTTTCCGGTTCAACCCCCACCACGAAAGCCAAATCCAACAACGTGCGAAGTCGCACAGTGCGCTGGAGTTTAAGCCTGAGCCTACGACGTAGTTGTCTGTGGAGCTCCCCCTGATAGAGCTGGTAAATAAACAAAAACTGCCTCACCTTCTCAACAGCTTCAGCATCAAACTGAGGCGGATCATCGGACTGTCGCCCTAGAATATCTAACAAGTCAGGACCTTCTGACACAACGATCTTCGGCAGACGGTTCCAAATTTCAAACGCTGAATGAAACGCTGTTTTATCAACTTTACCACTAACCCGTCGCGTACGAAGGCATTTCTGCAGCTGTTTGCACAAAGCTACCCGATCATCATAGACAGCTACAAACCACTGTAAATTCTCAGCGAGTGTATCAACCAATCCTGTAGTATTATCCGGCATGATCGGAGAATGCCCCGGATCGAAGTCCTCAGTCAGCAACCTGGCAGGCGTTGTCAAGAGCATGCGCGCTGCTTGGTCAAGCACTTCCACATCGATATTGTCTGCTTTGCCTCTAAGGAAGTATAACCCCCGCCACGTGGGGGACAGGTCCATACTTTCGACGAGCTGCTGCAGCGACTGGGGCTTGTTAGGATCCCCTTCATAAAAGTTCAAAACAACCGGAACGCGATCCTTCATGTTTTCCCTGAGAACCCAAACCTTGTTCGCTGTCCAATGATAGCGATCCAATACCAACTCGGTTCTACGACGTCCCCAAGCAGCATCTTCCACCTGACGTTGGCGACACATTTCTTCCTTTTTACGCTTTCTATCCACTTTTCGGGCTGCCCGCTCCGTCCAATGAGACCGTTTAGGAGCTATTTTCACGACTGGGGCTTCAGGCATAGATACATTCTCCACTAGCTGACAACATATATATTAGTAACTGTAACACAAGCACTAACCCCCCGCAAGCAAAAAACAAACGGGGGTGGGAACTGCGGTGCCCGCCCGAAGATACCACAACCCACCCAAAGATTTTATAGCCTTGTCAACCTCATTCAAATCAGGCTATGCTTCTGTCAAAGGAGCACCATGGCAGACATCCCCCAAGTCCCAGACCTAACAGGCGGTAAAAACCTAAATGAAGGACATCGATCCGACAAGGGCACGGCCACCCTACCTGAGTTCCTAGAAGCCCTCCGAATCAACCTCGTTGACGGCGAAGGTCCGATCGAAGACACTATCATCGAAATCATGCAAGCTACCGGAGCCTGAGCCATGCCATATGAACAAACCGAGCTCTACGCAGACCACCTGCCCAATACCATCACAGACCTATATGCCCCGGGCACTGACGAAAAAGCGCTGGTGCAAAACATCACCCTCCACAACGAGGACCCCGGCACCGTCAACGTAAAACTATATTTCAACAACGGAGCTACTGTACTCCGAGCGATCAACTACGATATGACCGCAGGAGAAACCACGCAGTTTCAATTCATAGGTGGTGGTAGACCGGTCTACGGTAACCGCAAAATCCGAGGTTTCGCCGGAACCGCCGGAGTTGTTTCCTGCTGGATCGACGGCATGCTGAAGACATGATCCTCACCTCCCGAGAAAAAACAGGCTTCCGCCTGAAGAAATTCCGGTCTTCGGAAGTTGCCGGTTTGTCCTACAACGACCGTCAGTGCGTTCAATTCGGAGGAATTGACCAATACGTGCAATGCAGCAACGGAGGAGACTGGGAACGTGGCGACCCCTTTTCAGTATCAGCCTGGATCAGAACAACATATGTCGCCGCAGGCAGAGGTATAATCCAAAGAGCGCAATCAGCCGGTCCGAACATCGGCTGGTTTTTTAATCTGAACAGTCTGGGTTACCTGTCATACACAGAATGGGACACTGATAGTAAATTCACTATAGTCAGAACTACAACCGCCACAGCCAACGACGGGGATTGGCACCACGTTTTGGTTTCGTCAGACGGGTCTGACGGGACAGGCATAAATTTTTATATTGATGGAAATCCCCAAAACAAAAATATAATATTTAACCAAGCGGTTAATTCCATCAGAACAGCTGACCCTCCCCAAATCGGAGTGGCTAACCCCTTTCGCGGTCAGATACGTCAAGTAGCTCTCTGGAGCAAAGAACTATCAACAGCAGAAATAAACCAATTGCTTTCCGGCAGGTCTGCCACAGACCTACGAGAGCTGACTTTCTTTGACAATTGCGATGCCTGGTGGCGCATGGGAGCAATAGCTCATGACATATACCCAAATATCCGGGACTGGTCTGGAAACGAAAACCATGCCAGTATGGTCAACATGACCCAAAATGACATCGTACCACTAAACACAACGTTACCATAGCCATGTACTACTACATCATACCATTCACAGCAGTAACCCCCGATATGATAGAAGCTGCGATTGTTGATAGCATCGACACCCTGAGACACAACATAATACCCCCGGCCACAACGGACGAAGTGGTCATAAAAACCCCCCTGTCAGACCCGGCATTCTCTGGCCACACCCCCATCAACGAAACAGAAATTTACATCACCCTGGCTGGTCCTGAATGGGCTAAATCAATATATCCGCCGTAACTTCCAAACGAACCGGTCGGAACGCATCTCCCGCACCACCAACTGCTGCTCCCCCAACCGCTTCAGGTGTTTCTTCACGGTGCCCAGCTTCAAACCCTCCCAGTCAGCCAATTGAGCTTCGGTGACTCCCGCAGGTCGGGCGGAAAGCACCCGCAGGATCTGATCGGAAACGCTGTCTGCACCGGGACGACTCATGGTTCTTTCAAGGAACAACTTTTATGTAGAACAACAGTCACAAAACCACCGACAACCACCAAAGCTCGTCGTCCTCAGCTTTCACCATGACCGCAATCCCCGACGGAAAGTCGGAGAGGTCTCGCCACTTGGTGCTGTGCATAACGTATGAGCGGAGGTCTACACCTCCGCTAACGGCTATCTTCTTCGTAGCCTCCGGCAACTCCCGGTAAGCGTAAACCAGGAGGTCCCCTGACAACGCCTGCACACTGCCCGACAAAACGTCGATGATCCTTACTTTCATGGAACGTCTCCTTTCACATCTTCGTGATAGGCCACCTCAGCAGCGGCCATTGCTTCGCGGGCAGTAGAGGCTTAGCCTGATAAGCTATTTACATCCCACTGCCATTTCCCCCTTGGGCGTACCCTGAAAACCTTAGATCCCGAGGTGTGCACCCACATGTTTTCCCATCTCGGCCTACCTGCTCGGAACACCCACCCCGGCGGGCCACCTTCGGGCTGCCCCTCGGCTACTGCGAGGTATTGCTTGGTCTCGGCAAGCTCCTGCTTGGTCTCGGTGAGTTCATGCTCAAGCTCGGCTATGCGCCGTTCGAGCTCCATACAGTTTTCTGCCAACTCACCAATAAACGACCCTTCACTAGCACTCATCACACACCTCAACGCCACCACCGGTCCAGGAGTCGGAAGACCACCCCGGCGGACAAAGCCTGGTAAAATCGGTCCGCCAAAGATTCTGAACTATTTGGCATGGTCAGCCCCTTTCCTTTATTGACGATCCCCCCAACAAACTCATCGGATCCCCGGACCACCCCGTAGGCAAGGACAATACCTCCAGTACTTCGCTCAACGGAACGAAGTATCGGCAGCTGTCCGCTTGTACCCGAAGTTCACCCCGCAACCCTGTGGAATACATAACCGCCCCCTCAATATGCTGAACCCCATCCCCTACGAAACTCTCGCACGCGAATACCAACCGGGTCCCGATCGGAAGCGGACCAACAACCGCCCCCAACCGCAAAGCCACGTTCAACGTGTCGAAGTCAGGCATCCCGAACAACTCCCAACCACAACTTGCAGTTGTTCAACGGGTGACCGTCGGACCAGGCAACCTTCCGGCCGGACATCTCCACCACGCCCGGGGAAATGCAGTGGTTGGGATATCGGGCATTCTCTATCACGGCCCTCACCTTCTCCTCGCCAATCCAAGCGAGCCGCCCACCAGATCCACCTTGAAGCCCCCTACCGCGTCTTCGTCGTCCGCGGGGTCTTCTGCCATCACCGGAACCCCGTTTTCATCGGTATGTCCTCCCCTCGTCGGAGCATACTCCCCCCAATCCCGCATCCTGTACAACATCCCCAGCGCGTCCCCGATGTGGCTTAAACAAGCCAAAAACTCCCTTCGTTGGATATCCGTCGGCCAAGCCTGATCCTCAAACCAAAACCAGACCACTTTAGCCGCCCCTGACAAATCCGCCAGCCTATCACTAAGATCTTCAGGGTCTTCCACCGGGAACCTCGCTCCCGAATCAAGAGCCTCCAATGGCACTAAATGGCACTGATCCAAGCGAGCCGCCCACCACCAAGCCATCTCCAAGGAATTCAACACTGAAGCAGCCCGCCGACCGGCCAAACCGGCCAGCTCCTTCTCCGCCAACGCCAGCACTTCCGCCACCATCTCCGACAAAGTCCCACTACTGTTTTTCTCTTCTTCAGCCATTTCAAAAGTCCTTTCTGTTTGCAACAAACCGGAACTTCAACCTAACCCTTTTCTTCACACTGCTATGAAGCAGCTATCTCGAAGTACCCACCATCAATCAGGAAACACTGCTCCGTGCCATCTTTGTGTCCCAAGGTGAACACTCCGCCTGAGTAAAATACCACCACTACCCTGTATCGTACGAACCTGGCACTGCCCCCTGCGTCAAACACCGATACCACCTCACCCCTAACTGCACGCAGGCAAGCCCCCTGTTGAGGGTAATGTTATGTCAACGCTTTGTCGCCAGCCTTTCTTTCCTGTGGTGGGTGAATCTCTACCCTGACAGCCGCCGCGGCGCAGTGGGTTTCGCTGTTGTCCTCCCAACAAATGATAAACATATCCCCCGCGTGGGAGACGGAGGTGGCCCATCCGAGCTGTTGCTTCTCCGACATGAGATCAGTCATGATGACCCACCTTGCCGGGGTGTACCGGCGCTCGTACCAAGCTTTCTTGCACATCACAAACTCCGTTCCGCCCCCATCGATAAAAACGTGCCCCTGAGGCACCAGGGGCACCGAAGCTTCCCAAGGAATGCTCTGGGCCCCTGACACAACTACTTCGACATATTCGTATTCCTGGTTACCCCCCGCCTCGATGTGATATAAATAGGCCCGGCTGATTCCCGAGGGAGCTTGAATATTACGGCCTCCCCTTCTGAATTGAAATACCGCAAGGTGATCCAATAGTCACCCACGTCCCAATCTGCGATCTTGTCGTGGGAAAAGATCTTCTCACGGGAGAAGGACGGGCAGGTGATAGCTCCGTCTTCGATTTCTTTCACGTGTACCACTGCCGACTGTATAAGGACGTCGAACGGGCCCCCTTTCCGGGTAGGATTTTCATAACTCATCGTTTTTCTCCTTTTACGCCAACCCCATCAACGCGGGGGTTGATCAGCACTTCAAGTACAGCTTTTTGCGTAGTGTTCATGTTCAGTCCCCCCTGTTGATAAGTATAAATATAACAAATATAAACAAGCGTGTCAACAGAAAAAGAACGAAAAGAAGAGGGGGAGGGTGTGACCAGCTTTAGTCGGCGAGCAAGCTGGTCAGGTCCCCCACCCAATCTTCAGGAAAGGAAACAACCGCAACCCAGTCAGAAGAAGATAGCCAGTAATGATAGGGACCAGCTTTTATCGTAGCTATCCTATCAATGCCAAATTGCCAAGGACCTCCTGCTTCACTCCAACAAACTCATAACATCCCCACCAAAGTCCTTCGGCAAACTCAGCACTTCAACAACCTTACTGGAATTCAGATAGAAAATCCCACCTCCTCCGGATAACCTTAAACCACAACCCCCGTTGCGAAGCATTACCGCCGTGACCCGCCCAACTATAATTCCCCTACCCCGACCAATACAACGTACTTCAGCATCTAGGGGTAACCTGGAAACCTTACCACCAAGCCTCAGAGCGGTATTCAAAACGTCAAGGCCCGCCATCGAACAACTCCCGGAACGCACCCAGCCACAACCGCCTGTTGTTCAACGGATGGTCATCGGACCACGTCACATCCCGGCTATTCATCCCTGACACGTTCGGAGAAATGCAGTGGTTGGGATATCGGGCGTTCTCCAGCAAGGACCGAACCTCCGCCTCCCCAACCCCGTCATGGTCGACAACCATGAGCTCCACCTTGAAAACCTCCACCTTGTTTACGTCGTCCGCGGGGTCTTCTGCCGTCACCCCAACCTCCTCTCGGGACTCTTCGGCCAACTCCCGGAAAGCTTTCCGCCATATATCCCCTCCGACAGCTGCCTCATCCGAGGTATCCGTCCCGATCAACCTTCTGACCGCCGCGGAGACGATCGCCCCCATGTTGCCGTCCTCCCAACCCCCGCTACCGAAAGTAGCAGCCAAAACCCGCACCAACTCCCCTACCTCGTCGGGCTGACCATCAAGGTATGCTAGCGCTTGCTTGAACTTCCAGTTGTACAACCGGCCAACAAGATCGTCGGCGTTCTTCGCTTCCCTGTTCACGATCCCCAGGTCGGCCGCGCTCATCTTCCGCTCCTTTCTGTTTGTCCCACACCCACCGGCTCCAAGCAGTCCTCCGCGTAAGCGGTGTCGCCCTCCCCCACCAGGTAGTATATCTGCCCAACATCCATCGGAACAGACCACCCCACCACCGTCAGCTCCTCGCCCGGTCGGTAGTGCATATTGCGGTAAACCTCCGGGTTGTAACCCTCGGCCAAACGCTCCGGAGCAACCATCCGCACCCGCTCCCACAAACCGAATTTCGGTCGGACGCCTTCGCATGCAGCTGGCCCCCACACGGTCAACAAAAGCAAGGTCGCTACCGCCCGTCGGAGCGTGGCCATCATGACCTGCACCCTGAACGGCAACCGATAACGAAAGTTGACCCGCCGAAAAACAGGGTCAACCCATACATCACCACCACTGCGCTCCGACCGGACCCAACCCCCGTCCGAAACCGACAACTCCGCGGTGTACCAGTCGTCTTTGCCCGTAGGTGGGCGGCCCTGCCAGCTAATAGCGCAGTACCAAACCGCTGCATCTCCCCCAACCAAATCATCAAGCGTGGCCATGAGCTGTCGACTGAAAGACCACCCCGGAAACTCGGAAGAAATAAGATACCCGATCTCCCCTCCCGCCTGTACCACCGCCCACACAGCAACGTGTCGGGAAAACCCGCACAGCCGGGAAACACAACGAAATTCACAAAAGTTTCCCCGAGTCTCCTTAAGCCCCATCCCCGAACCACACCGGGGACACGTGTAATGGAATTTCATCCTCTTATGTCTTTCTGTTACTTTTGTTATAACAAAGCTTATCGTACTTTTCTACTACAAATGGGGTTGCAGGGTTTAACATTCTGGGGGGGGGGGAGTGCCCCTCTAGCTCCCCACAACCACTATGGTTCGGCGTCTCCCAACAACGCCCTCCATCGCAGCTATCGGATCAGGTGCATTCCAAACAACTCCTTCGATCGGCACAATGGCGTGCGTTGTTCGCAAAAAAGGGTCCTCCGGACCAGGGTCCTCCTGCAACTCCGCCGCCCAAGGACACTGCTCCAACACGTAAGATCGACAAAAATCCGCCGCATCTGACATAACGTGGTGCAAAACAGGTTGCCCGGTGAGATGCTCCAACGCTGCTTGCAACTTCGACAAAGTACTGCAATAGATCCTTCCGGTAACTATCGTCAGTATAACCCCGGTCTCCACCTGTAGGACTTCTCCCTTCAACGGCATGGCTCTGTCCTCCTATCCGGGGACCGCAACTTCGCAGAACGGTCCCCCTTTTGTTCTATTGTACAGCCCCCCAAAAGGGGTTGCAGGGTTTAACATTCTGGGGGGTCCGGCTACATAACCTCGTACTCACTCAGATACAACACGGCATCCGCATAATTACCCTTCGCTGCCAACAACGCAGCCGTCCGTGTGTTGTGCCAAACACCCTTTCCGCACCGTACCAAAGCCCCAGAGCGAAACCGCTTCGACACCACCTTGTCAGATACTTCGTCATATCGGTAGTAAGTGTGCTTTTTCATGTCTGTTCCATTCCTGTTAGTTGTTGTTGACCTTTTGTTACTTTTCTACTATAAAGGGGTTAGAGTATCTGAGATCCTGTGGGGTGGGTTATCCGACACTGACCACGACGAGCCACCTCCGCCCAAGCCTTAGCCTCCGTCGGAAAAAAGTTCGCAAAGCTGTTCCTCCCAGGACAACAAGCCCCCATAGGGTGATCAAGCTCCACCTTCCAACCGTTAGGGTAACAAGTAGTCTTCACCACTATCCAGCGAACCTTCATAGGACAATCCCAAGGATAAGTACTACAATGCTCGTTCAAGATACTCTTGTCGTTTGACATCACACTACCATCACCAGTCGGAAAAAACCCGCCCCAACCCACTCGTCAGCTAACAGTACTGCTTCTCCCGGTGAGCTGTCCCGCAAAAACACTCCCGCCTGCAAAGACTGCCAAGCCTGATCGAAGACAACTTTGCCCCTGACGGATACCTCCCCGCGGTCAAATTCAGACAAATCCCCGTATCGGATGACCACCTTGCCCCCAGGTACCCGATACGGCCTCCGATCAGATGCAACGTCTCTCACCAACACCCCGGTAGCACGATCGTTGACTGTCGCTCCGTCGGCCTCGTCATAGCTGTAACTCTTTTTGTTCATGAAAAACCTCCGTGTTGTGTTACTAATAACTGTACTTTTCTACTATAAAGGGGTTAGAGTACCTGAGATCCTGTGGGGGGTAGTGCCCCGCAGAAAACACTTGAAAACGGACTTTTCACCCTACCCCCACCTACATGTAGGCAACCTCCTGACGGAGGTGTCGTTATTTCGACGTTTCACGATCAATAAGAATCTCAGTGCCCACTGGCAGCTTCCCAAAGATATTCTCAAAGTACTCCCTGGCCGTAGTTTCATATGATTCCCCAGGTTTGAAGGGTATCTCTGCGACGCCGACATACGGCCATTTCAGGGTAGCAAAAAAGATTTCCCCATTAGCATGTCGTTCCCAAGACTTCTTCATCGGACCCTCCTACAATGGTATCCCCACAGAATCCCCGCTAAGGCCCCTGAGACGGCCCGTGCGGGCCGTAAGCCCCGGGCGGATGCCTAGGAACACCTCAGGCAGTCCTTTCATACCCACCCCATAACCGCGGCCAGCTGGTTGAGTGGTCGGGCGGTGACGGCGATCAGCTCTTCCGAAGGCTCCCGGGGGCCCGGGGGGGTCAGCGCCTCAAGGGCGGCAACAATGTTTACCGCGTACTTGGGCCGGTGGCCGGAGGTCCGGATCAGGAGGCCCTCATCGGCCAGGGCGTCTAGGTGCTTCCTCAGGGTGCCCCTGCCGAGCTTGATGCGGTGGTCCGACCGGAGGGTTGTGAGTAGCTCCGCCTGTCCGCGGTACCGTAAGGCGTCCACCGTGCGTCGGGGGTTGGTGAGGGCTTCGAGGATAGCTTTTTGTTTGGTATTCATCTTGTTCCTCCCTGTTGACAAGTATAAATATAACAAAAGGAGGGAGCTGTGTCAATAGCAAAAGAGCAAAAAGCAGTAGAAAAGTGTTGGTTGGGCGGATCGCCGCTAAGGGGGCTGAAACGGCCTGTGCGGGGCGATAGGTTGATCTATACCTTTGTACCTTTTCCGCTTTACGAGGGGATCTCAGGGGTGTAACCAAACGGTTACACATGACATTTTGTCACAAAGGTTGAGGTGAAAAACCGTGCCAAGTCGGGGGGTTGGGTTAGTCGAGGACCGTGACTTCCAGTCCTTCGATCGGGATAACGAAGTCGGCCGGGTTGCGCCATTTGATCTCTCGGACGAGCTCGTCCCAACGGGTTTCAACGAAACTTTTCTCGTTGACGGTACCGGCCCCGTCGACGTGGACGAACCGGAAGTCTCCGTACTCCCTCTCGTCGATGAAGCCGATCAGAGTGTCGTGGGACTCCCCCACGACGTAGACGGTGAAGGGGTAGGACGGATCGCCGGGGTGGAACGGAACACAATCGTTTTCTTCGATGCGGATGTCTCTGAACATAATTATTCTCCTTTTACTCCACAACCCTGATTCGGGTGCCAAGCTCTCCGGCGTGGAAGCCGAAGGAGAGCAATCCGTTGCTGGTCCACCGAGCCCTGACGTTCACGCAGGGGCGTTGGTAATACTCGGCGAAGGAATGCTCCGCTTCGACCACCGGGAAGGGGTTTCCCCAGACCTTGCCGCCGTCTAGGGACAGCTGGATCATAGTTCCGGGCTTAATGGTTGAAATGATTGAATCTTGTGTTGTAGTATCCATCTTGTTCCTCCCTGTTGACAAGTATAAATGTACTATAAAGGAGGGGGCGTGTCAACTAAAAAAGAGCAAAAAGTGGCGGGAAAGTGAAAAAAGTCTGATGGCGAAAAGATCTCGTTTGAAGTAAACCGTGGTGGAAACTATTGACTACGGCATACTGAAAACCCCCTTCGAATAGGAAAGTAGCAGTAAGGGCTTTTTGAGGCGTGGTTGGGGGTTATAGCTACGATATCATTGAGTAAACCCCTGGTCGCCCCAACAGCGGGGCCGTTAAAGGGGAAGCTTCCGGATATTGCAATCTGAGTGTGTAGAAGTCGGGGGTTTTCGGTAGGGCGAAGTTAAGACAGAATAACTGAGCAAACGAGGCTACGGACATAGGTACCTTCACCCAAACGGCTAAAAACAGCTGGTAGGCTCCACCAATCCACCGACCTCGTTGGCAGCTGCAATGGATTCGTCAACAGTAGCGAAAGTTTTGGTCCAAGCTTCCCCGTCCCAACTGTACCCAGCTGCTTTCAGCTGTGCTCGAATCGGATATGCGTTGCGAACTGCAACTTCCACCCGAAGATTACTGGTAGCTTCCAGTTCAGCGATCAGCTCGGTTACCGGCATATAACGCTCCGGCTTCGGGCCGAGCTTGTTCCTGATCTCAGCATTGATCGAGCGGAACTTCCTGTCGTGAACTTCTGCTTGGGGGCTGCGGGGCTTTCTTCCTAGCGGCATCTTGTTTCTCCCTGTTGACAAGTATTAATGTAGCAAACTTGTAGGTGTGTGTCAAGAGAAAAAGAGAAAAAGAGGGAAAGGTAAAAAGTTACACCTGCCCGTAATGGTATTCAACGTTGTATAGAACGCCGACCACTCCGGAGTCGGACCCGGAGCGGCTTGCCAGGATGCGGACCAACTCGTAGCGATCGGTGTGAGGATAGTTGGCGCAGTCGACCGCCACCTTGTCACCGGGCCCGAAGTCCCCCTCTGACAGGTAAGACCCTTTGGCGGTGGTTTCGTCGCTCAACTCGGAGCTGTCGAAGTAGTAGGCATCTTCGGCTTCATCTTCGGTAAGGTCGTCGATGAAGATGGCGTGGGTGTCATCGGCGTCGACCCAGAAGGTCCTTTTGGTTTTGATGTTCTCTACTTGGATTTGGTTGATCATCTTGTTTCTCCCTGCTGACAAGTATAAATGTAGCAAATGAGAGCGGCTGTGTCAAGAGAAAAAAGATAAAAAGTAGTAGAAAAGTACGTGACGGTGAATTGTTGCCAAGGGGGAGAAGAGGCGCGCCTGGAAACGGGTACTGAGAGTTAGGCGGCTCCCTGGGTAACCAGAGCCTCTCTGAGCCGTTCAATAGCCTCATCAGTGCCGGCCCTACCGGCAGACCGGGCCCGGGCCCGGTTTCGGCCTACACCAGGTTATACCGGTCGATGATGAAACTCCGAGAGCCGGTTTTCCAGTCATTGATAAACACTACCTGGTCCCCGGTTTTGCTGATGGTGACGGTCCATTTCCACCCGTTTCTGCAGTGGAAGGTGTATGATTCACCGGGGGCAGCGCTCGCCAGGGCGTCGTACACCGTGATAGGAATGCAGAGCTCAAACGTCTTGCCTCGTACCAACGCTCCTCGGGTTGGTACGACAAGGCCAAGGTGCTCAGATGGTTCCGGGAGATAGTTAGCCATTACAACACCTCTGAGTGCCACCAGACGTTGGTATCTGCGTCATAGATAAGGCATTCCTCTCCTGTGCCGCATCCGTCTAGGGTTCCGCTGTGTTTTTCCCGGTCTATGAAGGCCGGAAGTTCATCGATTTCATCGAGGTCGACCCCGGACCTATCGGAGATGCCTCCGCCGTCTACCACTGTCTGGCGCTCTCGTTCTGAGAGATCAGGCCAATAGACGCACGGGGTATTCCCGGGTAGGTAATGGGTGTTTCCGGAAGTGACGTCTCTGATGGCAACGGTCATCACCACACCTCACAAGCCATGGCCTCGAGGTCAACCTCGGCGGTGTCAATGCTGTCGGTGTCCGTTTCCGGTGGCTCATAATGACAATGAATATGGCCGATTAGGAGATCTTCTTTATCGGTATCAGGGTCTTTCATGATCTCCGACCACCCCCATCGACAATGTTGGGCACCTATCAGGTCGCCGGAACCAAGAATAGTTTTGTCGATTAACTTCTGAGCTTCCTCCTCCGACGAGCAGCGTGCGTTTTCCAGGCCCCAGCCATCACAGCACCAGCCGGCACCGTCAAACTGATCATAAACCACCTGATAGTCACCTGTGAAGGTCCAGTCTTCCGGGTAGTGATACTCCATTATATCCTCCTTACGCGGCCTTGATTTGCCGCGCTACTTTGTCTACCTGGGCCAGCCGCCGACCCTCATTCAGGTTGAGCGGCTTGCGGCGGATGCGAGCGATACGGGCCGAAATCGAGCGGATGTTGTATCCTTCGGCTTTCAGGACACGGTACCAATCGGTCATGCTCTTGTCTTGCTTGCGGCTATTGCAGCTGATGCAGCAGCACACTAGGTTTTCAGCGTCGTTCTCGCCACCGTTGTTGCAGGCCACCACGTGGTCGAGGGAAAGGCCCACACCGTGCTCATAGGTGCTGCGACCGCAGTAGGCACACTTGAAATTCCAGTTGGTGTAAATGGCAAACCTGAAAGCCCGTCCGCACCATTTGCTGCCCTGTCCTGCTTTCCTTGTCGCCATCTCGTTTCTCCCTGTTGACAAGTATAAATGTAACCTATTAGAGGGTGCGTGTCAAGAGAAAAACAACAAAAAGAAGTAGAAAAGTGAAAAAAGATCAGGGTGCGTCGTAGGGCGCCGCCGGCCCTTCCTCTTCCCAATATTTGGCCCAGAGCTCGTTGGCCCGTCGGAGCAAGTAGTCCCGGTAGACCCTGACGTGGGCCTGCGGCCCCACATTCCCCCGGAGGGGGACCCAAGTGGCATTAGGCCATTGCTTCCCCTCGACGATCTCGGAAAGCTGGGTGAAATAGTCCCAGCTGTTACCGGCCTCTGCCCATCGGTCCACTGCATCATGAATCAGCTGCGTCATTGTCTTCCTCCTAGCGGGGGCAGCCACGCTTGGCCCGGCTGATCGTGTTGGCTATCTTCAGGGGAGCTGCTGCTACCGTCTCCCGGGCGGCGTCCAACTCTCCGAACACCTTCTCGAGGTCCTGAGACTTAGCATCGACCACCGCTTCGATGTCGGCGTCCGTCGCTGTAATCACCGCGTCACAAGCGGCGCTGATGTCGGCGGCCAGCTGCTCGGCCCGGGGCAGGTTCTCTTCGACCTTGGCCAACCAGTCCTGACCGATCGACATATGTGCGTCATTGGTCTTGTCGCAAGCTTCCAGGTCGGCGAAGTGCTTGCGGGCGTAGCCGGCATCCCGAACCATTTGTCGAAGAATCTCGGCAGCTTCTTCCTTGTACCCTTTTGCTTCGTAGCGAATCTCTTTCGGTGTCATTGTTTGTTCTCCCTGTTGACAAGTATTAATGTAGCAAATGTGGTGAGGTGTGTCAAGAGAAAAAAGATAAAAAGTAGTAGAAAAGTGAAAAAGATCTGTCGGCGACAGCTGCGGACCCCTAGAAGTTACGAAAAAAACGCCCTACTTTTTCTGGAATATCTAGCGAAATCAACAACTTCCTGATTATATCGGTACCGATAGGTACCCCTCTGAGAGCCTTCAGATTGTCAATTTCAGCTACTTTAGCCCATCCGGATGACCTACTGCGCATTGTGGAATCAGTCATACCAGGGGTAATAGTCGAGCTCGTAAACCTCATCAACGGTCAATTCCCGCCGAGCGGCCCGAACGGCGATGCTCGCCAGGGTCGGAGAAAACTTGGTTTGCCTGACATATTCGTGGGCCAGGCCGGCGCGGGCGTGGCTGGCGTTGAGATCGTCGCCCCGGATGCCGCAGGTTTCCCGTATCTGCCGTCCGTAAGCGATGGCTTCTTCGACCTTGGGGCGCCAGGCTTCCCGGAGGGCTCGTGTGCGGGCTTCCTTGGTGAGCCGCTTGACTGTGCTCTTCATGGGAGCCCAACCCAACAGCTTCGGACCACAGGTAGAGCCAACGTGCCAAAACCTCTCCTGACCGGAAGTGGTTTCTTCGACGGTCCAAACAACCGCATGTCTCCGACCGCAGCGATCACACACGTTGGCTTTCTCATAGTCGTCCAAGGGCTCTCGCTTGCCGGTGTCGAGGTTGATCGGCCGGATATCGGTAATCTTCAGCAGCTTGAAGGTTCTGTTGTTAGCGGTCATTCTTTGTTCTCCCTGTTGACAAGTATTAATGTAGCAAATGTGGTGGGGTGTGTCAAGAGAAAAAAGATAAAAAGTAGCAGAAAAGTGAAAAAGAATAGTGGGGCGCTCTATAATTCCACCAACCGAGCAGTGACTTTCGGATAGGCGCAGGGCAACGTAGCGCTTAACCGGTCGGCGGCTTCAATCCACACCTGACGGTTCGTCACCGTGTTCAGCGCCCACCAACCACCCAGCTGATGGGGACCGAGGATCTGGACGATAACCTCTTTTCGGGAGATCGTAGCTCGGAAAAGTGCACTCACCTCAACTTCATCGTCGAGTACCACGTCGGACCGAAGGACAAAATCGGGATAGCTTTCTATCTGATGAAGTGCCCCAAGAGGACTGTGCAGATAATACCGGTTACTGTTGCGAATCACCTGGTAGACGGTGCCCCTAAGTAGCCGCTGTCCGACCACGGTTCCGGTTTCGACCAACTCTTTGCGCTGAATAACATTCATAGTATTCATCTTGTTTTCTCCTTGTGTCCCTGTTGACAAGTATAAATGTACAACACTGGCACCAACGTGTCAAGAGAAAAACGACAAAAAGAAGCAGAAAAGTAAAAAGGGTTTGTATGGGGGCCATGGGCCACTGCCCCCGAACTTACCCTTCTGTTGCAGACAAAAAGTGCTTGAAAAACACCCCCCACCTGGTATAATGTAACACTGTTGACTGCGGGACGGCCGAGGGTTGTTTTTCCTTTTTTCGACCCTCGGCCGGCTCCTTTTGTTACAAGTTGAAAAGTGTTGACAAAGGAGGATTACTTATGGAGCAATGAGCTACCGTGAGTGCTCTTGCGGGACACTCACGGTAGCAACCTTATACCGGTTAGAGGCAAGCATAAACCCGAAACAGCCCCGCCTGCCGGGTTCGGTCCCCGGACTGCTACCCAATAAGAAAGAATAGACAAATGACAGCCAAACCCCAAGAACCAACCCCCGGCTATACGGAGGGCTTCGCCGACGGTCGGATGTTCCAGTCTAGGGAAATGATCAAGACCCTGGAGTTCGCCCGGGATAGATTACCAGCCGATCCCAAGGTGATCGAAGCGGTGAACACCATCATCAGAGTAATGAAAGAAAAACTCACCCCGGCGGAACTTCCACCGAAGACCACAGTCGAGTGGAACACCCCCCAACACCTGACCTGACCCAAACCACCACCGAAACCACCTACTTCTCCCAACTGAAAACTCCCTGAAAACCACTTTTTCGGCCAAAATATGGAAAACTAGCAACTGCCTGAAATCGTTAGAGAAACACCTGAGGAACCTTAATGGGGGAAGTCAAACTCCCCTGAACCAAGTGGGACCCTTCCAGTTGAGGTTTTCAGTAGGCTGAAGTCTGCCCGATAACAGGCTGCTCACAGGAGTTTCCGGCTGATCTGATAGCCTTTAGTGTGTGTTTTGTGGGGACGGTGTGCGAATTGTACCTATACAGACACACAAGTAAGTCTATGTGTTTTGTAGCCTAAAACCCCCTTATAAATCCGGATAAATACTAGCCAGTTTTATAAATGTAGTGCACGTAACCACAATGTGCGTGTATGTAACCACAATGATTTCAACAGGTTAGCCGACGGGGCCCGAAGCCCCACTAAGACCCCTAATCCGCCTCTCACGGCCTCGGAATCTTCCTAGGGGGGCAGATCGATCTCGGAGCTGGGACAACTTGTAGGCACGTAATATCGGCATAAACCGTGTAATTTGAGGTAATTGCGGCGGCCGGGGTGGCAGGATGCCTTTAGGTTTGAGCCGAGCTTATAATATATTATAAATTTATATACAAACAGATAAGCCCCCCAAATCAGCCCCTGATCAGAGGCAAATCAGCCCCTAATCTGCCTCTGATGTGCCCCTGATCTGCCTCTGATCCCCCCCTAATTCACCTACTATACCCCCAACGCTAATGAAACGGGACTCCCTTTCAGCTCCTCACCCCAACAGATCCATGGGATTGCCTGACCAATCGTCAGGGAGTTGCCGCACTTCGATCACCATATCAGCAGTAACCCCGTCTGCTTCTCCCGGGGGCACGGTAAACCTCTCATAGTCATACCTGATTATCACGGTGGTAACGGTAACGACTTGCAAGAGCTTTATATTTTCAAGGGTCACGTGGTCGTCGACGCGGACCACGTAGGGTCTTTCCGCGACGCTGCCCTCCCAATGTATCACCGCGACGCTACCCACCGGGAGGTCCCGAAGTCGGGCGCCCAACCTCAGGGCAACGTTAAGGGCTTCTATGGAGGTTACTATTCCCACGATACCTCTGGCGTTCAGAACACGTAGTACAGGTCCTTCGTACACAACCACTCGGACAGCGGCGGGCAACCTTCGGGGAGCTTCAGGATTTCGTACTGTTCCCCGTATTCCGGGAACAGGTTCAGAACTGTTCCGTCAACCGCTGATGAAACTGACATGACCAATCTTCCGGCCAGTCGGAAGCACACCCTGACGGTGCCGGTTCTGCCTTCGGGTGATCTGTTGAGATGTCCTTCCGGGGCCCCGAAGCCCCTGATAACGTGCCACCTCACGACGGTGCCCTTAGGTGGTACCAAGCCGGGGTCGAGTCTGAGGGCTGTGTTTGCGGCAACCAATGATATTATTGTCACGGCTGCGCCTCCAACGCTTGTCCCAACAATTTCTTACCCCGCAACCACTCCGACAACTGCGGGCACTCTTCGGGAAGGCTGATAATTTCCACCAGATAATCCAAAAACCTAATCGTGCCGCGATGGTCTTTCGGTAGGACAAACCACAAAGCTTCGTTGTAAGATAACCTGATCGCCGGCTCCATACTTCCGCTGATGGACCGCAATCTGACTACGTGTTCCAACACAATGCCCTTCCGCACGTCGGACGGGTGGTCCCAGACATAGGCCACCACCGATCCCAACGGCGGCAGGATATCCGGGTCGAGGCGGAGGGCGGTGTTTGCGGCTTCTACGGATGGTGGGGGCACTGTTCCACGACCTTTTCCAACAAGGCCAGCGGGTCCCCTTCGAACTCAGCTGGCAGGCTCACCACTTCCCTGACAGCCTTCGGCAAAGTAACTCTGCTGGCACCCACAACAGTGGCCAGCTTTGGCCCCCACCGCGGGTCACCGGACACGTTTTCGCCCGGAACAATGCATTCAACCAAAGTACTGCCGTGGGGAATTGGCGGAAGCACCTTGGCAGTGGTCAGCGTGTACCTGGTGCTCATCCAATACAACCGTACCACGCTACCTACCGGAATTTCCCGAAGCTCCGCCCCCAACCTCAGGGCGGCGTTGATGACCTCAAGGTCAACCATAGGGACACCTCCAAGGTTCTGCCCGGGTATGCCCCCATTCTGACAGCGGTGGGCAGTCGTCTGGGAGCTCAACTATCTCCGTCACCCTTTCCGGGAACCAAATTTCGTATCTTTCATCACCGACTAGAACTCTGACGGTCACCGGAGAGGTGTAGTCTTCATCGAGAAGAAACACGTTGGTCACTTTTCCAACCGTTCCGCCGGCATTGCGGACCCAACAGCCGTTCGGGGGAACCAAGGTCGGGTCCAACCTCAGAGCGACGGTGGCGGCTTCGGGGGACATCATAAGACCGCGCCCTTCTCCCGCAGAACGTCTGTGATTCTTTTCCACTCTCCGATCGGTGGGCAGCTTGGTGGAAGAGTAACGATCTCCGACAGTTGTTCCGGCCAGAAGTCGAACTTCGGTGAGGTTGCCTGATCTGCGTACACGGTGGCGGCCACCACTACCCGGAGAAAGCGGAGCCATCGCCGCGCTGGCCTGTCAGTACATGACCAGGAGGTGCGCCTTATCGTCCGCCGGACCTTGAAATCCACCACCCACCCTGACCTGACGGGCATCGAAACAATCCCCACCCTGACGATCACCATCGACCCTATGGGTGGCAAGAGTTGGGGATCGAGCCTGATGGCGATGTTGGCGGCTTCGAGGTCAGGAGGCATCATTCCAGCAGATCCATGGGGTTGCCCTGCCAATCTTCAGGGAGAGCAACTATTTCGGCTATCCCGGACACATGTACCTCGGATCTTCTTCCGACACCGGTGGCGGGAACATTGGCCACACAGGGCTCAGTTTGCCGATATACTCCTGGGGCGACACATTCCAATACCACTTTTCCACACCGTGGCGAGAGGAAACTTTTATATGGCCCCGATATCACCAGGGCTGTGGTCATAGGAAAGCTATCATCTTCGCCCCAATGCTGAGGCCAATACAACCGTACCAAGCTGCCAACAGGCACGTCACAAAGCTTGGCACCTATCCTGATGGCAGTGTTTACACCACCTAATGACATAATATTAGCACTTTTCGTCTTGACCACATCTAATATAACCAAAAAACATTAAAAACACAAGCAAAAAAGTGCTTGTCTCACACACTACATGACCACCAAACCATTTCCTGGTACACTCAGCCCGAGGAGTTTATCATGAGATTCGGAGACCAGGGAACCGCCGTGTTGGAAGTTCAGGGAGCGTTGATGGCCAAGGGCTACGCCCTGCCCCGCTACGGTGCGGACGGACACTACGGGAACGAGACTCAGGCTGCTTTGGTAGCCTACGCAGGAGACCGCAACCTTCCGATGGCCCAACCGGTGCCGGAAGCGTTGATCGACAGCATCCTCGAGGGTAGGTCAGAAGAACAGGTCGTGTTGGAGGTCCCTCCCCAAGAATTCTCAGCGGAGCTTTTCGACTTCAGGGACGAACCCTTCGGCTTCAGGAAAGCGCACAAGTTCAAGTGCATCGGTGGCAGGCCGGTGGTTCGGGATACTTCCGCGGTGAAGGGCATCACGATCCACCAGACCGCGGTTAAGTTCAGCGTTGCGGACTACCAGGTGAAAGAGGCCGGTGGGGACCGTAAACTGGCCCTGGCCCGCCGCAGCCTGGGGGTGGCTTGCCACGTCATGGCCTTCCACGACGGCTTTCTGGCCTGGCCCAACCGCCTTGATTGGTACGTCTGGCACGGCAACGGGTGGAACGCGACCGAGCTCGGAATCGAGATCGACGGCAACTACCCGGGCCTGATCGGTGGTGAAACCTGGAACGGCAAGCCGCCTACCGAGGCCACCCCGGCGAGCATCGGAGCGGCCCGAGCCGGTATTGAACTCCTGGTGCGGGAAGGGCGGAAGATAGGCATGCCCATCAGGTACATCCACGCCCACCGACAGTCCTCCGCCAGCAGGCGCTCCGACCCCGGCGAGGAGCTGTGGAACAAGGTGGTGTTGGACTACGCGGTGCCAGTGCTGGGGCTGGTAACGGAACCAGAACGTGCCATCGGAGACGGCCGGCCCGTACCACTCGAGTGGGACCCGGCTGGGAAGGGGTCATACTAAGCCCGCTGATGTTTCTCTGTCGCTAGTGCCCAACAGGTCCCTGATCCGCTTCCACGCGGAGATCGGCGGGCAGTCCTCAGGCAGGGATATAATCTCCGACAGCTGCTCCGGCCAGAAGCTGAACTTGTGAGAGTCCCCATGATAGGCTATTTTGTACACGGTAGCGACCAACTCCACACTTGATACCCACGACCACGTGTTGCGGTTTATTCTCCGCCGCACCCTGTGGTCTACGACCCACCCGGACCTAACCGTAGAACGCAGAGGCGACACTAGGACCTCGGCCAACACCATGGATCCGATCGGCGGAAGCAACTCGGGATTTAGCCTGACAGCGGTGTTGGCTGCTTCCAGGCTTACCATCTCCGCTTCCAATCCGCTATCGGAGGACATCGGGCAGGAAGTTCAACTATTTCATAGTTCTGGGCACCTATGGACACCCTGACAGGAACGTCTCCTTCCTTGCAGGGAAGATCCACCCCGACATCAAAAACCAAGTGCCTCCGTCGTGCTGGGTGTAGGTAGAAGCTGACGTTGCCCGTAACCAATTCCCCCCACCCTTGCGGATCGGCGAACCGCACCGTGGTCCCGACCGGCGGCGCCAAGCCTGGGTCCAATCTGATGGCCGCGTTGGCAGCTTCCAAATCAACGGTCATGCTGCCCTCCCTGGAACGGTCAGCTTGTGAGCTTCTTTCAGCACCGCCAGCACGGCTTCGGGGTCATCAACGGAGTTTACTTGGTATATGTATACCTCTCCCAACCCTACGGAAACGCTGATGTTAATTGGTTGATCCCTGCCCAGAGACACTATCATCACGAAGGGCCAATCCTCAAGCCTCAACCAGGCGTCTTTCGCCGGAGGCAGCACCCCGGAGCACAGCACCGCCCGGGTCAACAGGTCCCCGTACAGCCCGTAGGGCAGCGTATAACCGGAGCAGGAATTCCGATCTGAATAGTAAAAGTGCTCGCACCCCACGGCGTCACAAACGGTCTTCCTACGACATACCTTGCACAGCGCCTGTTTGATCTCGGTGGAAAGAGCCATAGTCAATATCCCTTACGCTTCAGCATCTCGGAGGCATTCCGCGTCTTCTATCGAGTAGGGCATTGCTACAACTCCTCTGGCACCCTTCTGAGCCACTCCGTCATCGGAGGGGCTTTCCTGGGCAGCCTTTCAAGAACAAACAGATCTTCAGGAGCGACAGAATAAACAACCCTGTCATACTCCTGATCCAACAAATCAACGTTGACAAAAACCTCTCCACCATCCCACTCGAGCCACGTCCCATATACTTCCCCCCTAGTCCACTCAACAAGATCCGCCGGGGCACCCCCCCGCCAGTGTTCATGAGAAAGTATCGTGATCACGCTCCCCACCGGGGGCACCAAGGTCGGGTCCAACCGCATGGCGGCTTGAGCTGCCTCGAGGGAACCGGTCATCGGGAAGGCCATCGTAACCATTCGATGATTGGCGGCGGGTCCTCTGGCAGTTCCACCAACACCAAGTCACCTGGGAACATCGCCAAACTACCAGTAATGTTCTTTCCCGACCAAGACACATCGAACAAAACCGTAGGCTTTCCGTTGAAACGTGAAAACCGTTTGAAACTAATAACAAATTCCGGTGAGAAGGAATATTCCCTGATCCCTCTGTATGTACACACTGACCCATCAGGAGGCAATATGGTCGGATCCAGCCTCATGGCAGCCTGTGCGGCATCCAAGCTCAGCACCGCGGCCACTCCGTCCAGTGGGATGCTTCAGGGGGTACGGACAAAACCGAAACCAAACACCTGGTTGAAAACCATTCTGAGTCCCACCCATCTCCTTGGGACACATAAAGTCCGTCGGTAGCTGTTCCTTCAAACACAACTTCCCCCTGACAGCTGCTCCATGCGTCCTCACACACAACTACAGCCCCTTCAGGGGGCAGCACCACCAACCCAAGCCTGATAGCCGCATTCAAACCTTCTAATGACTGTTTTAACACCTTGGCCAATCCGTCCAATGTGGTGCGTTTGGAAGTATAAATAGGACCTCCTTCACGTCTTCCAGCACGCAGTAATAATAATCCCCGGAAGGAGCATCGGCGTCCACCAGAACCAAGCTCCTGTCAAAGCCGGCTAACCTGCCCCGAACCATGAAGCGCACCATCCCACTCTTTGGCATCCAATCCAACCTGACCACCGTCCCGGTGGGATAGAAAAACAGAGCTCCCAACCGTATCGCGGTGTTTATGGTAGCCAAATCATTGATCACGGATTCCACCCAACACCAGGACTGTAACGTAACACAAAGCGACCAACTCTACAAGCAAAAAGGGCACAAAACTAAAGTACACGTGGGCGCACACACCAACACTTTCAAAGCACGACCACTTGTTGTTTTGCTTGCGATGCAAAACACAACACGGCAAACACAATAGTTTCCCATCCTTGACCCCGGGGGTTGCTACCCACCACCTCCCGGGTTAGACAGCGCCTCCGCGGTAGGTCCCGCGGAACAAGGAGGTTCAAGTGAAGTTCAGGCAGAAATGTTTTGTTTCGTTGATGCTGACCGCGTTGCTCGCAGCAGGATTGCACTTCGCAGCGTGCGGCGACGAATCAGACGGCGACAGCGATGGTGACGTAGACGCTGACGTGGACGCTGACGTTGACGGAGATGGTGATGCTGACAGTGACACCGACGCAGACGCTGATGTGGACGCCGACAGCGACGGCGATGTTGACGGCGATGTTGACGGCGATGTTGACGGCGATGTTGACGGCGATGTTGACGGCGATGCTGACACCATGAACTGCGACAGCATCGCCACCGTTCGCGCCGCCGCCGTCGGAGCAGACAACCTTGCTGTGAACTTCGACCTGTGTCCCTCGATAGTCACCTACGTCGGGCCCCGCAACTACTTCCTGCAGAGCGGCCCCACCGGTCCGGCCATCCAAGTCTATGAGGGCTACGGGTGGACCCCCGACGTAGCGGTAGGGGACGAAGTTACCATGTTGGTCACGACCGTCACATCCTATGAGGGCAACGAAGAGATCAACGGTCATGATCCTGTGGCCGTGATGTCTTCCGGAAACCCCACCAACGCCATAATCCAGGACTTGTCTACGGGCACCCCTCCGGATGAAACCCTGGAGGCTGAGTTAGTCAGCGTAACCGGAGCTACCATCACAGCTGTTGACGGTAGAAACGCGAAGATAAACTACGGCACTGCTACAGATATCACAATCAGAGTACCTACCACAGGCGCGTTGTGCGTCGGGGCTACTCTGGACGTAATAGCGGTAATCACCGAACGGGTGTCTGACGGCGAACACCGAATCGAAGCTTTCAACGCCACCGACGTGTCTTCGCTGGACATATCAGGGTGTACAACAACCATCCAACCCGGAGAACTTATTATCAACGAAATCCTGGCAGACCCTCCGATGGATCTCGCGGGCGACGCCAACTGCGACGGCACCCGCAGCGCTTCAGGAGATGAATTTGTTGAGATCGTGAACATTACGAGCGGGGAGCTGGACATATCAGGAGTAACCATCTCGGAAGGGACCGTTCGGCACCGGTTCGCCCCTGGAACGTCCCTGGAAGCCGGGTTGGCGATCGTAGTGTTCGGAGGAGGCGCACCTGCCTGCAGTTGGCCCGCCAACGTTCAGGTAGAAACGGCCTCCGAAGGTAGCAACCTGAGCCTGTCTAACAACGGCGAAACCGTGGTGGTGGCTGACCCCGGAGGGATAGCCATCGACGCACACACCTATGGAACAGAGGGGGACAACAATGAATCCCTGACCAGGAATACAGACGGTAACCCCGCAGCGGGCTTCACGGGGCACTCATCCCACCCTGACTCAGGAGGTGCCGCGTACTCCCCGGGAACCAGGGTGAACGGTACCGCATTCCCAGTCCCCTAAGTAGAACTGCCGTTCCCCTTACCCAATACAACATCCGCCTGGGATTCTATGTTGTCGGATACTTCTTTGAACTCTACATCAATCGGTTCCGATTGAGACATGAACTCCCTACGCAGGGCCTCTACAGTACCAGGCTCTATCAATCCCCGGTCGGCCGCTCGCCTCAGAGCTCGGTTTGCTACCAACACCGTCCTAGAGGCTTCCTCAAGTGTCATGTCCTTCATCGCTATCCCCAACACTTCGGTGGGTTCTCCCAGCAGCTGGCGCTCCATCTTGATTATCAGCTCAGAACTCCTGGCCGCAGCCTCCACGAGGTAGCCCACCTTCCCTATAAATGACAGCCTGTCCTTCGTTGTCAGCTGTACATCACCCCGCTCCAACTTCCCGTCTAGGTCAATGGCCTCCCTAATGCCTGCCCGAAGTAGCCTAGCCGTGGCTGACTGCAACCCGATGGTGTTGGCCCTGGCCAGGGCCACCATCTTCGCTTCCTGTGCGCGGGCCTGAACCGCGTCCTCACGGGCTTTCAATCGGGCCCTGTTCTCTTCCTCGGCCTGCTTCACCAGGGCTTCCTCTTGGCTGATTATCACATCGGTGACCTTCTCCGTGACCCGTCGGGACCGGGCCAGGAGGGTCTCATCTTTCAGCACCGCCTTGATCGCCGGCCAGCCCCGCTCGGGCCAGCCTTCCTCCCAGCCCTTCTTGGCAGTTCGCCAGTCACAACTACACTCCCGAGCGGCAACGGTATACTTCCGCCCGTTCTCCCGAAAAAACTCGATGAGCTTATGGTATTTATCCTCGGAGATCGGCTTGGGCTGCTGCCCCTTCTTCATCTGGTGGTCGCTAAGTGGCATGTCAGGAGGATATCACAACAACAAACTGAAACTTCACTGATTTCGATGGAGCTGGTCTCTTACATAACGATAATCCTGAGGAGATAACCAATAGGTATCCCCAGAAAAGCCAGCTAACTTCAACCCGACAAGTCCGGAACTGAGATCCAAGCTCAATTCTACCGAAACCCCAATCATAATAGCCACCACCGTCGCCGGTGGCATTCCCGCAGCTTCGAGGATTTCATATGGGGACTTGCTGGTCAAGCTAATACCTACGATCTCATCTTAGCAACGTCCAATCAGAAGTATATTCTAGGACGCCATACTCTGGCCAAGCCAGTATTCGGTATCGCCACCTTCCCACGAAATAGGTAGAGAAAAACTCTATAACTCGTCTGGAATTACCCCTCCTATTAGATAATACTCCGACGACACCGTTCCTGCCTGAAATGCTTATCTCGACGGTCTCCTTAGCACAAAGCAGCGTTCTGACAAAAGTGATGTCCACCGGCGCCCCCAACAGCACCGCCACCACCTTCTCCGGCGGCATTCCGGCAGCTTTGAGGATTTCGTAGGGGGACTCAGACATTATTTGGAAACTTGCCATTACGCCAGCTTGAACGTCACGCTCTCCGACCGACGAACGTGGGACAGCGCCCAGGCCCCGTTGGTCTCAAACGAGTTTCCAGGAAACCTCTTCAGCAACACTTCCGCCAGCGTGCACCAAGCACCCTCTGGCTCGAAGTTTCCCCGTTGGTTGTAAGCCTGGTAGGGCTCCCCGATGTCCAAATCAACTTCGATCAGCCGCTTGGCGAAGTGATCGTCTTCCCGGGCCCACACAGTGATCTTAGCCGGAACGCCCAACCTGATCGCGCATATCACAACCGGATGGGCATAAGGATCCCGAACGGATCGTCTCCGCCGCCTTCGAACTTGTAAGCTTCCACTACACCATTTATCCTGATGGTAACCTCATCTGATTTCATAACTTTCAGTATGTTCAACAAGTACTTCCCGTTAAATCCGGACTTCACGGCGTCCGGACCGTCGAAATAAGCTATCAGCTCCTCGCGGCTTTCTCCCACTTCAGGAGACTCCCCGGAAACCGTCAGCGAACCGTCAGGAGAAAACAGCGATCCCTCGGGTGAAGTATTCAAAATTATAGCTTCGCTGCCTGATCCGCCCGCAACCAACCTCGCTCGGGAAACCGCATCAATCAGGTCCTTACGGGAAACTTTCAACTTCCCACCAAACTCTTGTGGCACCACCTTTCGCCAGGGAGGAAAGCTGGCAGCTGTCAGCTTTCCGGCGAGCACTACGCTTTCACCGTCAGGCTTCACGCTGAACACTACGGACGATTCGGAGAGTTGCACTTCCACAGACGAATCTCCCACAACGCCGAGCAGGGACTGAGACTCTTTCAGGAATCCCAACGGAAGAAGCGCCGAAGCGTTGGGGGGCAAATCAGCCACAGCATTCTCCGCAACGGCAAGCTGGTGTCCGTCGGTAGCGACCATGCGAAGAATACCATTATCTACAGTTAGCTGCACAGCACACAGATGGGACCTCGACTCATCAGTGCTGGCGGCGTGGATGACCGCACCGATCATTTCTGACAAGATCTTGCCTGGCACGGAAAACGGCTGAGCATCATCACAAACGATGCCGTCCGGAAAGTCCGCAGCGGCCCCGCCGGCTATCCGATACCTGACCCTCCCGCATGATGCCTTCAGATAGTTGTTTTCCTCTGCTTCAAGCGCAACTTTCTCCGCTGGGAGTTTGGCAACGATTTTGGAAAACGCTTTAGCAGGAACCGTCACGCTGCCGGAAGTTGCCACCTCCGCCGGCACCGCGCCGGACAAGCTGACGTGCAGGTCGTTGGACGTCACCCGCAGCTCCCCTACACTGAAGGCCTCCAACAGCAAGTGTTGACACGCGGGCACCGGTGATTTGTTCTTGGCCGGACCTTTCACCTTGGACACAACTCCGTCAAGAATCTTCTGATCGATCGTTACTTTCATTGTGAACCCCTTTGTTTATCAGTTCTTTCTCTTTGGACTTCCTTCAAAGCTTCTGAGCAGTTCATACATTCACACACCTGACCTTCGGCCGCCACGTCGGCACTGGTGCGGAGGTCACACCATTCGTAGACCTCGCTGGCCAGCCAAAACACCCCGCAGCGCTCGCACACAACAATCCTGAATTCCGGAGGCAAACCCTCCGTTGCATCAACAAGAGGAATACCACTATTCCGCCACAAGTCGGACATTGCCGGGAGAAACCCGGCAGAATCCTTTATTTCGCCGGAATCCACCCTCCTGAAAACGGCGTTCAGCATGTTTGCCATACCTGTGAGCATCTTCAGCGCGACGTTAACCTTGCTCACGAACACCGGATCGATGGCTCCTTCGTTGATCGTGGTGGGAACCACCTTAATCGTGGCTTCGGGGGGCAGTCCCACGACCGAAGTGCTTCCCGGCACCCTGGCGTGTTGCTGCACGTAGTCCCGCAGACGTTTCAGGTCGTCGGGGGACAACGCAGCCCCGGACACCGTGACCACGTTGCCGGGCAGAACCATTCGCTCTTTGTTTTCGTCGGACATATCAGGCTTTGCGTGTTGAACGAGTTGCTTTGGCCAGCGCTTCTTCCAGGCTGCTTACGCCCTTCGGCAGGTCGCCGGTGTAATCCTCCCGCAGAGTCCTTATCGCGGACCAGATGACTCGCTGATCCTCGTTTCGCTCAGCCGAGGTGATGATATCGTTCAGTTCGTGGCGGAGGACATCGCTGATTTGTCCTTCATAATCCAATGACTCCCGAGCAGCCACCACTTCCCCACGAGCACACAAGCTTTTAACCACCCACCGCAATTCCCTGTCAGCCTTTTTGCTCAATCTTTTCACTTCAGCTTCCCTGTTTGATACCTATATACGTAACACGACGAGGCGCAACGTGTCAAGCAAAAAAGTCTAAAAAGAAAAGAAGATTTGTCCATCAGAAGCACTTTTTCTCTTGTAATCCCGCATGACCACCACCACGCTGGCGATGCCCGCGCAATGGTCTGACCCGACGAACTGCACCCTCCCCGGGATAAACTCAACGTACTCCACCGGGTACCTAAGAATAACCGCTCCGGGCCGGCTGCCCTTGTAGACCATATCCTGCCACCAACGCTTGCCGGTCTTGGCCGGCAAGAGCATCACCACGACCTCAGCAACGCCCCTGAGGACCTCCGTACGGGCTTTTCTCACCCAAAGGTGCTCTGACCTACCGTAGGGCGGGTTACACCAGCAGCGCCCATCCCAGGGCTGCTCCAGGCCGTTCTCTCGGGAGGTGTAATATCGAGGTGCAACCCGGAGCTCGTCGGAGGCGGCCACGTCCAGGTCGAAAGCCCCCCGGGCGTACCGCTTGGCCAGCCGCTTCACCAGCTCCGGTGGGGTACCATGCTCGACCGTCTTGGCCTTGGGCATGTATGGGTTAGCGGACATTGAGCTTTTCCCACACCTGAACCAGCGAATAATAACCAACTTGGATAACTTCTTTGCCCCCGGTATACCCTTCCAACACAGACACTGTCGCGCTGCGGTCAAGCAACGCTGTCCCCCAGCTATCATCCTTAGTACCTAAAAATTGACAACCGGGATAAACAAACCGCGGCCGGCCCGTAAAGTGTCCCCTTATCACCCCACGAACAGCACACAAGTCGTAATACTGGGCAAGCTGAGCCTTCAGCAACGAAGCTCTGTTTATGGACAGATCAAAAACATAAACTACCTTGATGAAATCCTTCAATAAATCAGAGCTCTCCCCCTCAAACCTAACCATGACCAGCTGCTTCTTCTTTGATCTAGTACGCGGAGCCACCAATACTGCCAACCTAAGATACCCTCCGAGCCGCAGCTCGGTCTCAATCGCAGGAGGTAAACTGAATGACGGTACTACTAGCCCTGACATAGGTAAATTGCTACCTATCGTTAGCCCTGCGCCATTCCTGAGCCATCCCGCACACACCTACCCGAACGTTGTCAGCTGTTCCGGGAATCCACACGGATATTCCACTACCGACCACTCCCTGCCAAGAAGAGCTGCGAATACCTACGAATAGGCTACCCGGCAAAATATCCCGATAAGATGGTATATTTGCCCAAATAACAGATTCAGAACCCCCCAAAGCATAGAACGCATGTAATTGTGATTCCAGACCATCTCCGTCCCCCCTATCCCCACACAACGGAAAGATATGTCTCACATACCACAAGTCCCCCGTAGAATCCCTGGTCTCTCCTGCCCACCGAACAATCAAAAGGTCCCTTTTTCTAGGTATTGGGTTGCAAATTACATTGCGGGGTCCGGTGCGCTGGCGCTTCAGGCGGAAAAGCACCGCCAAGTGCAGTTCTCCCCCAATCCGCAACTCGGTATCCACCGCGGGAGGCAACGACAGGTCAACGGTCATCTTCCACCAACTGCCATCGCTGGCCATAGAAGGACATCTGATACCGAAGATTGGTCGGAGCCCCGATCAACACAGCCTTGACGGAGCTTGCGGTAACCCTGAACAGTCTACCACTCTGTACAATGTCCGGATCGATCCCGAACACCTCCACCCCTACCCGCAAACCGAAGTTGTTCAACGGTACCAAACTGTCGTAAACCTCGAAGCCGCTAAACAATCCGTGATACACCAACCTGACCCGCCATGCTGTGAACATCTCCGGCGGGGAAGCATCATAAGACATCAAACTGGCCGGGAAGGGTTTCTTCTCCTCCCCAACAACCAGCGCTACCGCATGGTGTTCGTGGAGGCTGGCGGAACGAACCAACGCCACCGCCGCGTCGGAAGTCCCCATAATGCGCAAGATGGTCTCACCAATTTGATTCAGCTCGGCGATGGTGGTCATTCGGCCAACACCTCCGCACCGACCAACCGCCAAGCGGTGTCCATCAGAGTTAGTTCTTCGTTCAGTTTATTGAAACTAAGCAGGAACTGCGCGGCGGGCTCCGACGAGTTATACCAAGTGGGCTCCGAGTAAACATTTACCACCGGTAAAATAACTTCGTTTAAGCTGAAAATGTATTTACTAGGATCGAACACCACGGTACTAGCAGAAGGAATTATCTCAACTAGCTTGGATACTTCCTCCCTGATGAACCAATCCGAACCCCCACACTGAACTGCTAGGTCTCTTAGGTAAATCAACTCTTTCCACAATTCCGTCGGGGAGATCATCCGACCACCTTGCCCCCCAAACGCAGAGTCACGTCTATCACGTCCAAGGCTTCCCGCAGACGATCCGCCCGGACCAGCACGTCTTGAGGGCACTTTTTGATGGTTGATAGATTGTGGACCATTAGGAACACCCGATTGCCGTAGGCCAGCAGTTCTACTGAGTCAGGCCGCCTGCGGAGGTTGCTGCCCCTTCGCTTAGCCAACACCCGACTGATATTGAGGTCCGCCTTGATTGCATCCTGTAGGTGCTTAAACTTACTCAACTGCACCGGCACTTTCCGCCTGCCGCGCTTCAGCGTGACCCTCGGAGATTCTTCGCTATAGTTCCGCTCTGACCACCTCCCATCGAAGTGGTCCAGTAGCTGCCTTAGCCGAAGCTTATGGTCCTCCCATATGTCCGGCTGATCCAACAACCACCGAGTTAGCCATAGTATTTCAACCTCCACCGCGGTTCTCTTGGCAGGCAGGTCAGACATCTTTCTTCCTGCGTCTCCCCCTTGACTCACCCCTAGCTGGCTCAGTGACAGCTAGCATATGCTCTCCCCGACGAAGGTACGTCTCCAAAATAGACTGCTGAAGCTGAATGAATACAGGACTAACTCCTGCCGCCGCGTCCAGGATACAACGCATCCAAACATGAAGCGGCATTCCGCACGCCCCGGCTGAAGCTATCCACGCGGCACGCTCGGCGGACGCACAGTTTATGTGGATCATCTTGTCCAGATTCAGCTTTACGGACCTCTTGCTCCAGGTCTTCTTCTTCACCGGCTGGTCGGACATCACCCCGTCCTCCTAAGTGGTTACCACTCCCTTGCCAATGAAGAGCTCCTTTCGTCCCTTCAAAGCAGGAACCGCAGCCAAAGCTTCGGCCCTGGCCTCCCGCATCAGAAAGCGGTCCCCTTTGCCGTTTGATCTTCCGGGATACCGCTTCAACAGGTTCCTTAGATCAAACACCCGAGCCAACCCCTGAAATGGCACTCCTGAGATATCGGCCAAGCGCCTCCCCACCCTCCCGCGGTCACAGTTCCACCACTGCCCCGCCTTCAAAATGCAACCGCTGCGCTGCGTCCAGCCCTTCGACGAACTCCGGCACGTGGGAGATGACCACCACGCAGCGCTCCTGCGATATCTCCTCCAGCACCCTGGTCGCGGCTTCCCGCCCCGCATAGTCCAAAGCATCAAAAATTTCGTCGGCAAATATTGTAGAGTAGCTACCCCCGACCACACCTGCCTGAACCTCTCCCAACGCCAGCAACAGCGCCACGTCCAGCCGGCGGCGTTCCCCTCCCGAGCACCCGTCGTAGCCGTCACCGTGCCCAACCCCGTCGACGATCAGGCTGATCTTCTCCGCCACCTTGCCGCTCTTGAGCTCGGTGTCCGGACGGAGCTCAACGCTGACCCCGGGGAACAGTCGGGCGACCCACAGGTTGGCTACCTGCTCGATTCCGGAAAGCGTGCGGGCCACAATGTGGGCCCTCACACCCTGCAACCCGAGGACCCGCTCGACCGCCTTGAGTTCTTCAAGGTCAGCAGCAGCTGCGTCGACCGCGTCCTCGAGGTCCACCAGTTCGTTGCCCAACTTGCTCAGCTGCTCGGACACTTCGCCACGCTGTCCTTCAACCAACTGTCGACGGGATTCCCACGCTGCGCGATCCTGCTGTTGCTGCCGCAGTTTAGCGGCCTCTTTGCGAAGGACTGTGTAGCGGTAACTAAGCTCGGCCAGGGAATCTTTCAAGGCTTTCCGTTCGCTCTGAGCAGACTTGATCTCGAGTTCTTCGGCCGCTATCTGTGCAGTAGCGGTTTCTAGCAGCGTTTCCCTGGCAGAATCGGACAGTGCCTGCCCACACCTATCGCAAACGTCCAAGCTAACAGCGTCATGATAAGCCAACTTGGCCGCCTCGGACCGCTTGTGTGCCAACACAAGCTTCTGTTCAAGTGCAGCGTCCTCGCGGTGCAGGTCTTGAATTTCAACCCGGGTTTCTTCTGTATCCTTGTCCTTTGCTCGAAAAACTTCGCGGACCACTTCCGGGGGTTCTACCCCAAGGCCTTCGGCAATAAAGTTGGCCTGTTTTTCCCAGCCCTCGAATTCAGCAGTCATATGAGCCAACTCGGCTTGAAACCCCGCCAAGTTGCCACCGGCAACCACCAAGTCCCGTCTGCAGCTGGCTAGCGCGTTGTCGAACACCCCGACCCCGATCATGGTTTCGATCAGGCGCTTGCGCTCCGCGTCGGTGGCCCTGGTGAACGTGGCCAGGTCGGAGCTTGAAAATACTGAGCTGCGCCGCCATTGCTCGAAGGGTCCGATCACCCCATTCAGGGCTTCCTGCGCCTTGGTTTCGGTGGCGTGCGGACTTTTCGGAAACTCCGGCCACGGTGGCCAAACATTGTTCCAAACCAGCTCCCGAATTCTTCCTCTTCTCCTGCGCCAAATGCCCATGTCGGAGGCTTCGATCCTGACCGAAGCCTCTTCTTCCGGTAGCCACTTGGTACCCCGCAGCAGCCTCCCCCAAAGGCAAGCGCTCACCGCTTCGATAAGGGTGCTTTTGCCGCTGCCGTTGCTGCCTGTAATTGCTACAACCCCCCTATCTGGGAGGGAGACATCAATATCCTTGTGTCCCATGAAGTTGCGGTCTGCTATGCGACGAACGGTGATCACTTCTAACCTTCTGGTGGTTCCCCACTATCCGGATACCTCTGCCAATCTCTGGACAAAACTTCGGACAGGGTGTCACAAATTATTCGGTCCATGTCCCAACCCCTTCGGTGGCACAGGTCAGCCAAATAGAGAATAATATCCCCTACAGCATCCTTGGCGGCTGCTTCGTGATCTTCAGCTGACCCCCGTATACCTTGTTGCTGTTTGAGAAGGGCGTGTGACAATTCCCCCACTTCTTCCACCAGCCCCATAAAACAATCCACCCAAGTCCGATCGCCAAAGTTGTACTTGGCCCAATTACTAACATTCTCCTGCAAAGCTCGGATATCCATCAACTCTCCTTCAAATACCCTTTAGCCAATTCCAGCACCTTCTCCCGCCGCACCACCACCGACAAGTCCATCTCAGCAACGTACTTGGCCACGGCTTCGTCGAGCGAGCCGGCCCGGCGGATCGAAGCCGCAGCTTCCCGGGCCCCATCCCGCACTCCGCTATCTTCGATGTTGACCTCCCCTCGGTAGATGTCCCCCGCTTCGATGGATTCCTGAAGCTGCTTGCCCGCTTCTTCGACATAGTCAACCGGCACGCGCCAGTCTGCGTAAGGCAACACACCATCAGCCTTCTTGCGGTAGAACCACACATTTCGTACGACTTGGCCCAACCCACCAGTTCCGTTGGCTATCAGGAACCTGGGTCCGCCAACTTCGTGGACCGCAGGGAACTTGCCTGATTCGAGTACCACCACCCTCCCGTACCCCACCATCCCCGGGTCGGACCATCCCCGGGGACACAACGCCCCGACTTGGACCAGCGTAACGCCGTCAATAGGCTTAGACACCCAATGCTGATGCCAATGTCCGGCCAGGACCGTGCGAAAGCCGTGCTCCCGAGCCATACCGGCCAAGCTAAGATAGTTAATTGCAGCGGCATCATTCCGCAGGTACTCCGGCGTTGTGGGAGTAGTTATGCCGAGATGCAAAGCGAGAGCCCGCAGGGGAAGTCGGGAGGCTGAAGATTTCCCCGCTTCTTCGCACGCAGGGGGGAACATGCGTTTTTCCTGCGAACCCTCGCTCTGGAACCCGACAGCTACGCCGGCGGAAACCGTTTTGGCGAATGGCAAAAACTCCGCCAAATATTCTGCTGCAACCCCCTTGCGATGGGGAACCATCAGGACGTGCTCATCTTCCCCAAAGTTGAAAAACGTCCATTTCCCCTCAGCAACAGTCTTCGAAGTCCACCGCAAAGGCCCCAAGGCATGGTCACCCTGATAGTCAGACACCATGTCATGGTTGCCCGGCATCGCCACCACCCCACCATCTTCCAACCGGCTGTTGATGTCGGAAAGCACTTCCATAGTAGCAGCCACTATCCTCGGCCCGGGATTGGCGGACTCAAACAGGTCTCCGAGGATAAACAGATGATCGCAGCCTTCGCTGACGATCAGCTCTCCGGCTCGCCGAAGCGTGTCCAACGCCTGTCGACAGCGTTCGTTCATTCCGTAAGACAGCGCACCACCGCATCGCTGGTGATTTCCGATGTGAACGTCGGATATGAAAGCGGCTTTAGCCACCGGACTCCCCTCCGCCTTCACAGCTGATGTTCAACGCCAGCTGGCCTTCCAGGGGTTGCATGTAGTCGGGCAGTTCTCCCAATTCTTTTCGAGCTTCACGCAAGGCATTTTCCAAGACCCGAAGTTTGTCGTCGCGCTGTCGGACGGTGGCGTTCAACTGTTCAATTTCAGCCCGCAACCTGCGGCGTTCTTTCTGGCCGTCCATAAGCACCCGACTTAAGTTGGCCCCGCATTGCAAACACTTTTCTTCGGTTTTGGAGATAGCAAACCCCTCTCCACAAGTGTTGCAATACCAAAGTTCTCCCGACACAACCGTTCCTAAAAACATCGACACTACACACCTCCCTATTCTGCGCTTACCCCAAAGTACTCCCGTACCAAAGTCAAGTTTTTCTTGGACGCCCTCGCACCATCGGGCAACACTTTTAAGTCTTTCCCCAAGTTAATAAGAGACCAATCATTCTCCCACCCGGTCTCAAAGTTCAACCGAAACTTAGCCTTTCTAAGTGGAAGTGCCAACTTGTTCTTCACAGCCTTGATCGTGGCATAAGCACCTTTCGGGAGAAAGGAGCTTTCAGGGTACTGAGCGCCCTTCCAGATCTGCAGCCGCACGCTGGCGTGGTGCTTCACGGCCCTGCCCCCGGGAGTCGTATCAGAACTCCCAAACACCACACCGATCTTTGACCGCAGTTGATTGATAACCAAGACAGCAGCGCATTTCTCAACAGCCAACCTGCTAAGGATAGGCATGAAGTCGCTCAACAGCCTTCCTCTTGTCCCTACCCCCTTAGCCTTGCCCCCGAAGTCCCAACCCTGCTGGCCCATGAGCTCCGTAGCGGCCAAAGAGTCCCAACCGATAACATTGGGTCCCACCCCCTTAGGGATTATCGTGAGCAGGTCTCTGATCCCATTCAGAGTTTCCTCTAAAGACTCCGGCTCCCGAAGAATAAGAGAATCCAAGTCACACCCGAAGACTTCGGCGCGTTTCACCAGCAAGTCGCGCTCGGTAACCACCAAAACCCCCACCCCACCTGCCCGCTGCGCCGCAGCCAGACACTGGAAGTTCAGCGAGGACTTCCCTGCCCCTTCCTCGCTGAATATCTCGTACACCCGACCGGCAACCAGCCCACCGGTTCCAAGCACGTGCTGGTCAAGCGCTTCGATGCCCGTCGGGATGACTTGGTTGACCTCCGCGCTGGATCCCTTGGCCGCCATCCTGGCCTTGGCCGTGGACGGAAGCTTCTTGTTTAGCGCGTCAAGCACACGCTGAGCGGGAGTTTTGGCAGCCATGTGATTACCTAATTGTTACGCACGGTTATCAAAATGGGATAACGTCGTCACCATAAGGGTCAGGCCCCGCATCCATACTTGCTGACCTATGCGGTTCGATATCCCCACCCCTGGCCGGGGGCAGCGCGTCGGAAGCTTCAGCCGGGTCGGATGGTTCATCCGGTTGGCACATACCCTTGATTTCTGCTGCCGTGGGGACCACCAATTTCTGCCGCAAATCGTGTCTGGTTTGCAGCCATTCCGGGTTACCTAGTTCGGAAGTTCTTGGTGAAACGGTGATCGTATATTTGGTATCCTTAAATGACGTACCCACACGATTGATTATAATATCGCTACCTTCTCTCGGATGGGTATAGTCACTATGTTCGACAGAATCGTCTTTAACCGCCGTCCTCGACGCGACCAGCGCCTCGTGGATAGTCCTCCCGACACCTAGGACTTTTGGTCCAGCTTCTTCATCCCCCCGATCGATAACGTTCATGTATATCCTTCGGGACGGCCACAATTCCCTAGCTTTATCCTGGTCTGCCCGGTTGGGAGATAGCTTAAGTTTTTCGGACCAGGCACAAACCGGGCAATATTGGCTTTTCATGACCTTGGGACAAGCGAATATCACCGGTCTGGCCTTGCCCGGAATCCTCAGGAAGTGCTCATGCACTATTACAAAGGGGGACGGTCTCCCAGGAGGCGGAGGGAGAATTCGTACAACGGTCTTTCCTACAGGCAGCTTCAGGTAATGCCCTGAACCGGCCTTGTCTAGCTCTGCCTTTTCATCCTCGGCGGCTTCCTGGGTATAGCTACCGAACTCCCCATAATCTTGTAGATTTGGCACTGTTTTTTCCCTTCTTACTAATTGATTTGTTAGTTTATTCTTTTCTTTTCTGTTTTTACTTTGTTTGTTTTTTTTGATTTGTTTCTACATTACTCCTTTCCGGCAAATCCCGCAGCCGTGGCCCCGGCCATCTGTTCCCGAACTATCGGGTCGGACTGCATTTCCACCCGGAGCTTGGCCCCCAAACTTTGAAGCATATCTCTTTTCACCCCCAAAGTGTCCACTATTCCTCGTATTCGTATGCGCTCCGCTTCAGCTTCGATATACAGATCCTGCATAACCTGAACGTCCTTGTTGTCAGTAACCTTTGCTTCAAGATCAGCTACCGTCAGCTTCTTTCTCTCCAGTTCAGCATTGCTCTTATAGAGCAATCTCATTCTGGCTTCTTCCCGTTCCTTGTCCGCCTTGGCCTGCATCGACGTCCTGGTCGCAACGGCCAACTGCGCGTTCCAGTAAGCAACCAACGGCGGGAAGTCTATCAACTCCTGGTTGAAGTTCGCCAAATCGATCGCCACACTGGTTTCTTCGAAAGCCCTTAGTTCCGCTTCGGCTGGTTTTTTTGGCACAGCTACAAATTCCCCTTCAGTCCCCCTAGACAGGCTCAACATACGGCTTCAAGTCTCCATAAGTGGTTGCAACCTCAAAGTCCGCCCTCAGCGGCACGTCTCTGCTGTCATGTCCGAGCATTATTTCTCTCGCCGTTCCGACGTATTCGTGCAAAGTCGGGATAGGAACTTCGGCAACCACGGAATCGTGCACGGTAAGTCCTAACTTCTCTGGCCGATCTTCCGCCCAAATCCACTCCACTATTTCGCAGATAGACGCGACCATGTATTCATTGGCAGTCCCCTGAACCGGAGTGTTCACAGCAGAATTTTCAGCTGTTGACTTATGCCGGCTGTCCTTGCTTCTTATTCCAAAGAGGGGGCGCTTCCTGGCCCGCTTGCCCGCCCACCAGGTCCAACAATAGCCGGTCTGTCGGACTTCCTTTTTGCATTGGTCTATCCAACGGGCGAGCACCTTCCAAGCACCCATAATAGCTGCACGCAAGCGCTTGGCTTCCTGTACGGAGGTCCCCAACCGCTTGGCCAAACCGTTGTCAGTCATTCCATACAAAAGGCCAAAATTAAAATCTTTGGCGTCACGGCGTTCCTTTTTCCCCACAGCACTAGGATCAATCCCCCAGTAGGTTCTTGCGATCAGCTTCGCCGTGGCAGTATGAAAGTCTTCTCCTGAAATAAACATATCCCGCATCACCGGGTCACCGGAGAGCATGGCTGCTATTCGATACTCAATTTGAGAATAGTCGGCCACTACTATCAAACGCCCGGGAGGGGCTACAAAGCATCGCTTAACTGAACGAGATAACTCGGTTTCAGCCCGAGGCAAACTGTGCAACGGGGGCTCTACACAGCTAAGTCTGCCGGTCTTGGTTCCGTCAATTTTCAACTCAGGGTGTATCCTACCGTCGTTCCGAATATACCTCCCTAATTTATCTCCATAGTCCCCCTTATATTTAGCAAGCTTTCGATAGTAAAGAAGGTCTTCGATAACCGGATGCTTACCCTTAAGCTTTTTCAAAACATCAGAAGCCGTTGACGGTTTCCCACCGTTGGTTTTCTCGGTAGACCTCAACCCCAATCTGCTAAACAGCAACTCGGCCACGTCAGCTGGGCTGGACGGGTTGAAATCCCCGTAGCTGGAAAGCCTGGCCAACACTTGCCCAAGCTCCAGGTTCAGCATTTCTTGCAGAGACTGCACCGCACTACGATCGGCGGCCATCCCCCATCGCTCCATCTGCGCTATGGCATCGGTCGCCCTCCGCCCCACAGACTGCCATACATGATTGGCCCCTTCATCAGCAGATACCTGCTCGTCCAACAGGTCCCCAAGACGGGCCGTAGCCACCGCGTCCCTGGCGCAATATCGATCCCGGATGCCCGTATCCATCAAAGCATAAGCAAACCGCAGGGGGCTGACGTCCGGTTCTCTGACGGCAGCGTCCAAAGCGAGTTCGCTATCTTCAATAAACAAGCTTACCTGATAGGTGTTACTGTTCTTCCTGGCCTTGGCAATCCTTGCTTCGACTCGCTCGAGCTCTTCTTCGCTTTCGTCCTTGTGTCCCCCCATACCCACCAACTCTGCGCACACGCTGAGGCGACCGTCAGCGTTGGAAACCAACAATCTGCGCCAAAGTCTACTATCTCCGTAAGTACCCCGAACTCGCACGCCGTAGGCGGCTTCGATTGAGTTGTTGTCTCCCTTGACGTTGTGTCCAACGACACCGATCTCCGGATCCGCCAGAAGGTCCAACAAAGGCTGGCGGACCGCGGGATCGTTCAGCGCTTTCTTTGACCACACGTAGGCTGTATCAACCCCAGAAGAGCACACTGCCGCGCTGACGATCTCGAAGTAATCCGTCTGCGGGGTACCACCCCATTCCAAGTCATAAGCAAACCATGGAGCTTCAATACGAATATCATCGACAGCTTGCTCCGCGTCCTCTTTGGTTTCGATGATGAAATATTCCGCGTTCCAAGGGGGTAGTGATGGATCGTCACAGGTAAGCACCCACTCAATATCCTGCTCAAACTCCCGCATGACCAGCGAGTTGCGCTCCCCAGCCGCCGGGTGGATAGTCATCAATACCGGAACCGAACGGTCCCCGATAGTCAGCCAAGCGTGCCCCCTGCGAACGCTCATGATCGGAACTCTTCGCCCGAACAATGCGAACACAGCATCCCCACCAAGGGCAACTATTCTGGTGGGCTGGACCTCCATGATTGTTTGCTTCAGGTATGGTCGACACAGCTCTATCTGCGCATCTGTCTGGTCCCGGTTCTTGCCCGGAAAACATCTGGTGGCATTGTCATAAGCAACCGGCCCGGACCAGTGCTTGGCAACGCACTTGCGAAGCGTCTGTCCCGAAGTCCCGACGTTAGCTCTGCCCTTTATGTCCTCCTGTGGACCGACCTGCTTTCCCACCAACAGAACCCCTCCGGGCTTTCCTTCCGCCGGAATGCACCGCTTTCGGGCAGTGCGGAATAGCGCGCACCTGGTGCAATCGCTATTCAACGACAACGCCTGTCCCGACATAACCTCCGCAACCGGAAACGTTTTGTATAGTGGTAATCTACGCATCAGCCGGATCAACTAGGTGTTTATTTCTTTATAACCAGGCAACTTCAATAGCCGCCACGTCCGGAGGAATCTGCTCTTCAGCGTACCCACCCGGACCCGCCTCAGAATATTCCCCACACGACTACTTTCCGGCTCTTCCGGGCTGATCGAAATCAGTCTGACATACGCTGAATCAACATCATTGTGCCCCGCATCGTGAAGCGTGCTAACAATATCTTTAAACTGACGAGCGCCTTCAAACTCCTTCCGCAGATAATCATCTGACAGCTCAGCTGGCTTCGGGGTCTTGTCATGTTGAGAAAACACACCCATATCAGCTTTGGCCGCAGCTCCTTTTTCCACATCGTCCTGAACCGTAGATGTAGATTTTGATGGAGATTTCGGTTCTTTTGAAGGAGTACTTCCAGTTTCAAGTCTGCCCGACGCAGATTTTGCCTTATTGCGCCGCCGCTTTACTGGCGGTACTGCTTTCGTAGATTCTGGGGGCTTTTTTCCTTCAGTAGGAATTTCCTTAGCCTCAACCGCGGGCTTTTCAGGAACCTTGCTTGCCAGTTCAGGGCCGATAGGAACTACGCCAACATCAACAGACATACCCCCTTTCGAGTCAGGTTCTCCTACCGGACGCATCTCTGGTTCAGGCTTGGTTGCAGGAACCTTCGGTGTAACCTCTTCCGGTGTTGCCATAACCGCAGCTGCCACCTTTTCAGCTGATGGAACAACATCCCCCTTTGAAAGCAGATCAAGAGCGCGGACCGCGCTCTCTGCGTCCAAACTTATATGTACCCCACCGCCAACGTCAGGCGCCGGACCCGTCTGCTTGGCCAGCTGCTCGAACACCGCCAACTCCCCCTTGGAAGCTTTCTGGTTCAGATCTTTCGAGGCCCGGCCGAAAGCTGTCAGAACCTCTGCCGCCTCGGCACCGCTGCGAGCTTCCACCCACACCCGCTGAGCCTCTTCATCATACCCGAATTTTCGACGAGCACCGCCAAAGATGGCAGTAGCTACCAACCCAATAATCCGCTCAATCTCCATTGACGCACCTCAATGTAGCAACTCCCGGTAGGTAGGACCGGGAAAATCAACAGCCTCACTTATAGTAATAGTCAGATCGCAGACTCCGATACCAAAAAAAATTCATCAGGCCTAAAATTTCCCGGGTCAGTCCTCGGCGGAAGCCTGAGCCATCCGGCGCGCAGACCATAAAGCTGCAACCGCATCGCCAGCATTTCCCCCTCAAGCCATGCGTCTCCGTCCAGCGCCACAACCAAGGGGCGCTTGGCCAGCCGCAACCGTTCTACCTGCCCATCCGACGGCTTGCCATAGAACGCCGCCGCCCGCGGCCAAAGCGGAAGCGCATCAAATACCCCCTCGACCAATATCAGCGGAGCGTCCGTCTCAATATCGATCGCAGCTTCGTTGAACAGCCGGTTGTAGGTATCCATCTCATCCGCCGCGAGGTACTTCCGCCGTGCGCCGTTGGACCAAGTCCGAGCTACCCACCCGTACCACGACCCGTCCAGATTGATACTGGGTATAATCACCCGACCAGCAAGCCGACCGGACAGACTGGCGCCGATCCGCGCCTCCCGGATCGTCCGCGCACTCACGCAACGCCGACGGAGATAATCGATCGCCGATCGGTAGACCATGCTACTGATCGCCGGCTCCCGCCAAAGCGGCTCGTACCCCTCCGGGGGCCCGAAGTCCGTTGTAGCTTCCGCGGTACCACTCTGCCAATCGTGATCCGCGGAACCTGTGTAGCCCGGAATCCTCCCTTTTATCCCACACTTGAAACACCGGAAGGTTCCCGTGTTAATGTTAAAGCCTATGCTCTGTTTCCGGTCGGGCTTCCCGGTCAGGCTCGGGCACATCGGACAGTCCGTCCGCCCCCACCCGCGGGCGTTGAAGCTGACCACCTGCCGGAAGGCTCGACGGACTTTCTCGGAATCGTACCGCTGGCCCATCTATTTGCCCCCAGGACGCCCGCAAAGGGTCCGGGGGTACCTCAGGTGCCCCCGGAGCTCCCGAGCCGTGTGGGGCATTTTAGAGCCATCTTTGCCCACAGCGGGGCTACCAATCAACGCTATCATCTCGGGGGTGACCATTCATATTCAAGCCATACCCTTATATATTCGCCTTTATTTCCAGCAATTACCCCCCTAATTATACGAGCTGAACTTCCGCAACCAACGCAGTCTACATCTGGTAAAGCCCAATGAAGAATTCCAGCAGTCGCATCCCAACGCCAGGAGGGCAATTCAATATTGACGCCACAAAACGGGCAAGAAGTGGCCTTAGGAAGTTCCATCGCCAGCCTTCGCCCTATCGTAAGCCGCCTTCGCC